>ERZ778017.425-NODE-425-length-59488-cov-902.459374_pt1 | contig 59488 bp, 38 predicted proteins | sample MGYA00375747_ERZ778017 | MGnify/ENA primary metagenome ERZ778017 (study PRJEB29350, sample SAMN05509838) | bioreactor metagenome | biome: bioreactor; material: wastewater | place: South Africa: University of Cape Town | collected 2014-03-17 ...
CATTTATACGAAACTATTTTCCCGTCCTGGTCACTGCCGCTGCCTGTGAGCGTAACGGTATTCGTCGGAAGTGTAATCGTTTGATCGGGGCCTGCATTGGCTACCGGTGCAATATTCAGTGCTGCATTGACAGTTACTTTTACAGTGTCTAATCCTACCGCTCCGCTATCATCGGTAACCTGAAGTTGTATCTGGTAAACACCTTGCATTAGGCCTGAAACACTTGTCACAGGTGAACTCGCATTGGTAATAGTAAAACCTGACGGGCCGGATATTTTCGTCCATTTATACGAAACTATTTTCCCGTCCTGGTCACTGCCGCTGCCTGTGAGCGTAAAGGTATTCGTCGGAAGTGTAATCGTTTGATCTGGGCCTGCATTGGCTACCGGTGCGATATTCAGCGCTGCATTGACGGTTACTTTCATGGTGTCCAATCCTACCGCTCCGCTGTCATCAGTAACCTGAAGTTGTATCTGGTAAATACCTTGCATTAGGCCTGAAACACTTGTCACGGGTGATCCCGCATTGGTGATAGTAAAACCTGAAGGACCGAAAATCTTCGTCCATTTATATGAAACTATTTTCCCATCCTGGTCACTGCCGCTGCCTGTGAGCGTAACGGTATTCGTCGGAAGGGTAATCGTTTGATCTGGGCCTGCATTGGCTACCGGTGCGATATTCAGCGCTGCATTGACAGTTACTTTTACAGTGTCCAATCCTACCGCTCCGCTATCATCCGTCACCTTGAATTGAAAAAAATAAACACCCTGTACCAATCCTGTTACTTTTGTTGCAGCAAAATCAGGAGTAAGGATACTGTATGAAGAAGGACCTGATATTTTTGTCCATTGATAAGTAACTATTTTCCCATCCTGATCTGACCCACTGCCTGTGAGAGAGACTGAATTGGAGGGTAGGGTAATCACGATATCCGACCCCCCATTTGCCAAAGGAGGCTGGCTAATAATAGCCGAATTAATAGTAACTTTTACCGTGTCCAGTCCGATAGCACCCTTGTCATCCGTTACCTGTAGTTGAAACAGATAAACACCCTGTACCATTCCGGTAACATCAGTACTCGCAGAAGAAGGGCTTGATATATTAAAATTTGCCGGTCCGGCAATTTTTGTCCACTTGAAAGAAACCACTTTCCCATCCTTATCCGTACCACTGCCGTTTAGTGTAACACTATTCATCGGAAGTGTGATTGTCTGATCTGGTCCGGCATTGGCAACCGGAGGGATGTTAGTTGAAGTCTGGATTAAAATAAGCGAGGTAAAGGGTTTAAGGGTTACACTATTTGAATATTGCACGCCATCAATACTTGTGAATGACCCGTTCAATAAGGCAACGCTGTCAGTATTTGACGGGTTGTAAAAGAGAAATATTTGGCCCGTATCTGTAGCCGGGACCTTTGAAACAGAAGAATTTTTATCCTGAGATGAGTAAGTAATCCATTCACCCAGATTCCTATAGGTTGCCGACCCATATTTTCCCGAAGTATCTACCCTGATGGATTTATTTTCATTGATCGGCCTCGTATAATAATTATAATCAAACTTACCCCAGTTGGGAATGTCATTGGTGCCATTTCCCAATAGAACCCATGAGGCATATTGTGAATTAATCTTTGCTACAAACTGGTTATTATTCATAGTGATTCCATGAAAATCACCATTATTTAGTTCTTGTAAAAAAAGATTGTATTTACTGTTAAATACTTTATTATTTGAGACATCTATATCGTGGCTGCTTAATAAAAAAATTCCACCGCCATTTCTTATATTGGCTACCGTGTTATTTAATATACTTACCTGCGAGGAATTAAAATCCATATAAATACCACGAACAACCGAATTGCCATTAGCACCATCAGGGGCTCCAATTCCATTCAGTACTATATTATTTTTGACCTGTCTCTGCTGATAAATTTCTGTATCCGGCCCGGTATAGGTATAAATACCGGCACCGTCATCCTTCACATAACAAAAGTTCTTGACTACATTATTTTCAACCACCTCGCTATCCCCATAAAACCTTATTCCATAGTATCCTGCTGAATCGATATAATTGCCCTTTATCAGCGAATGTCCCTGGCCCGGTGTTATGGCGGTATAATTATTTATCCCATCCCCACCCATTCCCGGGATATTCCCGGTATTTAAAATAATATTCCCTGAAATTGTCGAGTAGGTAGAGGTGTAATCTAAATTGACCCCTTCATTTAATGTTTGATTGATATAAGATCCTTCTAAAGTAAAGTTTTTAGAATACGTACTGCGAATTGCCTGATATCCGGAATTAACGATTGAACAATTTCTTATAGTAATATTATTTGAATGGTCAATTAGAAACCCCTGTCTGTTTGCTCCTTCCAGTTTTAAATTTTCAAAGACAATGTACGATTGCTTACCTACATATATTAAGGTATCAATTGTGCTGGTCTGAATTGAATAATTACCGGGTTGGTTATTTCCAAAATAGACCATCATTGTTTTAGATCCGGTATTGAAATACCATTCACCAAGCGTATCTAATGTTCTCTGGTCATTTTGAATGAAAAAACCGTAATTATTTGTACTTGTGTAACTGGAAGTCGGATTAAATGTAATGGTATTTCCAACCTGTGAAATAATTTTATTTCTATCCAAAATCCAATTCCTTTTTCTAACGACTATATCTGCTCCGACCCAGTTAATTCCTCCGCTTAGTTGATCACTCGTGATTGAGTTATTTCCTGAATAAGACTGATAAGTTAAATAGCCGGTATTAGGATATCTACCTATCCCTTTTAGCTTTCCATTCAGGATTAATAAATTTTCTGTAGCCTTGCACAAATCACATGCAGCACCAGAAATTCCTCCTCCCAAATCTTTCCAGCCTGATAATTGGGTCAATCCTGAAATAACAGGAAGCGGTCCGGATCCGTAAGATGAAAAAACAATTGGCAGACCGGAAGAACCGGATATACTTACGATGATACTGCCATAAAAGGTGTCCCCCCTTTTAAACAAAATTGAATCACCTGGTAAAACAGATTTAATAATACTGTTGAGTTTGGTTATAGATTTCCATGGTGTAGAAGGGTTTTGGGCTTGTGTCATGGTTCTTCCATCATCACCTTGTGAGGAAGAAAAATAATAGCTATTTGCAAAGGATGTACTCTTTATACAGAGAAAAAAACACAAGGAAACTCCAAATGTTTTTAGGTCTTTCATAGACATAGTCGGATTGGATTAAAACACTGCTAAGCTATATTAATTTTAACACTAATACAAGTCCATTTTTTTTATTTTTTTGAAAAAACTTATAACGAATTTTAAATCAAGCCTTTCAATTTATCATAAAAATATTTCCATATAGGATAATAATTATTTTCTCTTTTTAATTGCCCATGAAAACTATCCTTGAACTCATTTATACTAACCCGTTGAGGATCTTTGGTATCGTATGCATACCCACCTAAATCATAGATCGAATAATTCCTTTTAAGGAAATACAACATATCCTGGTAATGTAAAAAACGATTGGCACGGCCTATTAAACTCCTTTTTTTACTATCATGTTCGTTTCTGAATAAGGATGATGAATGAAAAAGAACTGCTCTTTTTGCTTCATCATCAAACAAATAAGAATGCATCACCAGGTTTTCATTTTCATAAACCGCTTTAGTGACCAACAGGTTATTTTTAAATTCCTTTAATTCAGATCCGATCTTTTTGAGATTTTTGCTACTGGCAAAATCATTGTAATATTCTATGTAAAGATCCAATGACTCTTCCAATTCAAATAAAACACCCTCTCTTTGCGCACGTTTTATTTTATAAGTATTGTTTTTCTCAAACGATGCTAACAAGCTCACTTCGTCAAATGCAGATAGGTCGATAACTTTTGTAAAATATGGTGCTTTGATATACCCCAAAATTGACTTAGTCGCTTTCGGAGTCATATAAAATGAATTCAAAAATCCTGACAGCCCGGGCTTATCCGCAAACCATACTTCCTTCTTTTTTAAAAAAGGCAGAGGTGTTTTCCTTATAACTTTAAACATTAGTAATCTAAAAAAAATAATTTTAAAAGGCAGAGTGAAATAAATTAAAATTGAATTTATGCCGGACCTGTAAAATACCCACACCGACGGTAACCCACCTACGCAAATATTTTTTACGACTAAACCAGTAGTTTAATACAAAAAATATTTCATCAGTTCTCAATTTCAAATATGTGTCGTTCTCTGAACGCGATCTATATTTTATAAACGTTATTCTTAGTGAAAGAATTCAATAGAGTTCACTGATTGAAAAATCGGCCAATCAATAATTTTTGAACTACAGGAAATCTTTTTGAAGGCAAAACAAATTCCTTGCACAGAGTGAAGAAGTAAATGGTATTAAAGAACGGTCTCAAGCATGCCAGTGCCTTTTCATAAATGGATATGTCAGGTTCTAATAACCATCAGAAAACTTCAGGATCAGATGACGGCCCCATTTGCGGATCGAAGATTTCAAAGGCTTTGGATCGATAGGTTCATTTAAACTTTCAGGCCATAGGAATTCAATCGTTTTTTTAAAAAGAAAATAATTTGGAAACGACCGATATCTGATATCCACTGATTCCATCAGATGTATAAGTAACCGATTATTGGAAGGGCTTAACTGCTCCACCGCAATATCCTGTTCGGCCGGATATAAGGCAGCCCAATTTCCCAGTCTTTCCTCCCAGTAGAGTAAATCATAAAGGCTGATGTGGTTTTTCAGATCAATTCCTTTATCATGACAAAACCCATTTAATCCTTTTAGCCATGATCCAATTTGAGATTCCACATAAGCAAACCCGGGATAAGACAAATAACTTCTTGCCAGATCAGTAGCTGTAAAATTCCGATTTGTTATGGGTCTGTGATGTGGCGGTACCCGACATAACTCACTCGCATTGCCATTTACTAACCATTTATCCTGAAACTCGAGTAAATAATGATAAATAAAATTAGCCTTCTTAAGGTCGTCTCTCGCCATCGTAACATTTTCCTTGAACCTTCTCCTAAACTCTTCGGTCATTTTTCCAGAACAATCCTGATTGTAAAATGGTAATCCCAATTTCCTGAATAGTCTGTTGGGAATTATAAAATCATTTGTAGATTTAAATCCCTCATCTGGCACACTAATAAAATAGGTGACATCATTTCTGATAGGTCTGCTTGCAGCGAGCATTAAACGACTGTCCCATCCTGAAGTTACAGCCAAATTCAGCTTCTTTCTGTGGTTGGCAGCAATTAGCGACCCGCTCAAAATTTCTGCGCATCTGCGGACTCCCTCCGTTAAATCTAATTTTGCCAATGGTGAAATCGGCCAGTATCTGTATATACCTTTCTTCAAAACATCAAGATAAAAATTGGGCATCAATCGCTTAACATCCAGAAAAACGGTATTGTCTCCAATCCATGCATTCTCTGACTTCCTGTAATTTTCTGAATCCATAAACTTCTTTAACTCGATTGATTCATCCGGATCAAGTTTAAAAAACCTCCGGATAAGTGATGGATCCGACGCACAAACAACCAGATCATCTCTGAAAAGGTAATAAACACTGCGCTGAATAAAAGGATCATGAAGAATTTTCATTGATGAATCATCTTCATAAATAATCGCCCATCTGCCACTGTATTTTTCGGTCCTCGCAACCAGCGACTGAAAATTTTCAAGATTCAATGAGAGTTCTTCAAGAATGCCTCTGTCATTTAATTCAGGAGAAAAAGGATCGAGCATGTATCCCAAAAGAGTCAGGCTGACTTTGTTGTTATTCACGCGTGTAAAATCCAGGTCAGGATGAACGGACAACTTAAAATTACGTTTTAATGTAATTGTATTCCATTCAGGTAAATCCTCAAATCTCTGTGAACTTAAAATAAACTGTCTTCTATAAAGAAGCCTTGAATTCATCTTCGGGGTAATTTAAAAATTTTCAGGAATAATATTTTAATATCAGATATCCTGCCTGATAAAATAGTTGGTTGGTAAAAGCATTCAATCAAATTGAACACAATATTTTTTGGGAAAATAATATCAAACCCAAATGTAGAGTTGTCCCATAAATTTTATTGAAAATTAATTTCCTAAACGGAAAGCCAGGTTTATTATCATTTTCAAATCTGATTTTATACCTGGCAGAAAATCTTCAAAGCCGTTATCCGGCACCGGGATACATTATTCACATTGGCTGCAGTATCAATAACTGTTTGTTTTATTATTGAAGTGCCTCACCATCATATGTCTTATCCAGGCTCTCATATAAGATTTCGCAGATCGGGGATTGATAGGTTCACACAGTAATTCCGGCCACAGGTATTCAATCATTTTTCTAAAAACTGTATAATCAGGGAAAACCCTGTACTTCACTTCTACTGACAACATTGAGCTTAAGAACAATCTGTTATTGAATGGAGTTAGTTGATCCACTGCAATATCCTGTTCTGCAGGATATAAAGCACCCCAGTTTCCCATCTTCTGTTCCCAATACAACATATCGTGAATATTGATTTTGGTTTTTCGGCAAAAAGGCAAAATTTCATTTATCCACGCATCCAGGTGCCTGATAACATAGGGTTGTTTTGGATAACCAAGGTACCCTTCGGCCAAATTATACCCCGAAAGTTTTTTAAATGGATAGGGTCTGTGAAATGGCATTTCCCTGGCAATTTCACACGCATTGCCGTTGATGATTAGCATGTCCTCAAAATCCATCAATTGCTGGTAAATAAATGCACATTTGGGAAGATGGTGCCTCGCCATCGTCAGGTTCTTTTTATATAATAACTTAAACTCTTCAGGAACCTGAGAGGTAAACCTCTGGGCATAAAATGGCAAGCCCAATCTTTTGAATAATTTATCCGGAACAACAAAATCATCTACATATCTCTTTTCAGATCCATAAATCCCGACATAATAAGAAACAGATTCTTTAATTTCTTTACTTGCTGCCAAAAGAATCCGGGTATCCATTCCGGAAGTTACAGCCAACGCAAGTCTTCTGCGCTTGTTGGCCGCCAACATGGTTCCCTTTATTATTTCAGCTCCTAAAATTACTCCTTCGCTCAGACCAATTTTTTTTAATGGCTCTAATGGCCAAAACCGTATCGCTGCCTTTTTTTTGAAATCAAGATAGAAGTTGATCATCAAATGTTTTACATTGAGATAGATAGATTCATCGCCAATCCAATCATTCTCTCTGTTTAAAAAAGCATCTGATTTCAAAAATTGGTTTAATTCTTCACCGGTATCCAATACCAAAGGAAAAAAATGGTGAATGAGTGAGGTACTGGATGCACATGTTACATGTTCATCTTCAAAATGATAATACACCTGTCTTTGCGCACATGGATCGTGAAACAATTTAGTGGTGTGAATATCCTGGTAAACCAACACCCATCTTCCACTATATTTTTCAGTTGATTTAATCAGTTCATCCAAACTTTTTATCTTGTTGATCAGTTCGTTAAGAATCTCCTGATTAGATAGTCCGGGTGAAAAAGGATCAAGCAAAAACCCCAAAAGAATTATTCTGAATTCTCCATTTCCTGCTTCAGTCAATTCCAAATCAGGGTGCGCTGAAACAATCATCCCATTATTCAATGGAATTTGATTCCATCCCTCAAAAATGCAGAATTCTTTCGAGCTCAATATGAATTGTCGTCGGAATAAAAATTCAGAAAACATAAAATACAGTTAGTAGGAGGTTAAAGCAGGACAGATCATCTGTAAAATTCTAAAAATAAAACTTCAGAACTTTTACAATATGAAACAACTATCAAAAGCAAAGTTTGTAAAAGGTAAAATCCTTAACGTTCTGATATTGCAAAACATTTTTGTTGCCGAAAATATTACCCGGTAATCCGGATAACTTATAATCAGTCAGGATACGTAATTTTTAAAAAATAATCTGTTCATTTATGGCACGAAACTGAAGAAAACCGATTTTCATTTATCAGGGGTCTTTGTTATTTATCCAAAAATTCCCTGCACCACAATTCCAAAGTAAGGAGTTGGTATATCTGGTATGCGTAATCTTCTTCTCCCTTTCTATCCTTTTGGATAATATTTTGCACGAATGCGTAGTTTAAAAATCCCCGCTTCTCAATGTTTTCCTTACTTAATAAATCATCAACCATTCCTCTGAGATCATTTGAAATCCAAGATCTCAGGGGAGCGCCAAAGGAAGCTTTAGGCCGATATATAATCTCTGACGGCAAAATCTTTTCTGCTGATCTTTTCAAAATATATTTTGAAATACCTTTTCTAAACTTCAGATTACCGGGTATCTGCATTACCTTCTCAATAAATATTTTATCTATAAAAGGTACTCTTACTTCCACAGATGATGCCATTGAAGCACGGTCTGAGTAGGTCAAATTTAGCCCCTGCATAAACATATTTATATCTACATTACAAATCTGATTCACGATATCACCGTGAAATTTGGAATAAAAAAGTTGTCTGTGTTCTTCCTTTATTTCTGCAATACCACTGATGTATTTTTCAGTAATTAAATCCCGCAATTGATTTTCACTATAATAAGAGTAGCTTCTCATATAAGCTTCATCCGGTGGCAGATCTGCACTATTTAGAAATCGTTTTGCCCATCGTGAAATTTTGAATCCACGTCCATTTAACCTGACCGGCAGCCTGTCGACAATAAATTGAATAATTCTTCGTATCAAATGAGGAAGCCTATTATACCTTAATACCATCAGAGTTGCCTTCTGACGCCGGTATCCGAAAAATATTTCATCAGCACCCATCCCTGAAAGTAATACTTTGATGCCCCGCTCCCGCGCTGTTTTACAAATCAGGTAGGTATTTATAGCTGCCGGATCACCAATAGGCTCATCCAGTGTATAGGCCATTTCCGGAAGTTCCTTCAGGATATTTGGTTCCAGATGAATCACATTATTCCTGATATTAAAAAGACCCGCTACCTTTTTGGCATACTTCTCATCGTCCGGCATCTGCTCAATTTTTTTATCGCTTTTTCTTGTACCGATGGTAAATGTTGATAAATCATCATTGTTTTCTTTTGCCAGTACAGAAATCAGTGATGAGTCCAACCCCCCGCTCAAAAAAGTACTTACCGGTACATCTGCCACCATGTGCCTGCGGACGGCGTCTTCTAATTCTTTAGTTAGCTCTTGCTTAATTTGATTTTCTGATCCTTCAAAATATTTTTGGTCGTCAAGCTGCCAATAGCATTTGATTGTCAGGTGGTCATCTTTCAACGTAAGATAATGAGCAGCAGGTAATTTAAAACAACCATTAAACATCGTATCATTTCCCGAAATCCACAAGTAATTCAAACAACTAACAAGGGCTTTTGAATTTATACTTTTATCAAATCCATCAATTCTGACGAGTGTCTTCAACTCTGAACTAAATGCGAAAGCATTCCCTATCATGGTATAAAAAAGCGGCTTTATCCCAAAATGGTCACGTGCAATAAACAAGGAATTATCTCTGGTATCATAGATTGCAAAGGCAAACATTCCGATGAAATAATCAAGACAACTTTTTCCATAAATTTGATAATAAGCGAGTATCACTTCAGTGTCTGAGAAAGTTTCAAACGAGAATTTCTTTTCATCTTCAAGGCTTTTCTTAAGTTCTTTATAATTATAAATCTCCCCGTTAAAAACTATTACAAGTCCGTTCTTCACCATTGGCTGATTTGCCGAATCGCTCAAATCAATTATTGAGAGCCTTTGATGAGCCAGAGCAATATGGTCGTCGTGCCATAATCCTGCAAAATCAGGACCTCTGTGCCGTTGAACAAAATTCGCATTTCCGGCCAATTCCACATTATTGCTAAACCCAAAAAATCCGGCTATTCCGCACATTTCAATCAGTACATTTTTGTATATTAACTATCCAACGGTAACCCATCTTCCGCCGTTTTCAAAGAATACACGTTCCAACATTTTCAAACCCATTTATGGCAATCTCTGTAATAATTCCATACTTCCTTGGCCAATTCAAACCACCTTCCCCGGCCCCAACTTAGTAATTATAAATCCTGATCAAAGATTGAATTATCCTGGTTGAGGTTTTTCCATCCCATAATGGTGGAACTTTCCCCTCCTTCCATTTACCGTTTAGCAACTTCTTTAAATATTGAGCCAAATCTCCGGGATCGGTACCTACAAGTTCATTGGTTCCCATTGTAATGGTTTCAGGTCGTTCAGTAGAATTTCTCAATGTCAGACAGGGAATTCCCAAAACTGTGGTCTCTTCTGTAATCCCGCCTGAATCCGTTATGACAGCCCTGGCATTTTTAACCAGGTAAATAAACTCAAGATAGCCCATCGGTTCTGTCTGTATAATATCTGGATTTTGGTAATTAACCGACTCCAATATTTTTTTTGTACGCGGATGGATTGGAAAAACCACCGGTAAACCAAAAGAATTTTCCGAAATCGTTTCAAGAATTTTGGTAAGGTTACTGACATCATCTACATTAGAAGGCCGGTGAAGAGTAATCAGGAAATAATTTTGTGATGATAATTTACTCGAATCCCAAATCTTAGGTGGTCTCAACCTGTCAATGTTTTGATACAACGTATCAATCATTGTATTCCCTACAAAATGAATTCTTTTTTCCTGCACACCCAAACGCCGGAGATTCACATTTGCAAGTTCACTGGTGGTAAAAAAATGATCGCAGATAGCATCCGTTACCATCCTGTTTATTTCTTCGGGCATCGTCATGTCTCCTGACCGGATTCCAGCTTCTACATGACCAACATCTATACATAATTTTTTGGCTGTAATGCTACATGCAAGGGTTGATGTTACATCACCCACAACCAAAACAATATCAGGTTTGTTTTCCATCAGGTCCTTCTCAAAACTGACCATTATTGATGCGGTTTGCTCAGCCTGAGTGCCACTCCCTGCGCCCAGATTTATATCAGGTTTAGGAATATTCAGTTCTTCAAAGAATTCAGCACTCATCTTTTTATCATAATGCTGCCCTGTATGCACCAGCCGGTAACTAATTTTTTCCTCCGCATCCTGGGCTTCCTTAATAGCTCTGATTATTGGTGCGATTTTCATAAAATTCGGCCTTGCACCTACCACGAGTGTAATCTTCATCCTTGAAATTTTTCTTTGAGACTTTTAACAGGATTGACATCCCTGTGACTCCCCTTCGCAAGCTGTTTCATCTTTTCTTTAAATATGAGATAAATAAACTTTGAATTGCCAATGAGATACCGTTTCCACATCCTCCGTGGCTCCTGCATTGTACGATAAAGCCATTCAAGCCCCGAATTCTGCATCCATTTGGGAGCTCTTTTCACAAATCCGGCTACCACATCGAAGCTGCCTCCGACACCCATTATAAAAGGAGTATGGATTATTTCTTTGTAAGTATTTAGAAAAATTTCTTTTCGGGGTGAACTTATGGCTACAAAAAGCATTTTCGCCCCCGAGTCAGCTATTTGTCTTGCAATCGATTCTTCTTCGCACCGGCTAAAGTAGCCATTGCGATATCCCGCAATGATATCTTCACCATACAGGTTTGAATATATATCCGCCACCTTTTTCACTATCTCCTGTCTTGCACCGAGAAAAAAAACTTTATACTGTCTTTCAGAGGCAAGTTTTATCAGTTTTCCCATCAGATCAATCCCGGTCACCCGCTCCGGCAAAGGGTGGTTCAGAAATGCCGCAGCCCAAACAATGCTTTGGCCGTCGGCATTAATAATGTCGCAATTAACAATAGATTCTTTCAGCGCAAAATCCTTTTGCGCATTGACCACTTTAGCCGCATTGATCACAACGTGGTGAATAGGCTTGTTCTCTTCAATAGATTTGTCAATAAGGTCGATAGTGTTTCCCATTGTAAGACCATCAACCGGAATCCCGGCAATTGTTATCCTTTTCATTTGAATAGTTTAATTCAACAGGTTTTCACCTGCCACTTTTAAAAAAAACTAAATTGAATAATCACAGGAAATAGGTGGATAGGAATACGCCAATATTTATTTACAGGCTTTTCAGATCAATCTTCCCTTCGGTATCGATCTTTAATTTATTTTGTTCTGTAAAAATTTTCTGATAAGTTGTCAGAGAATAAAACATCCATGCCTGAGCCCAGCGGATATACGGAATTTTAGTTATGAAGAATTTATTTATCTGGTAATAAAAATATCCTTTATCAGACTGCATGTTATCAATTGTCCAGCTCAAAACTTTATCTGCTACTTTTTTATACTCATGAATTTTATTAAGCCTGGAAAGCGTAATAATAAGTTGTGCTGAGGAGTGGATATCGATAGGATACACAGAATGGTTATAATACCTGGATATTCCCTCCTCTGTAAAAAATGTCTGAATATAATACCGGAACCCCTTTTCAATCGCGTCATTCCGGGTGGTATCACCTGTATATCTGCAATATTCAGCTATACATTCAAGATTGTACCCTGTATGAAAACTATCAACCCATTGATGGAATGGCAATGTGCCATAACTCCATGATCCGTCATTCCGCTGATGAGCCAGGCAAAACTTAATCGATTTTTCAGCTTCATCCTTCAGGACTCTTTCACCGGTAAAACTATAGACTCGCGAAAGCAGCCTGCTTCCTAAAAGAGATGCATTGAATACAACACTCTTGTCTAGCGGTGAATAAGAAAAAGAAAAATCCTTGTTTTTATCGTAGGTGCGGTTCAAATCTTTAAGAATAAAATTACAAGAGCTGCGTGCTGTATCCAATAACTTTCCATCACCCGTTATTTCATAAGCATCCATTAAAGCATTTGCAGCAAAAACAGTTGCAACTACTGTTGGAGTATTTTTAGGTTGGAAGAACGCCCTGGCTTGCCAGTCAAAGTTGTAACCCCAACACGACCCCGACCATCCGCTACTCTGTAATTCAAGTAACTTGTTGCACAGGAAATTTATTTTTGCCGAATATCCCTGTTTTGGGTTTACAGAAAACAGGTTACAATATCCGGCCAGAAAAAGGGCAACCCCTTTTGCATTGTAATCTTTTTTAACGAGAGCAAATTTTCTAAAATTTACAGGAGACCTCTTAAATGCCTGAATCCAGGCCAACCTCGCAAATCGATTTCCCGGAAGTAAAGGAAAACTCTGAAATAACTTACTATTCAGTCCATCATAAGGATCCCACCCCTTAAATTCCTCTTCTTCACAGTAGATCTGAAGCCTCGATAACGCCTCATCAATTTTTAGCATCATAAAATATCCTGGGGAAGACCTGTTTGCAGGCTGTCAACTATTTTAAATGTAGTCAAAGTGGTCAGACAAATGGATCTGAAATCAATTGGCGCATCCTCACCCCGGGCAAGTGCATAGAGAAAAGCCGCAACTTCCTCCCGATGCCCCTTACTTTCAGACTTCAAGGTTTTGATTTTATTTTCTGAGTGAATAGTCCCGTTTTTGAAATTGTTTACGATACCGGTCTTCCCACCGCCAAATACCTCTATCAATTCTTTTGGTACAGATTTATCACCATTGGCAACATAAGTAAGATTGCCAACCGAGCCGTTTTTGAATGTAATTACTACAGCCAGATTATCCTCTAATTTTAGACTGCTATTTTCAGAACTGATACAATCAGCATAAACTTTTACCGGGTCACTTCCAGTGAAAAACTGCATCAAATCAATAAAGTGGCAGACCTCTCCAATAATCCTGCCACCACCTATCTCATCAATTTGGGTCCAATGATCTTTTGGGATAAATCCTGCATTAACCCTTATATTCACCACCAGAGGTTCACTTATATTTTCAAATGCCCTTTTGATTTCAACACAAACAGGAGCAAACCGCCTGTTAAAACCTACCATCAGGGGGAAATTATTCTTTGATTTTGTCTCGATAATTTCATCCAGTTCTTCTTCTGTAAGAGCCAGAGGTTTTTCTACATAAATATTCTTATGTGCCAATAGCCCATCTTTCACCAGAGATGCATGGGAAGAATGGGTGGTAGCAACAAATACTGTATTGATTTCCTTGTTGGAAAAAACATCATTTTTATCCGTCGAGCATTTATTAAATCCGAATTTATCAGCAACATTTTTGGAAGTTATTCCCTTTGTTGTAACAACTGTATCCAACGATACACCGGCAGGTTTTAAATTGGGAATCAGATAGCTCTGAGCAAAACTTCCCGCTCCGATAAATCCGACATTTATTTTTGCAACAGGATTATTTTTAATTATTACCGAAGAGCTTAGTTTATTTTCTCTCTCCTTATACTCTAATAAAATTCCAATATGAGGAACCAATGTTTTTCCCAATACAATATCATAAGCTTCGGTAGCCTTTGCGATGTCAAAAACGTGTGTAATGAGCGGATTTACGTTTACTTTTTTTCTTGAAATCAGATCAAGAAAGGCATCCATATTTCTTTGCTCAGTCCATCTCACATAAGCAACAGGGTAATCATTTCCTAATTCCTCGTAATTTGAATCGTACCGGCCAGGCCCATAAGAGCAGGAAATTTTTAATTCCAATTCTTTTTTATAAAAATGAGGTTCTCTTGGGACATCCATCTTAACAGCTCCCACAATAATAATTTTCCCCCTTTTCCGGCAAATTTCTGTGGCCAGAATTACAGGGTCATTATCAGGTGCTGCAGCCGTAATAATGACGCTATCAAAGCCTATTCCTTTTGTAAAATTTTCACATGCTTTTGAAAGATTGGGATCATTCCTGTTGAGGGCTACCCTACATCCCGACCCGGTTGCCAATTTTATAAGTTGTTCCGAAAAATCGACACCAAAAACATCACATCCATTCGCATTAAGCAATTGAATTGTCAATTGCCCCAACAATCCAAGGCCAATTACACAAACCTTCTCTCCCAGCTTCGGATTTGCCTGCCTGACACCCTGCATTGCAATTGCACCCAATGTGGTAAAAGCAGCTTCTTCGAATGAAACATTGTCAGGGATTTTTGCGACAAGATTTTGGGGAACTGAGACTACGCCAGCATGTGAAGCATAATCTTGCCCTGCACAGGCGACCCTGTCGCCCGGCCTGATCAGACCAGATTTGTCAAGAGAAGCTAATACAATTCCGGATGAACTATAGCCCAGTGCTTTGAGTGAATCCAATTTGGTTTTGACCTTATTAAAAGTGGCAACCAAACCTTCCTTTTTAATATTTTGGAAAACCTGAGCCACCAAATCGGGGCGTTGTCTGGCTTTCCCGATCAAACTTGCCTTGCCTACTTTTACGGTGCCCTTTTCAGTACCTGCACTGATCAGAGAAAAATGATTCTGAACCAATACCATTCCTGAAGAAATGGAAGGAATTGGCACATCATCCACATACAAGTCACCCGTTTTAAAATTTTGAATAAGTTGTTTCAAGTAATTATTAATTTAAAGTATTCCACATTGAATAAATTCTACTGCCTGTTGAGTCAAACTTGAGATACGCCGGAATTATCTTTAAGTGGTGGCGTCTAAAAATTTTTAGACAGATGTTTTCACTCCTCAAATACCACCGCTGAATTGACATCAGATTCCCTTTTAAAATAAAATCTCAAAGCAATTATTTGCCTGGATTTAGCTACACATATTCAAACTCACCGGGCCAACACCATTCGAAACCTTCATTAAATAATTTTCAATTCGCATTATTTACAGGCAGAATCCCTGTTCTTTTTGGAATGGAAAAGTTGTTGGTCCCTGCAATGCAAGACAGAATACCTTCTTTAAAATTATCTACCATATTTTGAATGGTAAATATTTCAGAAGATTTTTTACAACCCTCAATCAGATTAAAATAACTTTTTTCTTTTAGAATCTTTATCACAGTGTTCGCGTAGCTTTCCAAATTATTTTCAGTCATAACTCCGTTCTCCCAATTTTTCAAGTAATCAATTTCAGGACTATGAAACGGATAATTAGTTGTAACAATAGGGGTTTCAAATGCAAACGAGTCCAAAATCCCCAACCCGACAAGACCAGGCATAAGCTGAATAGATGCCAGTTTAAAATAAAGGATACGTTCTTCTCCAAACTTAGCTCCCAAATAGTGTATCCATTCAAATTTTTCTGAGGCCTCTTTAGCTTTTACAGAATCAACACCTGCACCCAAAAGAATTAAATTGAAATCGGGAACTTCTTCTTTTATCTTCCGGGCTGCGCTGATTAAAAAATCAAGTCGCTTTTCCGGATACATTCCCCCGCAAAAGATTCCGGTATTGGTTCCTTTAATTTTCAGAATTTGCTTTGTCAGAAATACTTCGTCATCACTTATCTGATTATAGTATTTTTTCAATGATGCGGTATCTATCGCATTTTGGACAACAGTAATTTTGTCTTTGGGAAAATGATGATCCACCAGATAACGCCCAACGCTTTGGGTATAAGCAAACCACCAATCACATTTGTTTAAAAAAAAATTATTGAATTTGTTACGGGAGCTATCGGGTTTACCCTGCATGTTTCTGCCATGTCCCCAAAATCCCAATTTATACTTTTGAAATTTCCTTTGAAACATCAAAAAATAATTCAAAAGCAATTTCATTTCAGGCTGTATAATAACCAGGTCCGCACTTCTGACATGCTTCATTACCGGTTGCCATACCAATTCAATTTTTCCAATTTTATACACCTTATTGGGAACAAAAATTGCCCAGTCTAAATCAACTTCATCTCCTCTCAGGCTTCCTTCACCTTTTGACTTACCATAAACCAATCGAAGGTTTACCCCGTAATTGAGTAATTCATCTTTTAGTTTTTGGAAAAAATCAATCCGGTATTGAGGCAAATACTTATAAATAAAAACTACTTCCATTTACGGAATTCTATTTTCAATTAGAAATAAACTAAACGTTTAGATAAAGAACATCATCGTCAGTCAAATCCACTCTTTCCAAGAGACCCGGTATTCAAGAGGGAGAAACAATTTAGCAGGTACCCTGTCTAAGGAAGTAGTACTATTCAAACAAATCTCTGAATGTAAGCAGTACCTGGTCATTCTCCGATGCCGACCTCGCTGCCAAACGAATAAACTGACCTTTAAGGCCTTTTTTATCAGAGCAATTCCGGACATAGATGCCATACTTTATCAACAATGTATTGGTAATTTCCTCTGCTGTTCTGCCGTCCAGAATTTCAATGAGTACAAAATTGGCTTTCGTCGGATACACCCTTATATTACGAATCTTGTTTAATTCCGAAATAAAAATCAAAGTTTCAATAATATATTTCTTTCTGATTTCTTCATATTTGTTTCTGAAATCAGGTCGGGTGTATAGCCGAAAAAAATATTCTGCCAATCCATTCAGATTCCACAGGTAGCCATTTGAAGTTAATTGCTCAACTTTTTCTTCATCCATCACTGCATACCCTGCACGTATCCCGGCTATCCCAAAATCTTTAGACATACTTTTTATAATAATAAGATTATTGACTTCATCAGTCAGTTGAATTATAGATTTCAGTTCAAGATCACTGTTTTCAAACGCAAAGTGAATAAAGCTTTCATCCACAATAATGTTTTCGACGATACCATGTAATTCTTCCACAATCCTTTTTAAATCCCGGTATTTTATATAACCTCCATCGGGATTATTCGGATTGATAATAACGATAGAATTTGGTTTTATCTTCTTTACAAAAGAGATATAATTATCAGGGTCCAGAATGAAAGTATTCTCCTTTTCAAGTGTATAAAAAACCGCCTCAGAATCCTTATTAATAAATTCATAGTAGGAAGAAAAGGTCGGAATATTGATTACAACTTTTCCTTTCACAAACTGATGCATTACAGCCTGGATAGCTTCTATTGCACCGTTGCACACAAATATCTTTTTAGGGTTTATACCCAAATGCTCACCTAATAAATCTGCAATGACACTGTTTTGAGAAGGATAAAACTCCAATACCCTGCTGATTTTTTTTGATTTCAACAATTCATTATTGAAGTACTCTAAAAACAAATCCGTGGCATACGGATTCGACAAAAAACATGCATCAACTTTTATCTTTAAATCAGGAATTTTTTCGAGAATGGTAAGCATGCTTGGAGAATGTGTACCAGAAGCTGATTTCAAAGCCATGAATTTTTTTCCAAGCTCTGACAACATATTATCATTTACAATTAGTTCCATAATCAATGATTTGTCAATAATGAATAATTTAATAACTCTTAAGATACTTCCGTGGAGTCCATTTCAACGAAGGATGGTTCGATTTTATATTTTGAAATAATTTCCTTCATCCTCTCTCCAAAATTGCCTGAATGAAAACGATCCGTCAATTTACCATTCGAAAAAACAGGGTGGGTTACCATTTCTATCGTTTTATTTTCAAGCCTTTTCTTACCTGCACATTTTTCGACATAGTTCACATTACCGAAAAGATCCGTAAAGTTTAAACCTTTTCGCTTCAACCTTGAATTATATAAACAGGTATAAAACCCTTTGAAGAAATTCCGCTTGAATTTGGTTTTTCTGAGCCTTAGTTTATTTTTTTTCTTTGATGCCAGGTCAAAAAATAAAGGAGCTATCCAGGGCAAATGGTGTATGTGCTGATGGGAATCAATGTGGGTTGGGTTTATGCCATTCGCAATAAGCTTATCATACTGCCGGAAGATTTCCTTTTTAATCCTGGATTTTAAACGAGGAGAAAACATGATGGAAGCAGAACGCACCTTTTCTATCAAAAAATTTCCATCATCATCAATCAGCCCTGTGCCTCTCAAATCAGTAAGAGGTTTACCTTCAGTAAGATTAATATGAATTCCAATCCTGTCTTTTAGCCGGTGCTTTTCAGCCAGAAGAATGGCCTCCTGGAATGAATCCATATTTACCAAAATCGTCGTACTGTTGATAAATCCGTTTTCAAAACAAGATACAATTGCAGCATTGGTATTTGAGTTGTGTCCAAAATCATCAGCATTAATTATCAACCTTGAACTTTGCATAGCCGGAATAAATTAAGATTCATGGAGAATTAGAGAATGATGGTGCCCGCTTTTATACTCTTTAAAAGATTTCTTAAAGATTCCCATAATACCACCTGTGCCCTCCACTATTTTCAACAGGCCCCAATACCTGAATTTTCCCGGGAAAATCAATAAAACAGAAGCGGCTAAACCCATCAAAATATTAGTGAAACTAACCACCATCTTTTTAAAAACCTTAAAATAATTCCCTTCCATTACCTGTACACGGGAATACATAAATGGCATCCGGAACCTTCTTTTAATAACCCATTTTATAGTGGCCCTCAAGTCAGGAATATTTTCATAAGTAACAGCATCGGCAGCCCAATAAAGAGAAGCGCCATATTTCTGCATTTGAACTCCAAAATAATAATCCTCGGAACCAGTTTCATTAAACCTTGGGTCAAACCAGATTTTATTTTTTAAAAGAGTGGATGTCCGCAACATTAAATTGCCAGTTGTCCATCGGTACAATCTGGTACCTTCCGGATATTTCTCCCTTTTAAATAATTGAACAATTTCCTTTTTTACCCCACTATTTAAAACAGCTAAAACCGGCCCTCTGACCGCATCAGCATTATATTGCAATATGGTCTTGAGATGGCCGTCAAGCCAATGAGATGTAACAAATTCATCGTCATCCACAAAAACAATAAAATCAGATTTAATTTTCAGCGACTGTCTCAGCATTTCATTTCTCACATTAGCGAGTCCCTTTTCTGGAAAGCAATGATAAGAAGCCTTTAATCCTTCGATACCCTTTTCATTAAATTTTCTTACTGTATTCTCGGCAGTTCTTTGGGAATCGTTATCAACAACAACAATATTTACAGACTTTATCAGATGCTTATTCCGGTTGCATTCCGAAATGCTCAGTAATAACTTCTCAAGCATTTCCGGTCTCCTGAATGTCGGAATCCCTATAATCAGATCAAACATAAATTGTATTTCTCCCCCCTCAAAAATTCTTGCAATTACTCATAATCCATTTAAAAAAAAATCAGTTGTCTTGATTGGATTTCCTTATCAAACTATGCCGGGGCAAACTGAACACGATAGTCGTTCCTGATTTCTCAACTTATTGCTGAAATGGTTTTTTTTGTCTTCTCTTCCAGAGCCACCCTAAACAGTTTCAACGTAGCCTCAAACGAATAATTTTTTAAAAAAGAATCTCTGTTATAGCTGTTAAATCTCTTTACACCGCCTGCTGATATTTTGTTTATCGCAGAAATAAAATCTTCTTTTGTATTGCAAACCGCACCCACTTTTGAAAGATTTAAATTATATCCTTCAAAAGATTCTGTTGTCCCGATTATTTGCTTTCCATACATAAGCGCTTCACAAGTTTTGACTTTCATACCGCCTCCTAAAAAAATGGGAAATACCATCAAATCCGCATTCGAAATGATTTGCGATAAATCTTCTACATAGCCCATGATTTCAACTTTGGGGCTATTGATTTTTTCTTTTAGTATTTCATTTACTTTCCCAACAATCTGAAGTTTTATATTAACGTGATCCAACACATTGTTAACGAACCATAATATGCCCTGAACATTCGGATACCATGCACTACCGAGGAAAAGGCAGGTGGGAGTAGAGGAAACAAAGGATTCTGTGTCAGTATTTTTTAACTCATCGCGAATGCTGACAGGAACTATTAATGCCTCATTTGGTCCATAATTTTTCTGCAACCTTACCAAGTCTCTATTATTCAGCACTATTTTCACATCAGAATAATCACAAGCCTGTTTTTCATTATAGTAGTTCAGGGGTACATTGGGGAACCGCCATGGTTCTCTCTTTACCAATTGCCTTATAATATCAAATTCGATGTTGTGAAAATAGGTGATTATTTTTCCAGGATATTTTGCTTTTTTTAGATGATATGCAATAGTCCCGTAATCTGAACTCTCAATAAATACGACATCAAAGCTGAAAGAATTTTGAATAATTTGCTTCATTTTGATTCCGTCCACTCCCTCTCTAAATCCTCTGAAATAATTAATCCGTTTCTTGATTTTCCATCCCAGAGTACTGTTCGGATTACCACTTAAATAAATAACCTTTACATTATTTTCCCCAACAATTTCACATAAGGATAAATAATTACGGTAAGTGCCCATATCCCCTCCATTACCTCTGATTAAAAAATTCCTGCTACTTATAAATAAGATCTTCATACCTGCTTTTTACATACAAAAGATTACTTCAGCCAAATATATTCTGCAATTAAAATAATGAAATAAAGAAAATACCAGCACAAGCGTTAAAAATAATTTGAACAATTTCTCACTTATCTGAATTAACAAATAATAAAATGCGAATCCGGAGATTGCAGCCAATACCTTATACCAAAAAGCAAGATCAATCCTCAACAGAATAAAAGCCTGTCCAAGGCTGAGGTACAACAACACCAAATACGGGTTTACCGCGATTTTTAAAATATTAAATCTATTCAAAACCATCTTTGACTATTTTACGGTAAACACCCTTGATGCATCACACCGCGCCACTGAACTACCAATTTAAAAACTATCATCCCGGCAAAGACAAGGATATGGAAATAATATCCTGCCATCATTCATCTCATTTCCCGGCCCAGATCTCAGCGATCCGGTTCCTAAACTTTTTAAAGAAAAAGTATCCTCCTAAAAACGATGCAGAAGCAAATAAAATTATCTTATTATAAAGGTTTAGGTCAACAGGCAATGATGATAAAACATAGCCTGTAATAAACAACAAAATCAGCTTCAGGTAAAAAAGGAAAGAAATCCCTTCGAGATATTTTAGAATTACGAAAACATGAATTATCAGTATTAATGCCGTAGCTATCAAAAACGCAGCAGATAAATACTGCGCCCCGAACTGAGAACCATACCATAAAATCGGAAGCTGAAGAATTGTACAGACAATAGACAAGCGACCCAAAACTTTTTGTTTATCGATGACTGTCAATGTTGTACCAATAAGGCAAACCACTGCATAAACTGCCACATACCAGACCTGATATCCCAAAACCAGGCTTGAATTCACATATTTCTGCCCATACAAAAGCATGATAAATTCTTTGCGGAAAAGCATCACCCCAAAAGCACCCGCAATGCAGAATAAAGAAACGATAATAAAAATATTCTTTAAACTCTTTATAAAGGCATCGTAAGAATTGACATAAAGCCGGGAAAGGTATGGAAGCACAGCGGTTAAAATTGTACCGATGATTAAATTGATGGGTGCCAAAACTTTATTTGCAATATTAAAAAATCCAATCTGGGCAACACCTGATCTGTATTCAAGAAAAAGCTGTGGTACCTGGTTGCTTAATAATGTAAATAAGGCGAGATAATAAAATGGGAAAGATTCTTTAACGAGGTGAAAAGTATCCGCTTTTACAATCTTTTCTGTATAAAAACCTTTTACAATGTTCTTCTTATTGATTGAGAAAAAATAAACAATTGATTTCAACAAATAGAAGAAAACATAGAGACCAAAAATAATTTGAATGGTCAGGTATTTTTCAGGAATTACCAGGATAGTTGTCAACCAACATAAAGTCCGTAAAAAATCGATGATGCCGGAAAATTCCATTTTTTCCAATCCAAATGCCACACTTTCGAATAAATCATAAAATACAGATGAAATAAGTCCGACGATAACAAAAATTAATAGTAACGGACTGTAATCGGCATAAAACAGAAAATACAAATACAATATGCATATAGAACCTAAGAGGCCAAAAACTCTCAATTTCAGTCCGGTAAAAAAAATCTTTTTGACGATGTTGCCATTTCGTGCAATATTCCGGATAATTATATTCCTTATCCCGAATGAAGAAATCACAGCGAAGATGGAAATATGGAGTAAAAGCAGGTTATAAGTACCAAAAGTTTCCGGAGATAATGATCTTGCTATTTTGATACTGACAAAAACCGATAGGAACTGGGTTAAAAAATTGGATAGCGTTAATACCGAAAAGTTTTTGATAAGAACATTCCTTGCAAAAATTCGTTGAAAAGAAATCTTTGCCCTGTAAACTGCATTATATGGGTTATAACTAATCAGAGTAAACTTTAAGATTGAATATTTATCAGCCCTTTATCCTCAATATTGATTGAGTCAGTATCATTCGATTCCATCTGACACCTTATCAGAAATAAGGCCAGCACTGTTGCCGGCATATAACCAGGTTCAAAAATTGAATAACCCGTAAAAGCAGAAGTCAAAAGTGTTAAAAAATATGCTTTCAGATACCCCGAATTTCCATTATTTTTTAATCTGAATGCTGCCAGGAAAAGCAATATCCAGATTATAACTCCGAACACTCCGAAATAACTATAAAATCCGGTTAAGCCAACATCTGAAGTGAATAATCCGAGAAGCTTGGCATTTTCATATTTATCGGTAAGTCTGCCATCCTTTGCGGGAAACCCGTTGCCAAATAAAATCGTAGGAACGCCTGCCTGCAATTCAGTGAGAAAATAATGCTGAGCTTCTACGCGAACATTCTCCTGATAATACTGAATTTCATTCTCATTGGCATCTTTAAAATTTTCAAAAAAGCTTAAAGAATTATAAATGACAAAAGAGGCAACAACAAAAAGAGCTGAAATAAGATACTTATACTTCCAATTACCCATTAAAAGGATCAAAAGAGCACCCGCAGCAAGTGCGATAAGATTCATCCTGGACTGGGTCAATGCAAAAAGACAAATTGCCGACAAAAGAAAATAAAGCAAATACAATACTTTCTTTTTGTGGATAAACCGATCGAGATAATAAAATCCACCTAAAAAAGTAAAACCCTGGCCAAAAAAGAAAATGGTCATTCCACCTCTTCTTTCTTCATCGCGATAGGCAAACAGCGGATTCGGAAAGGTGACAACATCTATCAGGAAAACCGCAATTGAAAGAAAAAAGAAAACTTTGACAAGCTTTTCAGCATCTTCAGATCCCATCTTCAGGAAAATCAGAACGAAGTATAAAAAATAGATATAGAAAAACCGATATCCCACCAATGATGAAAAAAAAGACTGCCCCCAATACATATTAGCCATTGCCGCGCTGATAATCATATTGACAAAAAACAGAAGTATTACAAAATCAAGTTTATTATACTTTATTCCTTTTTGAAATAAGGAATTGTATAAAAAAATACCTATCAGCGATATACCACTTCCAAAGATGAGCGGTGTAACAAGTTTGGATTCGCCCGGTATTAATTTCAGAGAAAAATATTGCAGAAAAATTATAATAATACCTGCAATAATGAACATAAATATATTTTTAGCACTCAACAACATTCAATGAATTAAATCAGTATAAATTGGATTCTGATAAAACCGCGGAAACATGCTTTAAATCTTTATTTGAAAAAGGAATTAAAAGTGTCAGAAAACGATTCAACACCTATTTTACTTTTGAACAATTCAAGGTATTTTCTGTAAACCTTAGCTGCCCCTATCTCTTCTGTTTTTACGTCTTTAAAAGGAGTAAGCTTAAAATACTTTTTATATTCTGATTTGTAGGGGCCATTATCAATATAGTGCCATGGTTTGGATGCACCACTGTAATGAATAATCGCAGGCTTTTTTTCTATTTTCTTCTTAGTGATACAATTAAACTTCCTATTGAGTACTCCTGATTTTCCTGCAAAAAAAATATTCAAAATATCCTGATCGTGCCATTTTAATTTGTCCAGGTATTTAAAAGCCGTTTGCAATAATTTTTCTCCGGCATTTTCAATTCTCCATCTTTCAATATTTATCATCAAAACACCAGTATTAAAATAAAATTGAGTCTTTACGCCCAATTCTGCAAACCTTTCCACGTTTTCTTTTCCATTTAAATCTTCCGCAGCCAAGAGACAATATTCATTATCCATAAATAAACCCGGGTCTGCCAATTCACGAATCGATCCGGTAACGACCGTATCACAATCAAGATACAATCCGGAAAAAATGTTTTCAGGAACTATGTCAGAAATTAATAACCTCGTATAGGAGGCTTTTGAAATAAAAGAAGATGTCGGAAGTTTCCCAAATTGATCAGTGGAAAAATATTGAAGATTTAGCTGAAAACCATACCTGTTAAAAACATATTCGTTGATTTCCTTCAACACCTTGTCATTCTTAAGAGAGTGAATAACCCGGATATTTAAATCAATATCCTTGTTATTTTCAATGAGTGAAATCATTGACACAGTAAACGGAATAACAAAATTTTCATCCAGGGTGTAAAATATGTTCAATTGTTGCTTTTTCATTTTAATTCCGGTCAATTTAAGAACGATCTTTTCAACATTGACTGATGTTACCTTGCAACAGAGGGATATATTTGATTTAAGCTGAAACCAACAAAACTCTGATAAAATGAAGATGATTTAAATGCCGGAATTTATCTCACTTTTCATTCATATATCTGGCACTTTTGTTCACAATAAACCGGGTCTCCTGTGCAATGGTGGCAGTTTCCGGATTATAATTCATCCAATAAGTATCTTTTTCTAAAACGGATGTGAGCAAATAACCTAACTCAGGAAGAAATATTTTCGCTTCACGTTCCATGACTATAATAGAGGCCGCTTTAAAAGGTTCCACTCCTATTCCCATCTTTTGGACTTTTATTTCCTGGTATCTTTTCAGAAAATTTTTTAGAGTATTCATTGTGCACTCGGAAATAATAACGGGTCGGTTTTTCCAGTAAACTGCATTGATTACATAGCGATTTGAAACTATTCCGGCTAATTCATTTTTATCACTTTTTACAAAAATCTGACCTGGCAGCAAGGGTGATTCTGTCCATCCCGAACGCAATACGCTTTTTTCAAATACCCTGTTTGAAGCAGAAAAATATTCAATTTTTTTTGAAGTCAGCCAGGAGCCGACTCTGTCTTCTTTATTTTCCTTAACATGGAATAAATGCCAATGCTTCTCCATCTGCTTAAAATTTTAATTTGTTATACGGCTTCGCCTCTCTCACTCACATAGTTAATGCGGTAAGACAGAGGATTTAAAATATGATATTGGTCTTAGTGATTCAGAGGTTAGGAGGTAATTCCTCTCTTATGATTGTTTTTCCCGTAGATATTGTTTTTCCCATATACATAGTCGTAACCATAACCATATCCATAGGCATTTGTCAAAACACTACGTTGTTTTACACCATTAAATATGATATGGGGATTATGTATAGGGTTAACTTTCAAATTTTCGTCAAATCTTTTTATTAATACTTTCGGAGTATATCCATGCCGAATTACATATAAAGTCAAATCACACAAATTGGTAATCATATACCCGTCAGTAACCAAAGACATGGGAGATGTGTCAATAATTATAATATCAAATTGCTTATCGAGAGCCTTGATTAGTTCTGTTGTCTTCTCAGAAGACAGGAGTTCAGCCGGATCTTCGGGTAATTCTCCTGCTACCATCAAACTCAATCCTTTGTGTTCAGGTAAGGAAAAAAGTACTTCTTTTAATTCCTTTTCTCCTTTCAGATACTCTGATACACCCGGAATATTTCCCGTGTTGAAAATATCCTGTTGCCTTGGATTATTCAGGTCCATATCAACCAAAACAACTTTCTTCCCCATAAGCGTTTCACTCACCGCCAGGTTTGCCGCGATAAAACTTTTGCCTTCTCCGGAGAGGCTGCTTGTTACCAATACTCTTTTCCCTTTTGTACCAATACCTGAAAACGACAAGGACAACCGCAACTTTCTGAATTGCTCAGCAATGAAAGACCGCTTTCCATATTTTATAACAATTGGGTTTCTCAATTTGGCGAATGCGATTTCACTGATCACGGGTGTTTTAGTTGCATTTTCAATCTCCTTCCTGTACATTATTTTACCGGACATAGTTTCCCGGATATTTACAAATAAATAGGCCAGCACTACCAAAAGAGAAATAAATCCGGCCATTATGATCAATTTATTGGGGCTCACAGGGCCATTTCCAACAGAAGCGTAGTCAATCACCCTGTTATCTGAAATGGTTGAGGCATAGGCTATTTCACTCTCTTCCTTTTTCTGGAGTAAAAAGGAATAGATGTCCTGCTTTCCCTGCTGAGCCCGGCTGATATCAATCAGTTGTTTTTCCTTTTCGGGTACCCCTCTCAACATTGAGTTATAGGAATTATTGGAAGATGTTATATTATCCCGAAGAGTAGAAAGGCTTTTTTTCTGAGTCGTGATATTTTTAAGAATATCAGGTTTTATTTTAGTTATCTGATCCCGAATAGCCAAAAGTTTTGGGTTATTTTCACCAATAGTGGCTTTACCCTTTTCATATTCAAGTTCCAAAGTCCCAAATTTATCTAACATCTGCGCAAGTGTTGGATCACCCACGCCTATAGCAGATGAAACTATACCACCCTGATAGTTACCGCCATTATCAACCATACCTTCAACCTGATTCAAAATAGAAATCTGAGCATTGATTTCACTTAACTTTTGATCGTTCTGACTCACATTCTGCAGATATAATTGGCCCTGAGTACTTATATCAACGGCATTGCTGCTTGATTTGTATTTCTGTACCTTTCTCTGGATCGAATCGAGATCACTGGTAGCGTCCTTTAATCTGTCATTAACAAACGAAAGTGTATTACTGGCAAGCAAGTTTTTCTCATTGATTTCAGATTGGCGATAGGAGTCAATCAATTGATTCAATATATCTATAGCACGCTGCGGGTCGGTATCTTTGAAACCCAATTCAATAATAGACGATAATTTACTTCCTCCGTCTGCACTCAAATCATTCATCAATGCCGGAATCAATTCTGCAGGGTTTGTTACCGAAAGAAAATATTCATTCTGATTACTAACCGGCCGGTATTTTTGATTCAACAGAAACTCTAATTTACCGTAAGGTGTCTGCACTACCTGATTCATAGGATACTTATAAATTGCATCCAAAGTCACTTCCCTTTTGGCAGTATCAACGGCGAATGGGATATTCTCCTTCGTACTTTGCAGACCATCGGCATCCGGGGTTATTACCGTAACGGGAGATGAAGTATAAGCAGGCTTATAAATAAACTGAACTTTCTCAAGAACAGGTGTATAGAGATTTAGCTTATCAGCAACTTCACGCATCAGCTTCCTGGATTGTATAACCTCTATTTCATTTTCTACAATCTTTTTTGATGAAATCGGATTCAATGATTCCAGCATCTTGGATTCCTCATTGCCCTTCTTTTCATCTTTGATGAGAAGGGTAGCCTTTGCCTGATATACAGGGGCAGATAATTTAATAAATGCAAAACCACCCAGTACCCCCGCAATAATAGCGCATAAAAAGAGAGGCCAATAAGGCATATACTTTGCAAGCGTCCTTTTCAACAGGTTGTCTTCTTCTGATTGGGGTAAGTTACTGTGGCTGTTCATTTAATAAAATCTTTATAATTTTTCAAACTACCAGATTACTTGAGTACTCTATCGAGCACTATCACCGCTACCGACAGGGCCGTCAAAAATATTGGAGCTGTTTGTGTCCAGTTAGTTGCCTGTGTAACCTTGGCACGGTTTGGCTGAACATAAACAATATCGTTGGGCTGAAGAAAATAATAAGGGGAACTTAGAAAATCCGGAGAAGTCAAATCAATGTGCCTGGTAATTCTCTGCCCGTTTTCTTCCCGGATCAGTAATACATTTTGGCGCAACCCAAAAATTGTAAGATCACCTGCCAACCCAATAGCTTTCAACATGGAAATCTTCTCATTTGGTACATTTATTACAGCCGGTTTTCCGACTTCCCCAAGAATCGTTACCTCATAATTCATAAATCTTATTTCAACAACAGGATCTTTCAACAGTTTTCCATTTAAAATGCGGTTCCTGATCGTATCTCTTAAAGACTCCTTAGTCAATCCGCCGGCTTTAATCTGACCCAAAACAGGCAACTGAATATTCCCGTCCGAATTGACAAGATAACCTCCTTCCGTATAGGAGGGTGAACTTGATGTAACGGTCGTTACAGAAGGAATCTGATTTTTTAAATTGAACATCGAAGATGCCTCTTCATCCAGACTACTTATATGGATGTTTAAAATATCGTTTGGAACTATGACCATCGGCTTTCCTACTCCGGGACTCTTAAACGAACCATCCGGAATATCATTGAAATACACAATCTTGCGCGAAGAACCGCAGGAAATTATAAGCAGTGAACCAAAAGCTACAGCTATTATTCGTTTGAAATTCATCCCTTTTCAATTAATGTTTTCTAATTCTGATAAAAAAACTGATAAAAACTCTGGAGATTGAATTTCGGAATATGGCTTCGGGAGAATATTGAATACGAATGAGAATGGGTGCAAATTTAATCTTATGAAAATAATATCCTAATTATTCCCATAAATTATTTCATAAATTCAAATTATCTGTCAATCAATATGCAAATCACCGGGTTTATAAGCAGTAAAATTTAAGCATAAAGCGTTGTCAGAATTGATTTAAATTTTTTAATTATGTAGTAAATATAATATTAATTACATATAAATAAAAGAATATTTATACGTTTTTATTATACCATAAAATATCCAAAATGAATCAAAAATTCAAAAGGAACTATGGAACAAGTGCGGAAAATGAATGAGGTTTTACGGCTTTTCAAAAGACTTTATCCTGCTGTAATGATTAGTTCTTATTTTCCCCGGGGTTTCAGGTAAAAGGAATTAACCAAAAACAATTTTTTATGAAAAATATCCTTATTACCGGCGGTACCGGATCAATCGGTTCACATCTGGTTCCAATGCTTCTTGCCAAAGGCTTTCAAATAACCATTCTCACCAGAAATACCTCATTAAATTCATCATTACCCCAACTAAAATATGTACCCTGGAATCCGGATAACCTGGCTTATGATAAGAAACCATTTGAAGAATGCGATTATGTCATCCATCTTGCCGGGGCTAACATTGCTGAGAAAAAATGGACTGAAAAGAGAAAAGTCATTCTCTACCAAAGCCGGATCTGTAGCAGTGAAACTATTATTAAGGCCCTGGCTGAAACCAACAATCATACCTATGCGATAATCAGTGCATCCGGAATAAATTATTACGCTAATAAAGGAAACAACCAACTTCTTACGGAAGAAGATTTCCCGGGCGAAGGTTTCCTTTCAAAGCTTTGTGCCGATTGGGAAAACAAAATAAGTGAGGCAAAGGCGTTTTCAAAAAGGGTTGTCATTTTTCGTACCGGCGTTGTATTAGATAAAAAATCAGGAGCCTATCCAAAATTAATTGCCCCTCTAAAATTCAGGATTGCCGCCGTAATTGGCGGCGGCAAACAGGCTGTCAGTTGGATTCATATTCACGACCTGTGCAGGGCTTATATCCATGCCATAGAAAATGATTCAATGGAAGGTTCGTTTAATGCATGCGCACCTGAAATTACAACGAATGAAAAACTAATGGTTTCTGCAGCACACAAAAAATTTGGGAACGCTTTTCTGAAATTCCATGTTCCTTCATTTCTTCTCAAAATGGCTTTGGGTGAACTGGCAGAAGAAGCAATCCTGGCAGACATTTCAGCCTCATCTCAAAAACTTCGGAATACCGGATTTCGATTTGAATACGTCAGCCTTGAAAAAGCAATTGAAAACCTGGAAGAAAAATGAACACCTCATCCTACTGATAGCAATCCAATCAAAACCTTCCTTTACAATTTATATTTTCAATCAATATCTCAATCCCCAATCTGTTCCTTTGTCAACAGCAGGGACACCTTTGGTAATCCATTCGGGTGCTTCTGCCCCTTTCAGCAGCCAGTCAAAAAACTGTTGTTCCCGTATAGAAATATCTTTTCTGTTCTTTCTTTGCACCAGATTATGCGCTTCACCATTGTATTCCAATAACCAAACCGGCTTGCCCAATCTCTTCAAAGCGGTAAACATTTCAATTCCCTGATACCAGGGCACAGCGCCATCGGCATCGTTTGACATAATCACCACCGGTGTATGAACATTTTTTAAATGAAACAAAGGTGAATTTTCAATATACAAATCGGGACGATCCCAAATAGTGGCACCAATACGGCTTTGCGTTTTTTCATATTGAAATTGCCTGTTCATCCCGCTTTGCCAACGAATACCGCCATAGGCACTAAACATATTGGCAACAGGCGCTCCGGACCAGGCTGCTTTAAAAATATTTGTTGCAGTAATCAGATATGCCACCTGATAACCTCCCCAGCTCTGTCCCTGGATTCCCATGTTCTTACCATCTACCCAATTCATTTTCGAGAGAGATTCGGCAGCACTAACTATGTAGTTGAAAGCCGATTTTCCGGGATGGCCAATCGTATAACGGATATCCGGGGCAAAAACAAGGTAACCTCTGCTCACAAAAAATGAAATATTCAATCTGCTCGGCGTAGGCGTTGGAGGAATATAATTGTTTAATCCATCACTGAGTCTTTCATAGAAATAAAATAATACCGGATACTTTTTAGTGGAATCAAAATCCCCGGGTTTATATAAAATGCCGGTTGATTTTTTACCATCAAAAGTTGTCCAATCATAGAGTTCGGCAGAACCCCAGTTATATTGTGATTGTTGTGGATTGATAGATGTTAATCTGGTCTCGCCTTTATTCAAAGAATAAAAATACAGGTCGGGAGATTCAACATAATTTTCTTTGGTATAAACTAATTCATCTCCATCCTTTTGCTTTACCGGCCTGCTGAATTGAAAAGCTCCTGAAGATATTTTAGAGAGAATTAATCTGTCAGATAATTTACCCGAGTATAATCCTGCATCTTTATTAACATCATTGAATACCCTTAAATAAACCTGCTGCCCGGGAGTCAGAAACCGTTCATCTTTATCAAGAGCCAGATACCTGTAAACAAGTTTTTTACCCCTCCCATCCGGCGTTATTCTGAGGGGAGAAAACTTTCCGGAAGGATCCACTTTCCAGATATCATACCTGTCATAAATATAAACAGACAAATCTTCTTTTCCCCAACCCATAACGCCGTATTCTTCCGGCAATGCCGGTACATCGTTCTCCTCATCGTACAACGGAACCTTAATTCCTGACGTTATATTTCTCACCACATTTCCATCCCATGCAAAATAATTCTTCACTTCATTATCATAAAACAAAATGTATTTTCCTGTTGAAGAGGGAAAAACCCGTCCATGTAAATTTTTTCTGATTAATTTCTTTTGACCGGTATTGGCATTCACCGAATAAACATCCTGCAATGTATAGCCATCCCATTGAAATGCAATTCGCCGGCCGGTATCTGTCAAAGCCACAAAATAATCTTCATTCCCATCTCTTGTCAGCATCACATTTGGCAACCCCTCAAAGCCGAGTTGTATCATTTCATTTTTCTTTAAATCATAAACGGCGAGGTAACTTTTTTTCAAATCTTCTTTTAATCTGGCAAGTTGCTGAGGTTGCAAATAATCATCTTTATAATTCCAGATATCGAGCTTGGCTTCATCAATTTCATGCAATGTGGTATCCTTTGGAGGCCTGACAGGAGCGGTTCCGAAGAATAACCTGGTGCCATCTTTACTAAATTTTAAACTTCCATTCTCACCAACAGAATTCTTTCCAGGCATACCATCAGTATTTCGATCTACGATCTTTTTTGCAGAATCATTTCCATCCTGATACAAATACAAATCATAGAATTTCTGAAGAGCCTTTGGATTTTCTCCGCGTTCGGCTACAAAAGCCAAATCTTTTCCATCATCCGAAAATGAAAAGTTTTTGAAATCATTCCCTCCCGTTAAAATTGTATCTCGTTTCGCTTCCCGGATTGAATAAAAAACTACAAGAGATTTGGAAATACTATCGCCCTGCTTTGCCAGAACATAAAGAACCAAATGATTACCTTTTTTATCTATCTGACAGGATTTAATATTTTCAAATCTGATCTCATTCTTATTCTTCAAATTGAATAATACAACCTCACTCCCTTTGCTTTCTTCTTTTTCGTCAGGAGGAATTGAACTAAATGAATTTCCATCTTTCTTAATCTTCCCCTCTTTATTCTTTGATTCAGAAATAAGAAGATTGAGAGAATCGATTGTTCTCTTCAGACTATCAATCGTCTTTTGAGCTTGTGATCTGGATTTGGATTCACCGGCCGGTTGATTTTTCTGAAAAACAAACCACCCTAAACCTTCTTCGGGAACAGAAAAAGATTTTATTGAAGCAAACTTTTGGATACTCAGGTTACCCAATTCTACTATGCCCAAAGAATCTTTGGGCATTTCATTTTCTTTTTTCTTTTTAATTTTTGCTTCCCTGGTATCTGCAAATCGAGGCGCTATTTTAAAAATAACATATTTGCTATCGCTGGTGATTACAGCCTTCTCCCCACGGGGAATAATCAGTTGTTGCGCTTTATTCTTTGCTGATTGGATGAATAAATTCCCGTCGCCCTCCTGGGGCAAAACCGAATAAACAATCCAGCTTCCGTCATCAGATATTATCTTTTCTCCAACACTTTGCCAGGCATCATAAACAGAATGATCCAGCGGTTTTTTCTGAGCAATGGTAAAAAGAGGGAATAGTAATAGTAGTAAAAATAATTTTCTCATAACTGGAATAAATAAAAGGTTTAATCAGAGTTTCAAATTAACCAATTTGACGACAATGAAATTCATTTTCCTCAGAAAAATTGGAAAACAAGTACGATCAGAAATATTTTCTTTATGAAACTGTCACCCGGCTCAGGTGTTTGTGCATTCTGCTCAAAAAGTCAAATAATTCGGAAATGTCGTGAACCCCGTCAACGATCAGCATCCCCAGTTTACCACTCTGTTTTAATTTGGCCTTGTTGGTTCCGGTTTGAATAAAATTTAAAATCCCTTCAAAAGTTTCACTCGTAAAATATGGCGAGTCCGGATTGGAAATAAAAAAACATCTCAGGTGGGCATTTTTCAAAACGATCTTTTCAAAACCAAGTTCCACAGCGAGTTTGCGGCATCTGACTGTCGTAAATAAATCTTCAGCCACAGCCGGTACGGGACCAAAACGATCTTCCATTTCTTTATGCAATGCCGTCAATTCTTCTTCGGTATAGCACTGGTCAAGCCGTGAGTACAAGCTCAATCTTTCCGTGACACTTTCCACATATTCATCCGGCAACAGCACCTCCAGATCGGTATCAATCGTACAATCAGAAACATAATCTTCCTGCTTCTGAATCTCTTCTTTAAATACTTCCCTGAATTCATTTCTCTTCAATTCACGAATGGCTTCATCCAGAATTTTATGATACATTTCAAATCCAATCTCGGCAATGAATCCACTCTGTTCACCTCCCAGCAAATTACCTGCTCCGCGAATATCGAGATCGCGCATGGCGATCTGGAAACCACTTCCCAAATCGCTGTATTGTTCCAAAGTAGTAAGCCTCTTCCGGCTATCGTCGGGAAGGGAACTCATCGGTGGCGCAATCAGATAACAGAAAGCCTTTTTATTGCTGCGCCCCACTCTGCCGCGCAACTGATGCAAATCACTCAACCCAAACTGATGGGCATTATTGATGATAATCGTATTCACATTTGGAATGTCCACACCGCTCTCAATGATATTTGTACAAACCAGCACATCATATTTTCCATCAATAAAATCAAGAACCGTATTTTCCAAATCAGAACCTTCCATTTTTCCGTGGGCACTTGCGATTTTCAAATCGGGACACAATTCCTGAATCATGGTTTTCACTTCCTGCAAACCCTTCACCCGGTTTTGAATGAAGAAAACCTGGCCACCGCGTTCCACTTCAAAATAAATGGCTTCACGGATAAAATCTGCATTGAAAGTGCGCAGTTCTGTCTGGATGGGTTGCCTGTTTGGGGGAGGTGTATTGATAATACTCAAATCCCTTGCCCCCATCAAACTGAATTGCAGAGTGCGTGGAATCGGAGTTGCAGTCAATGTGAGCGTATCCACGGTTGTACGGATTTGCTTCAACCTTTCCTTTGCAGAGACTCCAAACTTTTGTTCTTCATCAACGACGAGCAATCCAAGATCTTTGAACCTGACATTTTTGCCCAGCAAAGCATGTGTACCGATAATGATATCAATTTTTCCCTCCTTCAGGTCTTCAAGTGTCTCCTTCTTTTGTTTTGCAGATTTAAACCGATTCAGATAATCAATCTTGACCGGAAATTCAGCAAGCCTTTCTTTAAATGTTTTGTAATGTTGATAGGCCAGAATAGTTGTCGGAACAAGGATTGCAGCCTGCTTTCCATTGAGACAGGTTTTGAATGCAGCGCGAATGGCAACCTCGGTTTTACCAAATCCCACATCGCCACAAATCAACCTGTCCATTGGTGATTCGTTTTCCATGTCCTTCTTCACATCTGCAACGGCTTTGCTTTGATCCGGTGTGTCTTCATAAATAAAAGAAGCTTCCAGTTCATGTTGCATGTATCCATCAGGGTTATGCTGAAAGCCTTTTTCACTTTTACGTTTTGCGTACAGGCTTATCAGGTCTTTGGCGATATCCCTGACCTGTTTTTTCGTTTTATCCTTCAGTTTATTCCAGACGTCACTCCCCAGTTTATTCAGCTTTGGAACCGTTCCTTCCTTGCCACTATATTTACTTATTTTATGAAGCGAAGATATATTCACATAAAGCAGATCGTGATCTTTATAAACAATTCTGACTGCTTCCTGCATTACACCATTCGTTTCAATTTTTTGAAGTCCGCTAAACATTCCCACTCCGTGGTCAATGTGCGTGACATAATCGCCAGGCTGTAATTCACGAAGCATTTTCAGCGTGAGCGCTTTGTTCTTACTGAAAGCCTGTTTGATGTGATATTTGTGATACCTCTGAAAGATTTCATGATCTGAATAACAAACACATTTGATATCGTGATCAATAAATCCTTCATGGATGGAAGCTATCACCGGAATGAATTCTATTTGGCTTCCCTGATCGGTAAAAATAGAATGCAGCCGTTCGAGCTGCCGTGGATTTTCGGCAAAAATGTAAATGCTGTAATTCCCGCTTTTGTATTTTTTCAAATCACTGATCAGAAAAGTGAATTGCCGGTTAAATGCAGGCTGACGGCTTGTGGAAAATTGAATTTCATTTTCTTTTGAAAAATATTTCTTTAGCCCAATCTCGACCAGATAATGTTGTTGCAATTCATTTTGCAATTCTGCAGCCGTCATAAAATCATCAGTGGTAACATCGCGCTCATATTGCGTTTCGTCACTTTCTTCATGTACCACAGCAACATCCTCACCTTTTAAAAACTGATTCAGTTCGGATTCCTGCTTTTCAATTCTTTCCTTAATGAATTCCCAATCCTCAATCCAGCAAACTGTATTCTCCGGCATGTAAGACAATAAAGAAACCTTCTGTTCCGAATCAAAATTGGTTTCGATATTAGGTATAATATTTACCTCGCTCAGCATCTTCTCGCTCAATTGTGTTTGCGGATCAAACAAACGGATGCTATCTACCTCCTCGCCAAACAATTCAATCCGGTAAGGTTTTTCATTGCCATAAGAATAAATATCAAGAATACCGCCCCGCAGTGCTATCTCTCCCGGTTCATAAACAAAATCGGTTCTCTTAAAACCATAATTAATAAATCTTTCCAGAAGTTCATTCAGGTTAACCTTATTGCCTTTTTTGAATGAGATAATATTTTTTGCAAGGATTTTGGGCAGGACAACTTTTTCAGCAAAAGCTTGGGGATAGGTGATTAATACTTTTTTATTTCCGCCGGTTCCAATCCGTGACAATGCTTCTGTGCGAAGCATTACATGACTTGCATTCAGCAGTTTGAAATTTTTCTGATGCTTAAATGACGATGGAAAATAAAACACGTCCAGTGCGCCGCTGATCTGTTCAATTGTATTCTGAAAATAAGCGGCTTCTTCGGCATCTCTCAGAATGACAAGATGATTCCATTTGGAACTTTCGGGCAGAGAAGTAAACATGTGAAAAACAAATTCTCTGCTGCTGCCCAGCAGGCCATTGAGATGTAACGGAGGTGGGGGCGGGGTGAGAATAGCTTCGGACATAGTAAGCCTGTCCGAAATTGAAATTATCCGGTTGTCATTTTTGTATTGATTCAGCAACGCATCCAGATTCATTCCCACTGTGTACTTAAAAAACGGTTGCAAATTTACAACAGAACATTTATATTTTTTGGTAAAATCGAAACCCGGCTATTCACAAGCAGGAAGTATTTTGTTTACACGACGTATTAAAACGGGCACACATATCTGACAGGAATTATAACATTACTTTACCCATTCAGCCTGATTTAAATAAATCAAAAGTTTGAGATAGAATTTAGTTTTGCCGGCAGATAATTTGCAGAAATGAAAAAGGTGCTGTTACTTGTTTTTGGAACGTTTTTATTCTCCTCATTTTCGAAAGTCAATGCACAAATCTGGAAAGCAGTTGTGCCCAATTCGCAAATCGGTTTCACCGTTACCCACATCGGAATCAATGATATCACCGGATATTTCAAAGATTTTGAAGTAACCATCAGAGCTGCCAAACCCAATTTCAGCGATGCTGTTTTCGAACTCACGGCAAATACAAATTCAATCGACACAAGGGTTCCCGAAAGAGACAGCCATTTGAAAAGTGCAGATTTTTTTGATGCCATAAAATATCCTGAAATTTCATTTAAGAGCACCCGCATTACCTCCGTAGGTGAAGACCGGTATAAGTTGCACGGTAACCTGACAATGCATGGAGTGACCAGGCCTGTCACAATGGATTTGAGATATCGTGGCACGGTAAAAGATCCAAAGAGCAATAAAATGACAGCAGCCTTCAGTTTGAGGGGAACCCTGAACCGTTCAGATTTTAATATTGGAACAAATTTTCCTGATGCATTAATCGGAAATGAGGTGAGAATTCTGGCAGACGGCGAATTCACTAAATAAATTCATACCATGAGAAAACTGTTCAACCCATACACTTCAGTTGGTGCAAGAGATTTTGGATTGCTGGCGATCAGGGTCATTGTTTGTATTCTTTTGTTTACCCATGGTTTTCCAAAACTGATGAAGCTGTTGTCCGGCGATGAAATTCAATTTGCTGAAGTGTTCGGAATGACGCAGGGAATTTCATTGACCATTGCCATGCTTGCTGAATTCGTATGTGCGTTGTTTGTATTGATTGGATTCGCAGCCCGCTATGCCGCCATTCCTATCGTATTGGAGATGCTTGTTATTGTACTTTACGTTCATGGCAACGATCCTTTCGGCCATAAAGAATTGCCTCTCCTTTATATGTCTTTCTTTTTGCTCATATTCTTTACAGGTGCAGGAAAGTTTTCACTTGATTACCTGATCTCTTCAAAGAAAAAAGTAGTTTAAGACAAAAAACTTAGCCAGGCTTCTGAAAATACAAAACTCAATTCCGGTAATTGCGACGACGGTTTAATTTGATTAAGAATTATATTCGGGTGAACAATTCTCAATCATTTTTCAATTTCTCTGCTTGGAATATAATAAAACAACATTAGAAAAATTTGAATCCTTTCTGGGAAATCTGGTACTGCATCCTGATCTTTTTAAAATAAAAAATGTAGAAATGGATTTAAAGGGAAATCTCAACCCATCGAACCTGCTTCATGAACTTTACTTTGTCAAAGAAAAATGGTTGTCATTTCAGGAATTTTTCGATCATTATTTTGCATTGTTCAAAGACAGGATCAAAAATCAATTTTCTTTTTCTTCACATGAATCCTTTTCAGACGGGTTAAGGGCAAGGCTCTACAGAACCCAATTCGGCTTCCTTACAGAATATCACGCTTTTCTTCTATCATCCATCCTGTTTACCAAAGAAAATGTTTACCGAAACCCCATCCTCGACCAGCAGGGAGTGGATTTTCAAATAAAATATTGCGGCAACCTTTTCAACATTCACATTTTTGTGGATACGCAGAGAGCCTGGCATTTCAGAAATTATAAGTCAGCTTTTAAAAATGTGGAAAAAACAAAAGGTATTCATGTAAACCTTCCCTATTCCCTGAAAGAAGGAAGATTTAATTCACTGCGGTTTCTGAAAAATGGATTTGGAGTTTATACAGAGGAATATTTTGAACATTTTAAATCGGAAATCATTTCGGGAAAAATAAAAAACAACAACATTACAGGAACTAATGAAAACGGTTTTATCTATTCGCATTGAAATCTGATGAAAAACCATCTTATTTTTGAGATTGTCCCGAAGGAAAAAATGAATTCCCGGATTATGAAATCTTATTCCATTTTTAATAAAAGTTGTTACGGTTTATCAGAACTGAAAAAAAATTCTATAGACAGTTTAATTACTGATCCGCCGTATGGAATTTCGTTTCAAAACAATCACTGGGACAAAAATTTACCTGATAAAAAAATATGGAAAGATGCCATCAGATGTTTGAAACCCGGTGCTTTTGGCGCTGTTTTTTCTTCTGTTCGGTTAATGCATCACCTAATGCTTGATCTTGAAAACTGTGGATTTATTATCAGAGATGTCATGTTCTGGTCGTATCTCAACGGGATGCCCAAGAGCCGCGATGTAGCGCTCGATATTGACAAAGAGCTGGGAGTAGAAAGCAAAAAAACCGGCGAATACAAATATGTGCAGGGATATAAAAAAGACGGCGCGCCGTCTTATACAATAAACAAAAACACAAAACATAAAAGAGAGCCTTCATCAACTTTAGGTGTCCATTATAAAGGGAGCGGGCTTGGATTAAAACCGGCTTATGAGCCGATCATCCTTGTACAAAAACCTGTTGAAAAAAAATATTCCGTTGCACAAAATGTGATTCATTACGGAACAGGCGCTTTGAATATTGAAAACACACGCATTCCTTATGAAAAAGGAGAAGGAAAAGTGGGCCACAATCCACACCCCAAAGGAAGGGTTGCATCTAATCTCATTCGTACCGATGCTTTCAACGATGGATATGATAAATTTTTCCTGGTTCCCAAAGTCCGCCAGCATGCAGAAAAATTCAACAATCATCCTACGCTGAAGCCGGTTGAATTAATGCATCATCTTGTGAAACTGCTGACGTGGGAAGATCAACATATCCTGGATCCCTTTATGGGAAGCGGGAGCACAGGAATTGCTGCGTTGGAATTAAAAAGGAATTTTACCGGATACGAAACCGATAAAGATTATTTCAAAATAGCCAGCCGCAGATTGGAGGAAACTTCATCGAAAATAAAAGTCAGGGAGCAAAAGACTTAATGTGCTTCCAGCCAATTGTCACCTACCCCAATTTCTGCAACAACCGGAACATCATTGGGCAAGGGCATCGCATTTGACATGGCATCCAGAATCAGCGGTTTCAGAATGGGTACTTCATCCCTGAAAGCATCAAAAACGAGTTCATCATGCACCTGTAAAATCATTTTACTTTTCAGATGTTTTTCTTCCAGGACTTTTGCCACGCGGATCATTGCCAGTTTGATCATATCTGCAGCAGATCCCTGAATCGGAGAATTAATTGCATTCCGTTCGGCAAATCCCCTCACTGTCCAGTTGCGCGAATTGATATCTCTGAGCCATCTCCTCCTGCCAAGAAGGGTTTGCACATATCCATTTTCCCTGCAAAAAGCAATTGTATCATCCATATATTGCTGAATGTGGGAAAATTCTTTTTTGTATGCATCAATAATTTCTTTGGCTTCTGACCGGCTGACATTGATATTTTCAGACAAACCAAAAGCCGTCTGGCCATAAATAATTCCAAAGTTCACACTCTTGGCGCGACGCCGCATTTCACGGGTTACTTTTTCTTCAGGTACATTGAAAACTTTGGACGCAGTAGCGGCATGGATATCTTTCCCGTCTTTAAAAAATTGGATCATCGTGGGATCTCCGCTCACCGCAGCCACTATCCGCAATTCCACCTGGGAATAATCGGCCGATACGATCACATGGTCTTTGTCCCTGGGGATAAATGCCTTTCTGATTTCCCTTCCTCTATCCGTCCTGACCGGAATATTCTGCAGGTTCGGATTATTGCTGCTCAACCTTCCGGTAACAGCAATCGCCTGTCCATAACTGGTATGCACACGCGAAGTTTTTTTATTGATCAGTTCGGGCAAAGCATCCACATAAGTTGACCGGAGTTTGGTGAGTTCACGGTAATCCAAAATCTCCTGCACTACCGGATGATCTTTTGCAAGTTTTGTCAAAATATCTTCTCCGGTTGCATATTGGCCGCTGCGTGTTTTCTTCACATTTTCCCCGAGTTGTAATTTCTCAAACAACACTTCTCCAACCTGCCTTGGCGAAGAAAGATTAAACCTGGCACCCGTTTGTTCAAAAACCTTCTTTTCCGTTTCTTTTGCCTCCGCTTCCAGTTGTTTCGAATAAGATTTCAAAAAGGGAACATCAATCTGTACCCCCTCAAACTCCATATCGCGCAGTACCTTTATGAGAGGCATCTCAATATTTTCAAAAACAAATTCCACTCCTTTTTCTTTAAGGAGAGGTTCGAATGCGCGTTTCAGTTGCAACGTTACATCGGCATCTTCGGCAGCATATTCTTTTATTTTTTCAACAGGAACATCTTTCATATTCCCCTGTCCCTTTCCCCGTTTGCCAATAAGTTCAGTTATGGAAACCGGAACATAACCGAGGTATTGTGCACTCAGCAAATCCATGTTGCGCCTTCCCTCACTTTCAATTACATAATGGGCAAGCATGGTATCAAACAATTTTCCATGCAAATCCAATCCATACCATTTGAGCAGCAGCAAATCATATTTTATATTCTGGCCCACCCAGGAATTGGATTTATCATCAAAGAGAGGTTTGAATTCTTTCAGGATCTCCAATGCTTTTTTGTGCTCCTGCGGCACAGGTACGTAATAGGCTTCATGAGGTTTTACACAAAAACTCATCCCCACCAATTCCGCATTATTCACATCCAATCCGGTAGTTTCTGTATCAAAAGAAATCTCGTTGTGTTTTAAAAGATCAGATACCAGTTTTTTTATCGCATCTTCTCCCTGAACAAGATGATAATGATGAGGTGTGTTGTTGATATTTTTTTCCGCAACGAGGCCCTCCGTTTTAATTGAATTTTCTGACGGAGCGGATGGTTTATCTTCTTCCTTACTGAAAAGCTCGGCCTGCACCATACCGGCAGCGGGGGCTGCTTCAAATACACTGTACTCCTCTCCCAACACTCTTTTGCCCAAAGATTTAAACTCCAGCTCGGTAAAAATTTCATTTAATTTCTGTCTGTCAATCTTGCCCACTTTAAAGTCGTCTTCATTGAATTCACAGGGGACATCGGTTACTATGGTTGCCAGTTTTTTACTCAGGAGAGCGAGTTCTTTTCCCTCCCTGATTTTATTTCCCAAAGCTCCTTTGATGTTATCGGCATTCGCCAGCACATTCTCAAGTGTTCCATATTCAGAGAGCAATTTGGCAGCCGTTTTTTCACCTACACCGGGAACACCGGGAATGTTATCACTGGCATCACCCATTAATCCCAGCACGTCAATTACCTGATTCACGTCTTTGATATTCCACCTTTCGCACACTTCCTTTTTGCCCATAATTTCCACGCTGCTTCCCTGATAACCGGGTTTATAAATTAAAATTTTATCAGTAACCAATTGCCCGAAATCTTTATCGGGTGTGACCATATAGACCTCGTATCCTTCCTTCTCAGCCTTTTTTGCCAGTGTCCCGATAATATCATCGGCTTCATAGCCATCCATTTCAATCACGGGAAAATTAAATCCCTGAATTATTTTTTTTATATCGGGAATTGCAGCGGAAATATCTTCGGGCACTTCCTGCCGTTGTGCCTTATATTTCTCAAACTCTATATGCCTCGCTGTTGGTGCCGATGTATCAAAGGCCACAGCGAGATGTGTCGGATTTTCTTTATGTATTAATTCGAGTAAAGTATTTGTAAAACCATATTGGGCATTTGTTGTTTTTCCTTTTGTTGTTACAATAGGACGCCTGATCATTGAATAATAAGCCCTGAAAATAAGCGCCATGGCATCCAGTAAAAACAACTTTTTTTCCATCTTACAAATATAAGCCCTATCATACCGACTGCATGGAATCCGGGAACTATTCAGATTTCAAAAAGAAAATGCCCAATCCGGAGCCACCTAAAAGAAGCTTTTCTTGCTAAAAAGCCACCAAAAAGAACCAGATTATGAAATGATCTACTGAAATTAATATATGTAAGAAACTAAAGAATAAAATATTAGACTGAAAATTATTTTTGGCATCATTTTCGCCTTCTTAAGGTGGTTTTGAAAAAGAAAAACTGAATCCTGTTGTAAAATCCTGAATAGAAAAACTGACATCCGGTTTCCCGGAAAAGAACGGGAAACAAATCATGAAAAACCCCAAAAATTAAGGTTGCTCACCACCAGTGCAACCTTTCTTTTTTTTAGTTACTTGTCCGGCCGTCGATAACTTTTACTTTTTTCTTGCGGGCGTTTTTCTTTTCGTATTCAATCACTTCTTTGGGTTTGATTTTCTTCATCGGATCGTCGCTTACAAATGCATTGATCGCCTGATCTGAGACAAGATGCCCTCTGTCATATTTTTCAATTTTGCTTATCCGTCCGGTTTGCGGATCATAATACGTCCAGTCACCATCTTTCACGCTGTAAGGTTCGGCGCGAACTATTTTGAAACCGGTAATCTGATTGTTATCCTGTCCGTAGATGGCAATGGTATCATAGGGTTGAGCCGGATCATACGCACGCCAGTGTTCCTCTCTGATAAGCTCACCCATAGAAGTGAAGTACATCGATTTCCCGTCTTTGTCGCCACCTTTGTAATTTTCCAAAGCAATAAAATCACCTTCCAGATCGTATTTGCGCCATTCTCCCTCCTTCCTGTTGTTAACAAAATATCCCTCCTCTTCATAACCGGGTTCACCTCTCAAAGGATCCACATGCACCACCCACGGACCTTGCTTTAAACCTTTCATATCTTCACGGTTAATCGTATCGCCCCTGGCTGAAATTTTAAAACTTTTGTATTGGGAAAAAGCATGTTCACCCATCAGAAAAAGAATGACAAAAAGAAAAGGAATTTTTTTCATGGACTTACGGGATTTCATTTGCATAAAAATATCACTTTTGAACCGTTTAATAAACTTTGGGGCCGGCAAAGGCTGTTAATTTTGAAATATTCTGTTCTCCTTTACTGATAAAATAACGGGAATAATGATCATTTAATTTTATGAGCCTGATCATGGAATTTCTAAAGGTATAAGTTGTAACTTTCAATCGAATCAAAAATGAATCGAGATGAAAATTAATCTTCAATGTCTGAAGTTCACAGCGAAGGATCGTTTAAGAGATTTTGTGAACGAAAAAGTTTCCAAACTGGAAAAATTTGACGACAGGATTTTGAGCGCTGAAGTGACACTTTCAGTTCAGGATGGGAAGCATGTCGATAACAAAGCATGCGACATCAGACTGGTGGTTCCGGGAAACGATCTTATTGTCAAGAGGTCGGCAGTTACCTTTCAGGAGGCCATTCTGATTGCAGTAGAAACTCTTCAGGAAACCCTCAAGCGCAAAAAAGACAAAACCTCTCAATCAGACAAGTCGGCAACGATTGGATAATGGACACTGTAATCTTTGCGAACCTCAAAAAACTGATTAACTTCAAAATTTTTAGAAAAGAATAAATAATCAATCCTCAAATTAGGAGCAATAAATCTGAAGGTTCGGCCAAATCCCGAACCTTTTTTTACGAACGCATCCTGAAGCCCTTTTCTCAGCAGGAAATACACCGTAGAATTCGGCACATCATCAAAATCACCACCCAAAATCACGGGTAGTGTGCTTTCATTCAATTTTTGTTTTAATACCTGTGCCTGCTGTTCGCGTACATAATGACTGTTTCGCAACTTTCTGAAAAAAGTCCCTGCTCCCACTTCACCTGAAGATGCTGCACCGTCATCACCAATCCCCGCTGATTCCAGATGGGTATTGAAGAAACGATATTTCCTGCCATTGATCGCAATATCTCCATATTGGATTCCTTCGGCATGGCCTAAACTTTTAGGATAAAAAAAAGCCGTATCTGAAATTGGATGTTTTGAAAATATCGCCAGACCCGATTGGAAAGCGCCATTTACTGTAATGGATTGAGGAGAATAAAAATAGTATGGATACCCCCTTTCACTCAGGAGTTTTACATAAGAAACCACCATGGACGGTTTGGTGCAATTAAAAAATTCCTGGAATAACATTACATCGGGATTGATTTGTTCTATCAGGTCAAACATCAGTGGCTGGTAGGTTTCATGATTCTTTATATCCCAGCTACGAATATCCCACCCCGTTACATTCCAGCTCATCACCCTGATATCTCCTTTTTTTTCCAGCGTCTCACTCTTTGAAAAAAAATGAAATCCGATGGAAGCCCTGATTTGTGTAACCCCCAAAATGAGAACAAACAAATTGAGAGCCGTCATCCAAAGACCGGCTTTTCTTTTCAACCTGAAAATCCAATAGACCAGCATGGCCAGCATCAATCCGAGTAGATAAGGGAAACCCAATCCGAGCGTAGAAATAAGCCAACTACTGCCCGAACGGATGAATGGAACAAGGCAAATCAGTAAGAAAAAAATGATCAGGATCAGATTGATCAAAACCGGAAAAAGCAACCGCTTCCTGCTCTTCATTTACGAGTTGTTTAAGTTGTGATTCCGCAATATATAAACTTACAATTTAACGTGCATAGTTCATTGAATCAGGGCTAAAAACTGATATCGCTGACCAATGGATAATGATCCGAATATTTTACACGGATTACGGTGAACTGCTGAACTTTAAATTCTTTTGATGGCATAATGTAATCGATCCTCAATGTCGGAGAAATAAACCGGAATGAGCGTCCCACGAAAGATCCTTTTCTGAGAAATGCATCCTGCAAATTTTTCCTGATATTAAAATATACACCGGAATTGGGCACATCATTGAAGTCGCCACACAAAATGACCGGATAAGGTGTCTGCTGAATCTGTTTCTCAATCAAAACTGATTGCTCATATCGTTTTTTAAATCCTCTTTTGAGTTTTGAAGTAATGGTGCGGCTGCCTGTGATTTTGGGATCCCTGGGATTTTTCATCCTCTGGATATTGGAATAATCACTTTCGTGAAACCGCACAGATTGCAGATGCAGGGCAAAAACCCGTATAATCCGGTTGTCTTTTTTTACATCTGCAAACGCAAGGGGATCTGCTTCATTGCGTGAAGTGGATAATATTTTACCGGTGGATAAGATTGGAAACCTGGAAAAAATAGCTATTCCCGAATACGAAGATCCGTCCGTCAAATCGCCATGTGCAAAAAAGTGATAGGTATAGCCCATCTCCTGCAATATTTCGATGTTTGATTTGAACTTTTCAGGATCAGTGCTCTCAAAAAATTCTTCAACACAAAGAATATCCGGATCATATTGTTTTATCAAAGCCATCATCTGAGGCTGGTCATCTTTAAAAACATTGGGTTCATCATAAAAAAGTACCTGGTTCCAGCTATGGACATTCCATTGCATAACCCTTAAATTCCCGGATTGCTTTTCAATTTTAAACTGAGATGGAAGGTGAAATGAAAACACAGAAGTGATTTGTTGAAATCCCAAAAGCAATATCGCCAGGCAGGCAATCCAAATCTTTGAACGGACCAAAATCCACATGAACATGAGGATCAGCATCATTACCAACAAAGGAATGAAAGCAAGCCCAAGTAGTGAAACGAACCAATATTTCCCTGTATCAATATAAGGAATCAGGCATGTAAGAAGATACCCGATACCCACCGGTACCGTGACAATTAATAAAGCCGATTTAAATACACCCTTTACTACCTTCAACATAAAAAATCAACACATTCCGGGGCAAAAGATAAACCCTAATCATCTAAAAGAAAGATAAAATACCTTTTTCAAATAAAAATCTGATCTTTAACCCGTTTCAAAAATCTGACTTTATGAAAAATTATTCGTTCTTTATCATGGCTGCATTCTTTATGTTGAGTTCATGCGACATTACCAGCCAGATACCGGGAACATTGGGCAAAAGCGGAGGATTATCTTCGGGTGAAATTGCCTCCGGACTGAAAGAAGCCCTTCGGGTGGGAACAGACACAGCCACAACGAAACTATCGGCAGTAAATGGATTTTTTGCCAATGCAGCAATCAAAATTTTAATGCCACCCGAAGCCCAGAATGTTCAGAAAACACTGAAAAGTGTAGGAATGGGCAAGCTGGTTGACAATGCCGTTCTGAGCATGAACCGGGCTGCTGAGGATGCTGCTCAATATGCAGGCCCCATTTTCCTGAATGCCATTAAAGAAATGACAATCCAGGATGCAATCGGAATACTGAAAGGCGGGGATTTTGCCGCCACCGATTATCTGAAAGCCCATACTACCGGGGCGCTCACAACAGCTTTTAAACCTGTCATAGAAAAATCGCTGGAGAAAACAAATGCCACCAAATACTGGCGGGATGTTTTTTCGGTTTATAATAAATTCAGCAGCAAAACTGTGAATACGGACCTGACGGGTTATGTTACGGACAAATCCCTCCAGGGAATTTTTTATGAAATTGGCCTGCAGGAACAGCAAATCAGAAAAGATCCTGTGGCAAGGGTTACGGATATCCTGAAGAAGGTGTTTTCAAACCAGTGACATCCATCTGCTATGGCAGAAAATCAAATTAAATTTGCTGGTAGAAAATGACCCGGACTAATCTTTGGTGTCATAGGCCCATTTCACCAGCGTAGCTCCCCATGTGAAACCGCCGCCGAATGCTGTCAGCACAATCAGGTCTCCTTTTTTCAGTTTCTTTTCCCATTCCCACAAACAAAGCGGGATGGTTGCCGATGTAGTATTTCCGTACCGCTGGATATTGATCATTACCTTATCCCTGCTAAGACCCATCCGGTCTGCTGCTGCATCAATGATCCTCAGATTGGCCTGGTGTGGCACCAGCCATGCAATATCATCTCCGGTGAGGTGGTTTTTCTGTAACAATTCATAGCATACATCCGCCATACGGGTTACGGCGAATTTAAAAACCGTTTTTCCTTCCTGATAAATATAATGTTCTTTGGCATTTACGGTTTCCAGGGTGGCAGGTTTGGCCGATCCCCCTGCAGGCATCCTCAGATATTGTGCACCTGAACCATCAGAGTGCAAAAGACTATCCTGGATGCCATAACCTTCTGTATTGGGTTCCAATAAAATTGCTCCGGCTCCGTCGCCAAATAATACACAGGTTTTCCGGTCGGTAAAATCAACGATGGCGCTCATTTTATCTGCACCCACTACAACCACTTTTTTGTACCGGCCACTTTCGATGAAAGCAGTGCCCGTGGTCACTCCATAAAGAAAACCTGAACAGGCTGCCGCAAGGTCAAACCCAAAGGCATTGACCGCCCCGATTTTATCGCAAATAATATTGGAAGTTGCCGGGAACAGCATATCCGGCGTCACCGTGCAGGTAATCATACAATCAATTTCTTCGGCGCCAATCCCTCTTTTTTCCAAAAGCAATTTCACAGCGGGTATTGCCATTGCACTGATACCCTGATTTTCCCCTTTCAGGATCCTTCGTTCTTCAATACCTGTGCGGGATTTAATCCATTCGTCATTGGTATCAACCATGGTTTCCAGTTCGGCATTTGTGAGCCGGTATTCGGGTACATAACCCGCTACTGCGGTAATAGCAGCAGTCATCTTTTTTTCATTCATCTAAACTTCTCAGCTTGGTTTAAGGCGATAAAAGTACAACTAACTGATTATACTCAAATAGTATGTTATTCATATTTTTCTTCATTCATCAGAAGGTCGTTTTATTTTCAATCGTTTCAGCTAAATAAAATTCAATTGAACATCCGTCTTATTCACAGGCTGAGAAGATAAATTTATTGGTTTGGGGATTGCCGGCAGGGAACCATCAATCAAAAAATATTTAAAGTTTAATTTTCAAACACCTATTTAAAAGTCGGTAACAGATTTTAAACCTTCAATTTTAGCAGTGCCGTTAGGCATTCGTCATCTTTCCCTCCATGCCGCCCGATTTCATTTTGAATTCCTTACTTTTGGCAACTCACAACTCTTATGATTGCGTACTTATCTGGAAAGTTCTCTTATAAAAGTCCTGCCGTCGTTTATATCGATGTGCACGGGGTGGGTTATGAGGTGAACATTAGTTTAAATACCTATTCCAAAATTCAAAATCTGGAAGAGGGAAGGCTTTTTACTTACCTGCAGATTAAGGAAGACGCTCATACTTTATATGGATTTTTTGATACCGCCGAAAAGGATATATTTACATCCCTTATCAGTGTATCGGGAATCGGGGCCGCTACTGCGAGGATGATGCTGAGCAGTATGAAACCCGGTGAAATTATCAATGCCATTGTACTGAATGACCCGAGGACACTGGAAAGCGTGAAAGGAATCGGGAAGAAAACCGCTGAGAGGCTTGTGCTGGAATTGAAAGACAAAATAGGAAAATCTGCTTCCCAACCAGCATTTAGTAACCTGAATGGCAATACTTTGAGCAATGATGCGTTAAATGCATTGGTAGCTCTCGGAATCAGCCGTCCGGTAGCTGACCAGGCAATTAAAAAAGTAATCCAATCAGAAAATAACATTACACAATTAGAAGACCTTATAAAAAAAGCCCTTAAAGCCATTTGATCCATCTTTACCCCTAATCAGAATTGTGGATGCTCCCTAAAGAAACTTTTAATCTTCAAAAAAGATTAATAAGATACTTGGCCCTGCTTGTGTTGGCTGCGGCATTGTCTCCGGCAACCTTCGGGCAAACGAATGCCGGTACGCCAACCGGTACCAGGGATACTTTACCTTTCCCGATACGTGACCGGCGGGGAGATTTTCTGACCAATCCGCCATCTGTATTTGACTTCAAACTTCCCTCCAACATCAATGATTCCATTGCTTATGATCCCCTGACAAAAACTTACACGCTGTATGAAAAGATAGGCGACAGGTATTACCGCACACCCACTACTTATACACAGGAACAATTTGAGCGCATAGAAGCCCGGAGGCAGGAAACCCAATATTTTCAGGAAAGGAGCAATACACTTAATTTACTTAACAGGGGAAGGATCCAACCCAAACTAAAAGTGACCGACAATCTTTTTAACCGTCTCTTTGGCAATGGAAAAGTAGATATTCAACCACAGGGAAATGTGGATATAACGGCAGGATATCAGGGGCAAAACATCAAAAACCCAACGCTCGCCGAGCGTGCCAGAAAAAACGGCGGATTTGATTTTGGCATGAATGCCCAGTTGAATGTAAACGCCAACATTGGAGACAAGCTGAAATTTCCGATCAGTTACAATACACTGGCCAATCTGGATTTTACCAACCAGTTGAAGCTGGATTATACCGGCGGGCCGGATGAAATAGTAAAGCGGTTTGAGGCAGGCAATGTTTCTCTTCCAAGCCGCAGCACCCTCATTCCCGGAGCACAATCACTGTTCGGAATCAAAACCCAGTTACAATTTGGAAAATTATTTGTCACCGGAGTCATAGCCAATCAGAAATCCCAACGCCAGTCTGTAAATCTGCAGGGAGGCGCCGCTGCCCAGAATTTCAATTTAAAAGCCGATGAATATGAAGAGAACCGGCACTTTCTGCTGGCCCAATACTTTCGTGAAAATTATAACAAGGTGATGAGCAACCTGCCCGCCATTACTACTCCTGTACAGATTTTGAGAATTGAAGTTTGGGTGACCAACAAAAATGCAACTACCACCAACACCCGTGAAATTGTAGGCCTCATGGATTTGGGTGAAAACCATCCTTTCCATCCCTTTACGGTGACCGGGACATTGCCCGATAATAATACCAACAATGAATACAGCTCCATCATCAGCAATCCGAACAGCCGCAACAGCGCCCTAATCAACAATCAACTAACAGGCATGGGACTTAGCCCTGTGCAGGATTATGAAAAAACGTATGCAAGGAAACTGGATAGCACGCAGTATATTTTTAATCCCAAAGTCGGATTCCTGTCGCTGAGCCAGCCTTTGCAACCCGACGAAGTACTGGCGGTGGCTTTTCAATATTCGTACAATGGAAGGATTTATCAGGTCGGTGAATTTTCAACAGATGTTCCGCCCGACTCAGCCAGCAGCAACCAAAAGATTTTATTCCTCAAATTATTGAAAGCAACTTCTCAAAGGCCCGCCCTACCCATCTGGGGGTTGATGATGAAAAATGTCTATAGTGTAGGTTTCGGTTCACTCGACAGAGACGGATTTCAGTTAAACGTTTTGTACCAACAACCGGGATACGGGGCCAAAAGATATTTGCCTTTCGGCGATCTGAACCAGGGAACCCCCATTCTCACTCTGGAAAACCTGGACCGGTTGAACAATCAAAATGATCCGCAACCGGATGGCGTATTCGACTTTGTACAGGGATACACCGTTATCGGCCAGTACAGCCGCATTATATTTCCCATGCTCGAACCCTTTGGCCGCGATCTGGCTCCCAAGGTATTCAGCAATGCGGCGCTGGGCGCTGACAGCCTTTATTATCCCCTTTACGACAGCATAAAGACAACCGCCATTAATCAGTTCCCGAACCTGGACAGATTCATACTTCAGGGAACCGCAAAAACTTCTTCCTCTTCCGATATTAGTATCGGCTACAATATTCCTCCGGGATCAGTATCCGTTACCGCAGGCGGGCAACAACTTATAGAGAATGTGGACTACACGATTAATTATGATTTAGGTACTATAAAAATAATTAACCAGGCAATCATCAATGCTGGCCTCCCTGTACAGGTGAATTTTGAAAATAACGCCACTTTCGGGATGCAACAGAAAACCTATCTCGGATTGCGGCTTGATTATCTTTTGAAAAATACTGCATCGGAACAGTTTTCAATCGGCGCTACGATGGTAAGGCTGAGTGAACGGCCATTTTTTACCAAAGTTGATTATGGAGACGACCCTATCAGAAATACGATGTATGGGCTCGACCTGAGTTACAAAAAAGATTTGCCAAGGCTGACAAAGATTCTGAACAAACTTCCATTTTATAATTCTACAGCTCCCTCTTCCATCAATGCCTATGCGGAAGGAGCTTTCTTCAAACCGGGACATGCACCGCAAATCGGCAAAGGGAACAAAGGCGTTATATACATCGACAACTTTGAAGGGAGCCAGAGCGATATCGATCTCAGGTTTCCACCCATTAGCTGGATGCTTGCATCTACACCGTCCGGGGCCACTGATGAATTTGGAAACATACTTTTTCCGGAAGCAACTGATAACGATAACCTGGATTATGGCAAAAACAGGGCAGCGATCTCATGGTACCAGATTGAACCTACCTTGCAGGATCCAAAAAACATCAACAATCCACTTCGAGGAAACAAAGCAGCACTATCAGATCCAAGGGTAAGAGCCATTTCTCAATCTGAAATATTTCCTCAGAGAACAACTGATTTCGGACAAAACCAATTGATTACTTTCGACCTGTCATATTATCCCAAAGACAGAGGGCCATATAACTATGAAACCTCGCCCCTGAAAATAAACGCCAACGGAAAATTTTTAAATCCAAAAACCAAGTGGGGCGGCCTGATGAGATCACTCGACCAGACAGACTTTGAAACTGCCAACATTGAATTTATTGAAATGTGGGTGCAGGATCCATTCATTTTGGATCCGGGCAGCACCGGAGGTAAACTGTATATCAATCTCGGGAATGTTTCTGAAGATGTCCTGAAAGATTCAAGAAGGTTTTATGAAAACGGGCTACCTACTCCCAATCTGCCCGCGCAGGTGGATACCTCAATCTGGGGTGTGGTACCCCGCAACCCTACCCAGGTGACCAATGCATTCAGCAACGACCCCAATGACAGGCCATACCAGGATGTTGGCTTCGACGGATTGACAGACAGCGCAGAAGTTGCATTCAGAAGAAACGATTATCTTAATGTACTCGCTGCAAATTTTGGGACAAGTTCTTCAATTTACCAGGATGCAATGGCTGACCCGTCGGCAGACAATTATCAATATTACAGAGGATCACAATTTGATGCAGAAAATGCCGGCATCCTTGCCAGATATAAAAGATACAGCAATCCCCAGGGTAACTCGCCTATTGCGAATACGAATTCCCAATTTTCACCGGCGGCCACCATGTATCCCGATCAGGAAGATGCAAACAAAGACAATACGCTGAACGAGACCGAAGAATATTTTCAATATGTCCTCACCTTAAAGCCACCCACTGCACCGGAAATGACCATCGGTGTGAATCACATCATCGATAAAAAAGTAGTCGGAGTGAAACTTGCTGACGGGACAACCCGAAATGAAACCTGGTATCAGATACGCATTCCCATTGACGATTACAACCACGTGGTGGGTAATATTTCAGACTTCAAGTCGATCAGATTTATGCGCATGTTCCTCACAGGATTTCAGGACAGCGTCACCGTTCGCTTTGGCCAACTGGATCTCGTAAGAAACACATGGAGGAAATTCCAGTTTAAACTCGATAGTACCGGAAATTACGGACCCGAAAACACCAATGACTTTAATGTCGGAGCAGTAAACATTGAGGAAAATGACAAGCGTGAACCGCTGCCCTACCGCACCCCGCGTGATATTGAGCGTGAACAAATCCTGAGTAACAATGGAGTGAACCTTTTGGAAAATGAACAATCCCTGACCCTGCAGTTCAGCAATCTTTCCAAAAAAGATGCAAAGGCCGTATTTGAAACATTCCCCAACCGCGATTTCAGGCAGTTCAAAAAACTGATGATGTATATCCATGCCGAAAGAAACAGTGAGACATTTCTTAATGACGGCGACCTCACCGCGGTAATTCGTTTGGGCAGCGACTTTGTAAGCAATTATTACGAAATAAGAATCCCGCTTAAACTTACACCGTTAAATACCGGCCTTGATCCCAACAGCGATGCCTATAATGATACACTCTGGATAAAGACCAACAACCTTGATATCGATCTTCAGGCGCTGGTTTCACTGAAGAATGACAGGAACCTGTCGAGCTCACCTGTAAATAAATTATTTTCGGAACTGCAGTCTAACGGGCATACTTATGCGGTAATGGGAAATCCAAGTCTTGGCCAGATAAGCGGCGTACTAATGGGGGTTGAAAACACGAATTCTTCGTCAGCCACCGGTGAACTTTGGTTTAATGAGCTGAGGTTATCTTCCATGGATGATCATGGGGGATGGGCATCTTTGGCCAGGGTAGATGCAAATCTGGCCGATCTGGGAACCGTTAGTCTGTCGACCAATACCCATACCAGAGGTTTTGGAAGTCTTGAACAACAGATTAATGAAAGATTTCAGGACAATTTCGTTCAAATTGACGCAGCCGCCAATCTCGAATTAGGAAAATTATTGCCGAAGAAAGCCGCCCTTTCCATTCCGTTCTATGCCAGTGTGAACCAGACAACAAGTACACCACAATACGACCCGTTTGATGACGACATTGCTTTAAAAACAAAATTAAGTGAAGCAAAAACCGCTGAGGAAAGAGACAGCATCAGAAAAAATGCCGTGACCTATTCCAACACCAAAACCATCAGCTTCACCAATGTACATAAAAACCGGACCAGCAATAAAAAACCCAAACCATGGGATATAGAAAATTTTGACATCAGCTATTCCTACACCAAGGCTGAAGCCCGAAGTCCGGTGGTGGAGTACAATACTGTAACCAAGCAACGAGGTGGAATCGGATACAATTTTACAACACAACCGAAATTTATTCAGCCTTTCAAAAAATTATTCGGAAAATCGAAAACTCATTGGTTTGATCTTATCAAAGAATTTAACTTCAATCCGGTTCCCTCTCAATTGTCGTTCAAGGCAGACATCTTCAGACAATTCGGGGTATTCAAACCAAGAAGTATCGGGGTGGACAAATATCCAACCCAGGAGACTTATGATAAATATTTCACCTTTGACAGAAGCTATATTCTTAGATGGAATTTCACCCATTCCTTAAGCCTGGACTACTCGGCTCTCAACAATGCCGTCATCGATGAACCATTTGGGAGGCTCAATACGCCGGCGAAGAAAGATACCGTAAAAAGGAATTTCTGGAAAGGTGGCAGAAATGTGTCATTCAATCAAACCCTTAGTTTCAATTACGACGTACCGTTAAATAAATTGCCTCTAACCGACTGGACCACTATGCAATTAAGATATACCGCCAATTACCAATGGATTGGTGCCAGCCGTCTTGCAGTGGATCTCGGAAATTTTCTTGAAAACGGGCAACAGGAAGAAGCGACTCTTCAATTAGATTTCAACAGGCTTTACAACAAAAGCAAATGGCTCCGTTCACTCAGCCAGCCATCGCAAAAACCTTCCGTCAAAGACACTTCTTCCAAAACGCAATCCGGCGAAAGTTTTTTAAACAGCGGTGCAGCGAGATTTTTCGGGAAAATATTAACCAGCATAAAAAATGTCAATGCCACGGTTTCGCAAATTGCCAATACCCGCCTTCCGGGTTATACAGACAGCACGCGGTTTCTGGGTCAGGACTGGAACAGTATGGCTCCGGGATGGGGATTCATCCTTGGCAAACAACCGGATACCTCATGGCTGAACCGCGCTGCGGCAAAGGGACTGATCACACTGGATTCCAATTTCAATGATCTGTTTACGCAGACTTATGATCAGCGATTCACTTTCTCAGCACAACTTGAGCCAGTCAGAGATCTGGTCATCAATATCAATCTCGAAAAAACCTATTCCAAAAACTATTCAGAAACATTTAAAGATACTACCGGGACAGGGCTGCATTTTTCTCATCTCAGCCCTTACATCAATGGAAGTTTCAATGTGACCTACATTGCATTCAATACGCTCTTTGAGAAATATGATCCCAACAGGGTATCCAATACATTCCTGAAATTTCAGGAATACCGGACACAAATTTCACAACGGCTTGGATTATTAAACAAATACAACCAGGCGGCCGGGAACCCGGTTGGTGCTGATGGATATGCAATGGGTTACGGCCGTTATGCAGTGGATGTTTTGGTGCCGGCGTTTCTGGCAGCCTACACCGGGCAGGATCCAAACAAGGTTTCACTGATTAAGCAGGGAAATCCAAATCCGAAGTCGAATCCCTTCAGTGGCATTTTTCCCAAACCTAACTGGAGGATCAGTTATACCGGCCTGAGCAAAATCCCCGGGCTGGATAAAATCTTTACAAATTTTACCATCAACCACGCTTATTCGGCGACACTTGGTATGAACAGTTTCACATCGGCTCTGAAATATGAAGACATTGACCGGTTCAACTATCCGTCATTCATAGATTCCGTTTCGGGAAATTATATTCCATTCTTCCTTGTACCGAATATTACAATTCAGGAACAATTCTCGCCGCTGTTAGGCCTTGATCTTGGGTTTACAAATCAACTCAACCTTCGATTGGAATACAACAAATCAAGGCAATTGAGCCTTAGCCTTGTTGACTTCCAGTTGAGCGAAGTACGTTCGACAGAATATACTTTCAGTGGAAGCTTCCGCAAACGGGGAATCAAATTACCTTTCAGGGTACCGTTTGCAAAAAAGGATACGAAGAAGTTAGAAAATGAAATGAGGTTTCAACTCGATCTTCGTGTAAGGGATAATGTTACAAGCAACAGCATACTCGATCAGAACAGCAGTTTTGCAACCAACGGAAGTAAGGAAATTACCATCAGCCCCACAATAGATTATTTTGTAAGCAACCGTGTCAATGTAAAATTGTACTTCGATCAGAGAAGGGTTATTCCCTATGTTTCTTCCTCTGCGCCCACCACTGATACCCGTATCGGAATGCAGGTAAGGATTTCATTGGCTCCATAATGGAAAATATTCCGTCAAAAAAATCATTCAACTCACCATTATTGAAGACTTTTTCTCAGGCTGGCCAGCAATCCGCCATTGTAATATAGTTCGAGTATGTAAGTGCCTCTTTTCAAATTCACCTGTTCAATTGAAAAAGAAAGTTGCCTGTCGTTTGCATTAAAATGTATCCGGGTGCTATACATTTTTTTGCCGTCGGGTGTATCAAAAAATCCGCTTTCCCACGGAGCGCTTGGCAATACCTTCCCGTCGGGTTTGATAACTACGGCCATCAATTCTCCCGACTGTACAGACTTTGGCAGAACATTAAAAGAACAACGAAGGGAAGTGGCGGCAGTGGCAACTGTTGTAAGCGAATTACTCCCTGTAAGTGCATAGAGATTCAGATTGGAAACCAGGACAGGCAATGTGCTTGCGGTTCCCGGAATTCTCTTATTACTTCTTGTGGTATTATTTGTTGTGGCCCGTTTTGAACTTCCCGACAATGCATCCACTGTTTTTAAAAGCTTTTTATTCTCTTCCGTAATTCTTTGATTTTTCTCTTCGAGCGATTGAATACTTTCCTGAAGCTGCTTTAAATGCACAGATGCAGAATCAGCTTCGCTGCCTTTTCGATTGTCGATCAGGGCCTGAATCTCTGCCTGAAGTTTGGAAAATTCCTCCAGTTTCTTTTGTAATTCATCAGCAGTATCTTCAGATGATGGAGGGGTACTATTGATGACAGGATAGGTCTCTCTCATCCCGGAGTCACCTGTACCGTTTTGTTTTACAACTGTTGCTGTATTTTCTGCAGGTTGCTTTTTTGATGTGGACAGATAAGAGAAATATCCCCATGCAATTACTGCAGCAATGGCAATAGAAGTAACCACCAGAAAGATAACAGCTAACAGAAAGTTTTTTGAATGCCCCATCCTGGTAGTCGATTTTTGTCACTTCAAAAATAAGGGGAATTATTTATGGATGCTCTCATTTACGTATGCAGATATCCAGCCAACCTGTCCATTTTTTACCAAATAGAATTGTTTCTTCTCATAAATCCCTTCAAATTGTCTCATAATTTTCAATAATAATCCCGTCCCCGCCAGCATTTGTCTTTGGTCAAAAACTTTATTTACGGTGGATGCCGCTTTCTGAACAGCCAGTTTTTCTGCGTGGGTACCTTTCAAAGAAGCACTCAGATTTTTTGCAAGAAATACATTGTAATCATTGTATAACCTGGTGAAAAAGTCCTGTACCTGTTGATAGGTGACCGGCACAACGGGATTGTCCAGCATTTCAGGGAGCATCAGCGTGGCTACTGCCCATGAAGCCCCTCCGCTGAAAGCAATGTTATCGCTCATGTTGTAAGCTCCGCTGATGTTAACTGCATAGGTCACTTCTTTGTCTGCTTCGCCGGCCAATACCCGCTGCAATTGTTTGTAATAATTCCCCAGGGATTTATCATCGCCCATTCTTTCATTTGCAGCATTGGTAATACTCTTCGTGCCCCAATCAAGAGAAAATAATTTTATGTGGTCTATGCCCGGTCCGGGAAAATATCCACCTTTGGTATTGCCGCTTCCAATGTCAATCAGGAAAGTGGAAAATCTTTTTGAATCCGGAACGATGCCGAGATGTGACAGGCGGGCTTCTTCTTCGGGCCCGATCACTTCCACTTTTCTATCCGAATCGTCCACCCTGATACGGAAAGAATCGATGAGGTGTGAAATCCACTCTTTTTTGTCGAGCCGGTCTGCAGTTACTTTTACTCCACTGCTCACCACTACAAAAATTTTGTCCGGAGAAATCTGGTATTTCTTTATTGCTGTCTGATAGAGGCCGGCGAGGCCATTCAAGGTTTCATGGGTGGAGACAGGAGTAAAAGAAATGAAATCGGTATTTACAGATGAATCTTTGACCACATTATATTCAGCAATGCTGTTGGAATTCCTGGCCATTTCAACAAGGCTCATTTTAACTCCTTTTGAGCCTACCTCAATTCCGGCATATAAAGTTGACTTCTTGTATTTAAATTTCAAGGTGCTTTGAGCATAGGACAAATTGCCCACAAAAAACACCCCCAAAAGCAGGAAAAGGCAGGAGTAAAAACGAAAACGCATAATACAATACTTTAAAAAAATAAAAATAGCCCAAAAAACAAGGCAGACCCGGGTCTATAAAAAATTGTGTAAAGATTGTGGATAGCAGGAATCAGAGGCGAGCCTTCATCCCGGTGATTTATTATGATTGAAAAAAACTTTCCGGCAACATGAATTTTCGAATAACGGGTTTATATCCATCAAAGGCCACAATTCAGGTAGAATTTTCATGAAAATTAATTTTTTTTCTGAAAGGTGACGCCTATATTTGCACTCCCAAAAAGGGAGCATAGCTCAGTTGGTTCAGAGCATCTGCCTTACAAGCAGAGGGTCCGCGGTTCGAACCCGTGTGCTCCCACAAAGTCACCCCGTTTTTATCAGCGGGGTTTTTTATTTGTCTTTCTACTCTTCTCAATTTCTTCATTAATCTCACGTTCGTCTTATTCCAGAGCTGTAATACTTTTCGAACCCTCCCTACAATGCTGTAGGGACAAGGTGTGCTCCCACAAAGTCACCCCGTTTTTATCAGCGGGGTTTTTTATTTGTCTTT
>ERZ778017.427-NODE-427-length-59437-cov-10.190613_pt1 | contig 59437 bp, 56 predicted proteins | sample MGYA00375747_ERZ778017 | MGnify/ENA primary metagenome ERZ778017 (study PRJEB29350, sample SAMN05509838) | bioreactor metagenome | biome: bioreactor; material: wastewater | place: South Africa: University of Cape Town | collected 2014-03-17 ...
CCCGGGCCGTGGCGAGAGGGGCGGGTCCTTCCCCGGGCGACAGCTTGCGGGGCCCCGGACCCTCCCGGGCGCCAGCCCGCGGGCCCCCGTCCCTCCCGGGCGCCAGCCCGCGGCCCCCATCCCTTCCAGCTCCGGCGATGCCGATCGGGCGCAGCGAGAGCATCGATCCGACGGCGATCGAGTTGGAGCCTTGGCCGCTCGAGGCCCATCAGGTCGTCGCGGGAGAACCGCTCGTGAGCGGTCGGGTCCTTGACATCTCCGCCGACGGTCGGGTCGAGCACGGGTCCGACAGCACACCGTGGGCGTCTCGCGGGACACCGAGTCCGACGAGCTCTTCGTCGTCCTGCGCGGCCGGGCGACGATCGAGGTCGAGGTCGGGCCGACCCTTGAGCTCGGCCCCGGCGACGTCGGCCTGCTCCACGCCGGCGACCATACGACCTGGCGCGTCCACGAGGACCTGCGGAAGATCTACCAGGTCACCCAGGACCCGAGTAGGCGCGGGACAACCGGGTAGAGGCAGCCCCGTGGAGATCCAGTTCGTCACCAGCGTCGCGGTCATCGCACCCGACCCGGGCCGTTCGCGACAGTTCTACGTAGAGACCTTCGGCCTGCCCCTCGCCGACGAGACCGGGTCCGGCTACCTCCACAGCGAAGAGGTCCCCGGAACCCGACATTTCGGCATCTGGCCGTTGTCCCAGGCCGCCCAGGCCTGCTTCGGCCAAGACCAATGGCCCGCACACCTGGCGGTGCCCCAGGTCAGCGTCGAGTTCGAGGTCGCCGACCGCGCCGCCCTGGACGCCGCCGCCGAGGAGCTGACCGCCGCCGGCCACGACCTGCTGCACGCGCCGCGCGAAGAGCCGTGGGGCCAGGTAGTCGCTCGCTTGCTCTCCCCCGAGGGCGCGATCGTCGGCGTCTCCTTCGCCCCGGCCTTGCATTGAGCGGAGGCGCGTGGGGCTTGCGGCCATCCGAGGGTGGTGCCGGGACGCGCGTCGACTTTCGGTTGCTATGCAACCGAAACTAAACACGGAGATCCTTGATCAATGGGAGACCCGGGAGGAACGCGGGACTTCCTGGCGTCTTCGGGACGGATCCCTCTTCCGGGCCCACCGGGTGAGTTCGCAGAAAGCCGCGGTATGCGCGGAGAAGTGCGAACTCGACGTGGGTCAGGGGAGGATGGCTACGCAGCGGGTCCAGCCGGCGGAGGCGGCGGTGATCTTGACGGGGAAGCAGATGACGGTGAAGCCGGTCGGGGGGAGCTGCTCGAGGGCGTGGAGCTTCTCGAGTTGGCAGTAGCCGCGCTCGCGGCCCGCCTTGTGGCCCTCCCAGATGATCGAGGCGTCGCCGGACTCGGCATAACGCTTGGCGGTGGTCGAGAAGGGGGCGTCCCAGGACCAGGCGTCGGTACCGACGATCTTGATGCCTTGGTTGGCGAGATGGAGCGTGGCGTCGCGGCCGAAGCCGCAGCCGGAATCGACGTAGTCGGGCTCGCCGAAGCGCTCTCCGGCCCGGGTGTTGCAGAGGACGATGTCGAAGGGCTCAAGCTCATGGTCGATCCTCGCGAGCTCGGCGTCGATCTCCGCCGGGGTCACGACGTGGCCGTCGGGCAGGGCGCGGAAGTCGAGCTTCACCCCCGGGCGCATGCACCAGTCGAGCGGGATCTCGTCGATCTTCAGCGCCGGCGCGCCGCCGTCCTGGGTCGGGTGGTAATGCCAGGGCGCGTCCAGGTGGGTGCCGTTGTGGGTCGAGATGCGGACCCGCTCGACCGCCCAGCCCATGCCCTCCGGCAGGTCCTCCACCTCGAGGCCGGGGAAGGCGGCGGCCATTTCGGCCGCGCCCGCGGTGTGCCCGGTGTAGTCGATCTCGACCGGCTGGAGGGGCGGGTCGGCGGGGATCTCGTTGTCGAGCGGGATCGAGAGGTCGACGATCCGGGTCACCGCGCCTCCGTCCCGTCGGGCTCGCCGGGCGCCCCGCGCCGATCCCCGCTCGGTTCCCAGCCGCCCTCGGCGGGCCGGCCGAAGCGGTTGCGCAGCACCCCGAGGCCCTCGATCTCCAGCTCGATCTCGTCGCCGGGGGCGACCTCGCGGCCGATCTCGATCGAGGAGCCGCCGTTCACGGTGCCCGAGCCGAGCAGCCACCCGGGCCGCAGCGTCTCCCCCTGCGAGGCCCAGGCGACGACCTCGTCGAGGCCGAAGATCGCCTCGTTGCTGTTGCCGTCGCAGACCGTCTCGCCGTTCAGCCGCGCCCGCATCCGCAGCCCGGCGCGCCAGTCGAGCTCGTCGGCCGTCGCCACCACCGGCCCCGCGGCACAGCCGAAGTGCTTGCCCTTGCACGGCCCGAGCCGGCCCTCCATCTCGCGGAACTGGATGTCGCGGGCGCTGAAGTCGTTGAGGATCGTGAAGCCGAAGACGTGGGCGTCGGCGTCCTCGGGGCGCAGCCCGGTGCCCGCGCGGCCGATCACGACGCCGAGCTCCAGCTCGTAGTCGAGCCGCCGGCCGTAGGCGGGCCACGGCACCTCCGCGCCCGGACCGACGAAGGACTCGGGGTTGCCGACGTAGGCGACCGGGAGCTCGAAGAGCACCTCGGGGACCGGCTCGCCGCGCAGCTCCCAGGCGCGCGAGAAGTGGCCGGAGAAGATCATGTGGTCGCGGTACCCGGAGGGGTCGAGCGCGTTGGTCAGGGACGGCACCACCTCGAGCCGCCCCGCCCCCTCGCCGTCGGCGAGCGCCGCCCGCGCCGCATCGAGGAAGGCCTCCCCCGCGGCGATCCCGTCGGCGAGGCTGCCGGTCACGAGCGCCGCCGCCAGCCGGCGAGCCGCCACACTGTCCGCCCCGCCGCGTTCGAGCCGCACCCGCTCGGCGACCCGCAGGTCGACCCACGGCCCGTCGACCCCGGCGCCGACCAGCACCCGCGCCTCCGCCCCGTCCGGCGTCGCCGCGATGTGGCGCGCGAAGTACACGTCAGCCTTCCCCGCTCATGCGAGGTCGAAGGATGCCATGCCGGTCAGGCGCCGATCCCGTCGGCGCCGGCGCCGGGGACCGCGACCCGGATCGCCTCGATCCGGCCCTCCTTCGCCGCCCGCCGGTTGGCCGGCTCGTGATCGGGCGCGGTGGCGACGTAGAGCGTGCGCCGGTCCTCGCCGCCGAGCATGCAGGCGTAGGCGTTGCGGTCGAGCGCCAGCCGCTCGGCGTTGCCGGCGGTGTCGACCCGCACCACCTCCTGGGTCAGCACCGAGGCGAACCAGACCGCGTCCTCGGCGTCGATGCACATCCCGTCCGGCGTGAGGTCGGAGTCGAGCTCGATCCGTCCCGACAAGGTCAGGTGCCCGTCGGCGCCGACGTCGAAGAGCGCCAGCCCCGGCGCGAAGGTTTCGGCGACGACGAGGGTGCCGTCGGAGCGCCGCACCATCCCGTTGGGGAAGCCCAGCTCGCCCGGCTCGACCGTCACCGTGCGGTCGGCATCGACCATGATCAGCTGGGTCGGCCGCATCTCCTCGGCGAAGAGGTCGTAGCCGAAGTTGCCGACGTAGGCGCGCCCGTCGCGGCCGACCAGCATGTCGTTGGCCCAGCCCGGCGCCACCGCGGAGAGGTCGACGTAGGGCTCGTTGCCGTCCGGCCCGACCGCGAAGACCGTGCGGTCCTCGCTCGCCACCGCGAGCAGCCGGCCGTCCGGCAGCCAGCCGATCCCGCCGGGGTGGAAGACCTCGCCCGCGACCTGCCGCTCGCCGCTCGCCGGGTCGAAGGTCAGCACCGCGTCCCCATACATGTCGACGAACCAGAGGAGCCCGTCGCGCCAGCGCAGGCACTCCCCGAAGTGGATGCCGTCGACGACGGTTTCAAACGTTCCCGATTGCGATGAGACGGCCATGTTTCAGCTCCGTTGCGCTTTGGGTTTTATCTCGTGTGGAAGTTGGCGCATCGAAGCGCGTCGCGCCTGCAACCGCGCCAGCGAGGAGCGCAGGTCGGGGGCGTCGACGACCACGACGACCAGGAGAAGGGATCCGAAGACGATCTGGGCGCTCGAGGCGGGGAGCGCGGTGACCGTGAAGACCTGTTCGAGCAGGGCGACGGCGAGGGCGCCGAGCAGCAGCCCCCAGATCGCGCCGCGGCCGCCGCGCAGGCTGAGCCCGCCGAGCACCGCCGCCGCGGCGGCGAGGACGAGCGGGCCGAGGCCGGGGTTGAGGGAGGCGCTCGCGTTCGAGTAGGCGAGCATCGCGCCGGCCAGGCCGGCAAGCGCGCCGCTGACCGCGAAGAGCGCGGTGAGGCGGCGGTCGACCGGCACGCCCGCGACGCGGCCGGCGCGCCGGTCCCCGCCGAGCGCCCGCAGCTCCGGCCCGATCCGCGTCGCCCCGACGACGAGCATCACCAGGGCGAAGACGCCGAGCGCGATCAGGCTGCGCGGCGAGAAGAAGCTGGCCACCGTCTGGTTGATCCAGATCGCGGCGCCGGTGTTGGTGAAGGTGAGGGTTTCGTTGCCGGCGATCACATTGGTGAGGCCGAGCAGGGCGATGTAGGTGCCGATCGTGACCGACATCGACTGGATCCGGAGCTTCGCGATCACGCCGCCCTGGACGGCGCCGAGGAACGCGCAGGCCGCGGTCGCGGCCAGCACCCCGAGGAGGCCGCTGTCGGCCCCCGCCTTGACCGCGAGCACGCCGCCGAGCGCCTGCATCCCGAGCACCGAGACGTCGAACTCGGCGGCGATGATCGTCAGTCCCAGGGCCAGCGCGATCAGGCCCAGCGAGGCGAAGCCCTGCAGGGTGTTGAAGACGTCGAAATCGCTCAGCGAGTGGTCGTGGTAGACGGGCGTCAGGAGGTAGGCGGCAAGGACCACGGCGAAGGAGAGGACCCGGACCATCGCTTCCGGGCGCAACCAACGCCCCAGCCGCCGGCGCCCGCTCATGCCGTCCCCTCCCGGCGCGAGGCGACCCAGGTCGCGAGCACGACGACCACCACCAGGACGCCCTTCAGCAGGATCTGCGCCCCGGTGTTGAAGCCGCGCAGCAAGAGGAGGTCGGAGATCGTCGCGATCACGATCGCCCCCGCCAGCGTCCGCAGTGCCGATCCCCGCCCGCCTGAGATCAGCGTGCCGCCGACCAGCACCGCGGCGATCACGTCGAAGGTCGCCGTCCCTTCCAGCTGCGCCGAGGCGCCCTTGTTGAAGGCGCCGAGGAAGGCGCCGCCGAGCGCGAAGGAGGCGCCCGCGATGGCGAAGGCGATCGCGGTGATCCGCGGGATCCGCATCCCGGCGGCGCGCGCCGCCTCGCGGTTCTCGCCGATCAGCGTCACCCGCCGGCCGAGCACCGTGCGCTTGAGGACGAACTGCAGGATCAGCGCCAGCACCACCATCACGTAGACGCCGAGCGGCACTCCGAGCGGGGTCGAGTTGAGGGTCGCGTAGCCGCCGCCGGCCGGCTGGACGATCACGCCGCCCGAGGCCTTGGTGGTGATCCCGCTGAGCAGGAAGCCGGCGCCGATCGTGAGGATCACCGGGTTGGCGCCCCAGGCGCCGATGATCAGCCCCTGCAGCGCGGTGACCGCGGCGCCCGCCGCCATCGAGATCGCCAGCGCCGGGACCAGTCCGAGGTGGAGCTCGGCGAGGAAGACCATCGCCCCCATCACCGCGGTCGCGGCGATCGCCAGCGAGACCAGCGAGCCGATCAGCGTGATGAAGGTGAGGCCGAGCGCCATGATCCCGACGATCGAGGCGGAGCTGAGGATCGCCTTGATGTTTTCGACCGTGAGGAAGCGGTCAGTGGTCAGGGCGAGGACGACCAGCACGGCCAGGCCGAGCGCCGCCAGGCCGGTGAAGAGGCCGCGGGGGCTGCGCCACTCGGCGAGCGGCCCGAAGCGCTGCTCGAGCGCCACCCTCACGCCGCCGCCCCCTCGCGGTGGGTCAGGTCGGAGAGCAGCTCCTCGCGGGTGGTGCCCTCGGCGTAGGTCCCGATCACCCGTCCCGAGCGCATCGTGACGATCGTTTCGCCCAGCTCCAGCAGCTCGTCGAGTTCCGAGGAGGCGAAGACGACGACCTGGCCCTGGCGCGCCGCCTCGCGCAGCAGCTCGTGGATCGCGGCGCGGCCACCGACGTCGACGCCGCGGGTCGGCTCGTCGACCAGCAGCACCTCGACCCCCGAGTGCAGGAGATAACGGCCGAGCAGCGCCTTCTGCTGGTTGCCGCCGGAGAGGACGCCGACCGGCTCGCCGAGGCGCTCGGTCGGGACGTGGGCGGCCTCCGCCAGCTCGCACCCGCGCCGGCGCTCCGCGGCGCCGCCAATCCGCCCGCCGCGGGCGATCCGCCCGAGCTGGGCGACGGTCAGGTTCTCGAGGATCGAGCGGCTGATGAAGAGCCCCTCGGCCTTGCGGTCGCCGGAGACGAAGCCGACCCCGCAGGCGCTGATCGCGGCCGCGTTGCCGAGCGGCAGGCGGCGCTCGCCGAGGCGGACGCGGCCGGTCGCCGCCGGGACGAGCCCGGCGAGCGCGCGCAGCACGTCGGAGGCGCCGGCGCCGACCTGGCCGGCGAGGCCGTAGACGCGGCCGCCGAGGAGCGTGGCGCTGAAGCCCTGGAGGCGGCCGGGGATCGCCAGCGACTCGACCGTCAGCGCCGTCGTCGACTCGCGCGGGTCGAGCGCCCGGTGCGGGGCCGGCTGCAGGTGCTCGCCGAGGATCGCCTCGACCAGGGCGTCGGGGGAGAGCTCACCGACGTGGGCGTCGAGGACCCGTTCGCCGTCGCGCATCACCGTCACCCGGTCGCAGAGGCCGAGCACCTCGCCGAGCCGGTGGGAGACGAAGATCACCGCGCAGCCCTGGGCGGCGACCCCGCGGACGGCGCGGAAGACCCGCTCGATCTCGACCTCGGTGAGGGTCGCGGTCGGCTCGTCGAGGATCAGCAGCCGGGCCTCGCGGCCGAGCGCCCGCGCGATCTCGACCAGCTGGCGGGTGCCGATCGAGAGCTCGTCGACCGCGGTGTCGGGATCGACGTCCTCGAGGCCGACCTCGGCGAGCAGCTCGGCGGCCCGCCGGCGGGCGTGGCGCGCGTGGCGCAGGAACCCGGCGCCGACCTGGCCGAGGACGATGTTCTCGGCCACCGTGAGGGTCGGGACCAGGCTCAGCTCCTGGTCGACGGTGGCGATCCCGGCGCGCTGCGCGTCGCGCGGGCCAGCGAAGGAGAGCGGCTCGCCGTCGAGGAGGATCTCGCCCGCGTCGGCGGCGACGTTGCCGGCCAGCATGTTGATCAGCGTCGACTTGCCGGCGCCGTTGTGGCCGCAGAGCCCGTGGATCTCCCCCGGCGCGATCGCCAGCGAGACGCCGCGCACCGCCCGCACGGCGCCGAAGCTCTTGGTAAGCGAGCACAGCTCGAGCCTGGGCGTCCCGACGACCTCCGTCACCCCGCCCCTTCCCCACGCTTGTCGCCCAGAGGGCGACAAGCGTCGTCGGTGTCGGCAGCGGGCGGGTGGATCTCGCGCTTGAGGATCTTGCCGGTCGGGCCCTTGGGGAGCTCGTCCAGGGTCCAGACGTGGCGCGCGTACTTGAACGGGGCGACGCGCTGCTTCAGCCACTCGCGCAGCTCCGCGGGCGCGGCGCTCGCCCCGGGCGCGAGGACGACCGCGGCGCCGACCTCTTCGCCCAGCCGCTCGTCCGGCACCCCGACGACCGCGACTTCGCTCACCGCCGGGTGCCGGTGGAGCACCTCCTCGATCTCGCGCGGGTAGATGTTCATCCCGCCGCGGATGATCATGTCCTTGAGCCGGCCGACCACGTAGACGTAACCGTCCTCATCCAGCCGCCCGAGGTCGCCGGTGAGGAACCAGCCCTCGGGGGTGATCGCCGCCGCGGTCGCGTCGGGCCGGCGCCAGTACCCCTTCATCACGTTGTGGCCGCGGATCGCCAGCTGGCCGGTCTCGCCGGCCGGCAGCGCCTCGCCGTCGTCGCCGACCGCCCGCACCTCGACCCCGTCGATCGGCCGGCCGACCGAGCCCACCCGCGTCTCCCCGGGGCGGTTCAGCGTCGCGGCGGGCGAGGTCTCCGAGAGGCCCCAGGTGTCGAGGACCGCGACGCCGGTGACGCGCTCGAAGGTCTCGGCCTGCTCGCGCGGCAGCGGCGCGCCGCCCGAGGCGGCGATACGCAGGCTCGGGAGCGGCCCGCGGTCGGCGGCCGCGGCGGCGATCCCGGCAAGCATCGTCGGCACCCCCATCAGGATCGTCACGCCTTCGTCGGCGACCAGCCCGACCGCCGCGGCGGCGTCAAAGCGGGCCAGCAGCGCCAGCCGCGCGCCGACCGCGATCGAGGCGTTCAGCGTGCAGGTCTGGCCGAAGGAGTGGTAGAGCGGCAGCGTTCCGAGCAGCACGTCGTCGGGGCCGATCGCCAGCGCCCCGATCACCGCCCGCGTGTTCAGGCCGAGGTTGCGGTGGGTCAGCTCGGCGCCCTTGGGACGGCCGGTGGTGCCCGAGGTGTAGAGGATCACCGCGGTCTCCTCGGGGTCGACCTCGACCACCGCGTCGTCGCCCTCGAAGCCGTCGAGGACCGCGCCGCCGAAGGGCTCCTCGACCCGGATCACGTCGACTCCGGCGGCGGCGCCCGGCTCCGGTGCCTCGGCCGCGTGCCAGGCGATCAGCACCCGCGCTTCGGCGTCCTCCAGCGTGTAGGCGCTCTCCGCCGCCCGCAACAGCGGGTTGACCGGCACCACCACGGCGCCGAGCCGCAGCACCGCGAAGTAGAAGTCGGCGAAGGCGGGGACGTTCGGCAGCTGGATCGCCACCCGGTCCCCCCGTCCCACCCCACGGGCCGCGAGCAGCGCCGCCGCCCGGGCGCTCCGCGCCTCGAGCTCGCCGACCGTCGCCGCCTCGCCGCCGTGGGTGATCGCGGCGCGGTCCGGGTGGCTCGCGGCGGCGGCCCGCAGCGGCAGGGCCAGGTTGCCGCCGCCGAGATGGGACGACGGCGGCAACCCTTTGGCCTCGTGGGAGGAGGAGGTCATGCTCCGCGCACTACGCCTTGGTGCACTGCGCGGTGTACTGCTTCAGGGTCTTGGGGTAGACCCGCGCCTCCTTCACCGTTTCGGTGAGAGGAACTTCCTGGCCTTCGAGCATCTTCGTCGCGTATTCGGAGACCTGTACGGCGATCGTGCCCGGGTCCTCGGTGGCGGTCCCGTACATTTCGCCGGCTTCGATCGATTCGATCCCGACTTTGAAGCAGTTGCCGCCGGTGACGATCAGGCCGTTGTTCTTGACCCCGACCGGGATCCCCGCCTGCTTCGCCGCGCTGACGATCGGCACCGCCATGTAGTCGGCCATCCCGTAGGCGGCCTGGATGCCGTCCTTGCCGAACTTGGCGAACATCTGCTTCGCGAGTTCGCCCGATTTGACCGGTTCCCAGTTGCCGTCCTCTTCGTAGACGACCTTGTAGCTCGGGTGTTCGCCCAGGACCTTGTTGAAGCCTTCCATCCGTTCCTGGGTGAGGAGCATCGCCGCGGTGCCGGTGATCACGCCGACGTTGCCGCTGGATTTGCCCTCGGCTTCGAGCCCTTCGATGATGTTTTCGGCCGCGTATTCGCCGAGCGAGACGTTGTCGGAGAGGACCTGGTTCAGTTCCGAGCTGACCGAGGGGTCGGCTTTGCCGTCGGCGTTGAGGACGGCGATGCCCTGCGCCTTGGCCTTCGCGATCGCCGGCGCGACCGCCTTCGAGTCGAGCGCCTCGAGGATGATCAGTTCGGGGTTTTCGGCGACCGCCTGGTTCAGCATCTGCACCTGGCCCGCCGGTTCGAGGCTGCCGACCACGGTGACCGAGGCGCCCTCCGCGCCGAGTTTTTCTTCGACGATCTTGTTGAAGACCGCCGCCCACGGGTTGCCTTCGGCGACGCTGACGACGGTCACCTTCTTGCCTTCGAGCGAGCCGCTTTCGGCGCTGCCGCCGGCCGCCGCGGTTTCTTCGGCGGCGCCTTCTTCGGCCCCGCCTGAGCTTTCAGCCGGTTCCGAGGATTCCGCCGTCGTTTCGGCCGAACTGGATGAACCCGACGAACCGCCGCAGGCGGTCACGACAAGGGCGAGCGCCAGCAACAGCAGGACTCCGATGAGCAACCTGGGACCCGTGAGTGACCGTCGACCACCCTCCCCGCCAGGCGGGTTTTTCGCACGCAACATTGATTTCTCCTCCTCGATTCGCAACCCCGCCGACGGACCCACCGTCGGCTGACCGGGGAATCCTCACGCCGGCGCCAGGTCGCGTCTAGAGCAGATCGCGACAAACTTTTGCCGCCCGAACTTGTAGGTTTCCTACAAGTTGGCCACCGATCCGCAGATTTACGGCGAGACGGTCCCGCCGCCCCTCACCGAGACCGTCCGCAACCCCCAGATCGCCGGGGCGGCGGCGCGCCTCAGCGAGCGCCTCGACGAGGTGACGCGGCTGATGGTCGAGCGGATGATCGCCGACGTCCCCGTCTACCGGCGGCTGCCGCCGGACGGGATCGCCGACGTCGAAGCGCTGGCCGCGCGCAACACGCGGGTGCTGAGCGCGGCGCTCCAGGCGGGGTCCCACCTCGACCGCGACGAACTTCGTTACGTCGCCGAGCACGTGCGCGAGCGGGTGCGCCGCGGGGTCAGCCTGGAAGAGATGCTGCACGCCTACCGGGTCGCGATCAACACCTTCTGGGAGGAGGCGATCGCCGAAGGGGTGACGCTCGGCTTCTCCCGCGACGCGGCGCTCGAACTGGCGCGGCGGACCTCGGAGCTGACCGACGACCTCACCACCCACGCGGCCGAGACCTACGTGCGCGAGGTCTCCCGCCTGCGCGCCCTCTCCGACCAGGAAGCGCGCGACCTGCTCGAGCTGCTGCTGCGGGGGGAGGTCGACGCCGAGGCGCTCGCCACCCACCACGCCGCGCCGGGGCTCGCCTCGGCGGAGAGCCTGGTGGTCGTCGTCGGCCGCATCGCCCGCACCGACCGCTCCGAGTCCGACGCCCTCGAAACCGCGGCGGCCGAGATCCGCCGGGCGCTGTCCACCGGCCATGCCACGCCCCTGGTGGCGGTCCGCACCGGCGTCGTCGTCGCCGTCTCCCCCGCCGAGGACGGCACCCCGACCGCGCCCCGCCTCGCCGCCGTCCACGACCGCCTGCGCGAGGGCGGCACCGAGCTCTTCTGCGGCCTCTCCACACCCCGCCCCGGCCTCGCCCGCGTCCCCGCGGCCTTCGACCAGGCGGCGCTTGCGGTCTCCCGCGCCTCCCTCGTCCTGCCGGTCGTCTCCCTGGCCGAGCTGCCGGTCGTCCAGAACCTCCTCCTCGGCGCGACCGGCACGATGCGCGCGCTGCTCACCTCGATGGCCGAGGAGATCGACCTCGACGGCCGCGAAACGGCCGCCGCGATGCGCACCACGCTGCATGCCTACGCGGACGCGAGCATGAACCTGACGCGCGCGGCCGACTCCCTGCACGTCCACCCGAACACGCTCCGCTATCGGCTGGGTCGTATCCGCGAGCGGACCGGCCGTGATCCGGCCGACTTCAACCAGCTGGTCGACCTGATCTGTCTGCTGGACCTGCTCGAGGAAGCGCGGCCGTAGCCTCGTGAGGTGCGGCGACGCATGACCATCGACCTGGCCGACCGCGAGATCCGCACCGAGCGCCTCCTCCTGCGCCGTTATCGGGAGAGCGATCTCGATCGCCTCGCCGCGATCCAGGGCCTTCCCGAGGTCGCCCGTTATCTCTATCAGGAGGCGCGCACCCACGCCGAGGTCGAACTGGCCCTCGCCCAGCGCATCTCCCAGACCACCCTGGAGCGCGACGACGACGCCGTCACCCTCGCGGTCGAGCGCCGCGACGACGGCCTGCTCCTCGGCGACGTCACCATCTTCCTCCGCAGCCGCGAGCACCGCCAGATCGAGGTCGGTTATGTCTTCCACCCCGACGCCGGAGGCCATGGCTACGCGACCGAGGCCACCCGCGCCGTCATCGACCTCGCCTTCGGAGACCTCCACGCCCACCGCGTCTTCGCCCGCACCGACGCCCGCAACACCCCCTCCATCGCCCTCCTCCGCCGCCTCGACATGCGCCAAGAGGCCCACTTCCGCGAGGCCGAGCGCTTCAAGGGCGCCTGGGGCGACGAACTCCTCTTCGCCATCCTCGCCCGCGAGTGGTCATCCCACCCTTAGCCCCGTTACGATCCATCTCCCCTTGGGGCAGTGGCCCAATTGGCTAAGGCACCGGTCTCCAAAACCGGCGATTCCAGGTTCGAGTCCTGGCTGCCCCGTCTCAGCGAGTCCAATCGCAGAGCGAAAACCTGGTCCGAAACAGCTTCTTAAGCGCTCCGGTTTTGCATTTTGCGCCCTCGGCGCATTCGGCTCTGTCAAGAGGCGGAAACGGGCGATTCACCCTTTCGTTCCTTAATCGTTCCCTAGAGCGAGCCGAGCGATGTGCCTCGCCTCCTGCATTCAAGGCGAAATCCAGAGCCATCCAGCTGGTCGGCGTTGTCGCATACGGCGGCTACGCTTACCGCCATGGCCATCACGTCTGACAGAGATTTGATCGCAGAGGCGAGTCGTCGACTCGCCGTCGCGGCACCGGACGCCAAAGTGATCCTGTTCGGCTCACACGCGCGAGGAGAGGCCCGTTCAGACAGTGACTTGGATCTACTTGTCATCGAGCCCGAGATCGAAAGTCGGCGCGCGGAGTTCGTACGACTCCGCGAGGCCCTCGGCGACCTCGGCGTCCCGGTTGACCTTGTCGTCGTGCCCGCTTCACATGTCGATGAATGGGGTCACTTCGAGGGGACGATGCTGAACGACGCGCTGCGAGAGGGCCGTGTCCTCGTCCCGGCGTGAGCCGGCCGACCTGGCGGCCCTCTACTCACGGAAGGCCAGCAACGATGCGACGGCGGCCCGCGAGTTCGCCGGCAATCCCGAGATCAGCGACGAAATAATCGGCTTCCACGCCCAGCAGGCGGTCGAGAAGTGGCTGAAGGCGGTGATGGCGAATCTGGGCCTCCCGCAACAACGAACTCACGACATCGATCAGCTGGGCAGGCTGCTCGAAGAGCAGGGTGTCGATCTACCGGTCCCTCGATCGCGCCTCGCGGAATTGACCGACTTCGCCGTGCCGCTGCGCTATGAGGACCTATTGGATGCAGAGCCCCTGGACCGGCGAGCGACTGTCACGTTGATCGATGAAGTCGGCAGATGGGCGGGCGACCAGCTCAACGTCCGCCGCTTCGGCGCCTAGCCTGGATCGGGTGGAGCGATTCATCAAAGTCTCGCGTGAGATTTGCTGGTGGTGCCAGGTGCGGCCCGCCGATTCAAGGGAGCACAAGTTCAAGCGCAGCGACCTGACCCGAATACACGGACGGGGAGAGCTTCGCGGGCCCCGCACCCTGGTCGTGAACTCTGGCGAGAGAAACTCCGAGCACCGGAGCACCAAGAACGATGCCCTCAAGTTCTCGCGGTCGATGTGCGCCTACTGCAACAACACTCGTAGTCAGCCATTCGACCAGGCCTACGACAAGTTCATCGAATGGGTGGTCGCCAATCACGAGGCCGTGCTCGCAGAGCGCCGGATTACGCTCGGAGAGGTATTCGATCCCGACGGGATCGAGGTGGCCGAAGATGTCCTCCGTTTCTTCGTCAAGCACATCTGCTGCCGCCTTGCCGAAACCGTTATGAGCGACGGGGAGACGCTGCTTCCGCCGGACGCACTGCGCTTCCTCGACGGCGGGCCGCCGCCGACGAGCATCACGACCGACATGTGGATCGAGCCCAGTTGGCTTCGCTTCGATCAGCTGGGCGCAGATGATCCCGGGTGGATAAGCATTCTCGGGATGGAGCCGGTGCATCCGGGTCCGGAGATGCGCCTTGGCAGCCGTTGGAACTATGGCTGGCTGGTACTGGGTTGGGAATGCTGGGGTGCCGGAGAGGGCAACGTATTCACGGAGGACGAGTTGCGCTTGCCGATCGTTTCCACCCGACCTGCATCCTTCGAGCTTTCGTTCGTGCCGACCACCGCAAGTCGAACTGATGACGGGATTGTCGATCCCGCGTGGCTCAAGCGCATCACGGGCGGCGTTCCAATCGATCGTGAAGCACTGGCCCGTTCGCCAGTTGCAGAGAGGTTCATCGGCGGCGCCTTGGATTTCGAGGCCGGTACCCGCGACCAAAGCCCAGACAAGCGCGAATTCTTCGTCGCGAAACCTTTTGCGGCGCCTGAGGTCGAGGTGATGCGGACCGCCTGGCTCTGCGGGATGGCGAGATCCGTTTGGGCGGAGGGGTCGCTCGACCCTGAAACAATCCACGGCGTCACCCTCACCGACCGCCTCCTTGATCCTCGCCTTCTCTATTCAGAATCGGTATCCCTCGGGGCCGTGGGTCCTGAGTCGGGCTGGCCCGGAGTCGCCCGCGGGTTCGCGGCGATGGCGTCACTCAAGCTGGCTGAGGCATACGAACAGAAACTGGACACCGAGTCTGGCGAAGAGTCGTTGCTGACAGCTGCTTCAATGGCCGGCGCCGCCGCTGCGGCGGCGGGGGCCTGGATCGACGATTGGCCAGCTCTCTGGGATTCGGTCAACTCGGCACTTTCTGTTATCGCACCGCTGGAAGCCGACGTGGCGGCCCAGATCGGCTAGGTCAGCCGTCGGCTTACGGTCAGCTCTGCCAATCCGAACCAGGCATTCCTTCCTGAGCGCGCACGTTCTAGCCGCGACGAACGATCAAGCGACCCTCTCCTAACTCCATCCACCCAAGCCTAGGGAGACAGACCTTCATCGCGAGACGAGTTCTTACGGAGCCAAGCCCTGATCCGTAGAGAGCTAAGCGATACGCTCGTAGCGAAAGCGTGACTTGATCTCGGTGTTCAGATAATGGCCAACCGAAACAGACCCGCCGGTGAGTACGTGGAAGTGCTGCGCTGGGACTCCGAAGTATCTGTAGGTCGAACCGCTCTTGAACGCGACCTCCAAAGTCGAGCTGTTCTCATCGAAGCCGACCGCCGCGACGTTCGAGGATCGGACAGGAATCAGGCGCATCAGCTAACGCTACGGATCGCGGTCAGCAGACACTTGAAAAAGTCCGGAACGCCCCCCGCGCCTTCTGGCGCACGGCGGTAGACCTCTCCGGATTTGGGCTTGAGGCCGAGCTCAGAAGCAATCCGGTGCCGCTCGACATCGAGCTCAGGCCAGATCTGCGGTATGTCTGCCTCGATGTTCCCGGTGAAGTTCGCGCAGCGCTCTCGGACATCGCGCTCTGGCCAGTCTTCAGCGATCTCGTCACAGAGCTCGAGGAGCTGGCGGTTCTTCATTGCGATGGCCGCAATCGCAGCGTCGCGCTCCGCTTTAGTGCCCTTCTCACTCGATTCGAGCTTCTCTTTTGTCTGCTTATCGGCATCGAAAAGAACGAAGCAGGGGATGCCAAGCCCATTGAGGATCGCCAGCGCGACGGGGATGATCGACTTTCCGTGGCATTCGGCAACGGCGATCCCGTCCTGCTCAAATGGCCGATCGAGAGAGGCAACGGCTTCGAGAAACACAGAGTCGGTTCTGCCCTCGCACAGGACAACTCGTTTGGCGAAGACCGCTTGACTGAGGCTTGCCGAGAGAGTGTTTCTCACTTGGGTCTCCTGGTTGGCGAGGCCCACCTCGCTCAGAGCCGCTTCTACGAGTTCTGGATCTGCGGCGACAACTGACGTAGCGCTGCCGCCCTCACGCCGGACCACGCGAAGGTCCTCAAAGAGGGCGGGCTTCACGAAATGCTCGGAGTGGGTGCTGTAGGCGATTTGAGGGCCGGGCTCCCCTTCGATTCCGACCGAAAGTTTGAGCAGTGCGCCCGCGACGGCGCGAGCTTGCAACGGGTGTTGGTAGAGCTCGGGCTCCTCGATCGCCAGCATCAGCGACTTGCGTTGCGGCTTCGCATCATCCTCGTCGCCACCGGTTGGTTCCACCTCAGCGAGAACCTGAAGGACAGCGATCACGAGCGTGCGCTGCAATCCGTGGCCTTGACGCTCGACGTCCGTGGGATAGCCGCCAGCGTGAACAATCTGGACCTTCGGCCGCGGCTTTGGCGGTGCCGGAGGAACAAGCACTTCGGTGACGAGGACCGATGCGTCCGGAACGTAATCCTGGACGCGGTTGGTGATGCCCTGCTCAAGCCCGCGAAGCGCATCCTCACGCGCGACTCCGTACAGGGCGCTGGTCTTTTCCTGGGTCTCGGCTTGGAGATTGTCTATCTCCTCCTGGGTCGCCTCATCAACGCCGCCGACGTTGGCAAGCAACTGAGTGAGGGGCGAGTCGCGACCTTCGCCGAGGGCGTCGGGCGCATCGGTGTCCGCGCTGACGAAGACATAGTCGAAGCAGTCACGCAGTCTCGGACCACTCGTGAATCCGAAAAGATGGGTTGCCTCGGGTGGTCGAAGCTCACAGAGGGTGCCCGCGTTTTCGCGCTCGAACTGAGCCATGTGCGCATCAACGTCTGCAACTTTGGTTGCCCTCGGCGTCGGATAATTCTTTCCCGCGCCCTCCGCATCAAAGAGACTCTTGTAGGCGGCCGTCCTTTTTGCCCCTTTCTCAGTGCGAACCGCGTCGAAAGGCTCATAGAAGTAGGCGGACCCCGACAAGACAGGACTCTCTCCCGGAACCCAAACCCGAGTGATCGTCGTGTGGTCGCCGGCCGCGTAGCGGCCCAATGCCTCCGCCTCTGACTCTCCTAAGTCCGCGAAGTGGAGCGTGACAACGATGCGCTTCGCAGCCTCACCCGTCGGGTCGCGATAAAGATCCGCCTCTTCACAGGGGCGCTCATTGACACACCAGTCGATGGCACGCAGCACTGCCGACTTACCGACGCCCCCGCTGCCGACCAAGGCGGTAAGCGCTCCCCAATCGATCGTCTCGTCCTCGACGCAGCGGTACCCCTCGATCCTTGCTTTGACCATCTTCATCGCGGCCAAATATCGTTTCATACGCGGGCGGACGTATATAGATACGCTGCGAATATGGCGCTAGACGGCGGACCGATCGTCGATACCCTGCATTCGAAGGGTCCCTTTCCGCCGACACGATCTCCGCCGAGTTTCCAGATCAGATCGCTGCACCTGACGTGGAGAAACATCTGTTGGACATGCAGCTTCGTGGCCTGACCGAGGAGTCGGCAGCCATTCCTCATCATTGGCAACTGACCGACCGGGGTGCCCGACTTGGGATGGAGCGAAAGACCCGATCGACATAGCGCCCGATCGGGTGGGGGCGCCAGACTCGCCCTGTGTCTGCCCATCCACCCAAAGGATTCGAACCGATGGCTTTCGATGCCGTAGACCTACGCTTTCGGCACAGGTTCGGCTCTAACGGTCGACGACTGGTCCCGCTCCGCGCCTTTTCCTCCTCGATAACCGAGAATCGGGCCGATGGCTAAATTCGACGAACTTTCCGACCTTGACTTTGAGGAGCTCGTCGCCGACCTAATGCGGGCTGAGTTCGGACTTTCATTCAGAGCCGGAACCCGTGGACGGGATGGGGGAATCGATGTGCTGGCCATCGATGCGGATGGAGGGGAACACGTAGTTCAGTGCAAGCACTACCGCGACGGGACCTACGCGAAGCTCCGAACATCGGCGAAAGCCGAGGCAGCCAAGCTTGAGGCGGCAGGAGCGAGCTTTGAGGCCTACCGGTTCGCAACCTCACTTCGCCTGAATCATCGTCAGAGGAGCGAAATCGCATCGATCCTTGGTCGATGGATCGGCTCAGTCGACGATGTGTACGGAGAAAACGACCTGCGCCGTCTATTGCGGGACCACGCCCAAATTGAAGGCCGCCATGTGAAGCTATGGTTGGCAGGGGCTGGTCCGCTCCGGCAATTACTGAACGCGGCCGCTTTCCAAAGGAGCCGCGCTCTGCTTGAGGAATCGCGGCAAGCCCTACCGCGGCTCGTGGAGACCGAAGCGTTTCACACAGCGAGCCAGATCCTCCGCCAGCAAAAGCTCTGCGTCATCGCGGGCCCACCAGGCGTCGGAAAGACGACTCTTGCACGCCTTCTCATGTTGGACGCCCTTGAGGAGGGCTTCCAGCCCTACGAGATCGCGCCCGGCGGGCTCGACGACGCGTGGAAGCTGCTTGAGGTCGAGGACGAGTCGCAACTCTTCTATTTCGATGACTTCCTCGGCCACACCGCGCTCTTTGAATCGCGCCATCACGATGCCGAACTATTGAAGTTAATGAAAAAGGTGATCCGCACGCCGAGGAAGCGATTCCTCTTGGTAACGCGCGAGTACATTCTGCGCCAGGCGACGCAACTGTCGGAGGCCTTAGATCGAGAAGCCGACGAGGATCGAAAGTTCCTCCTGACGATCGACAGCTACAACCGCCAGGAGAAGGCACGAATCTTCTACAACCACATCTACTTCTCTGATGAGATCGAGGCTACGGCACGGCGTTCGCTCTTAGCAGACGCCAACTACCTGAAGGTCATAGACCACGAGGGCTACAGCCCACGTTTGATCGAGTGGATAACCGGCTGGTCCGGCCATCGACTCTCGGATGCCGAGAAGAAGGACTATGCGTCTTATTGCCTCTCGGTGCTTAACAATCCCCAGCAGCTTTGGACCCATGCGTTCGAGCAGGGACTTGGCGACACCGAACGAACGTTGCTGATCTCCATGCTGGGGCTTCCCCGGAGGGCGTCGGACGGAGACGTCGAAGCGGCTTTTGAGAGTGCCTGCAAGGCAAAGGGGCTATCCGTCGCCGACCGACGATTCATCCGGTCGCTTGAGATCTTGGACGACTCCTTCATCCGTTCCGATGGTGGCGCGGACACCCACCTCTCCTTCATAAATCCTTCCCTTATCGACTTCCTCCGTAATTACTTATTCATGAGTCTCGCCGACGGCGAACAGTCGATCCGGGGGGCGCACTTCTTCGAGCAGGTCGTCTGGCTATGGAACGCGCTGCGCCCGGCCGATGGCTCACCACCCCTACGGCTCGCGAGAGCTTTTAGCGAGGCCTTCGGCAGAACGCTTGAGTCGCCGGTCGTCGAGGGATCTGGGATCTCCCTGATCTTCGATTTGATGGAGGCCCCTTGGGCTTGGAATGGTCAACCGATCCTGCAGGGGCGGCTAGAGCGGGTTCTGAAATATGTGGGCGAAATGCCTGAGCTGGCTGAACACAAGGAGCTTTGGATCGCCGTCGGGCGGAAATGGCTGTCCGATATCGATCATGCCGAGGCGCCCGTGAACGCGGACACGCCGAAGCTTCTTCCCGGGTTGTCCAAGCTCGGTGCTTTCGAGTTGTCGGCGGGGGGCGAGGTCTTATTGGCGGTCGTCGAAAAGATGGAGAACGGTCCCGAGCGGTGGGGCTGTCTGGACGAGCTTCACGACGCCGTGCCAAGTCTCTTCAGCGACGCCGAATGGACGGAGACCTGTAGATCATTCGGGGAATATCTCGAAGAGGTTCTCGACGACCCGGTCGCCTGGCTAAACGGTCCAAACGAAGTTGACACCCTCGAATACCACTACATGAGCCTGGACGCATCGGTGGCGAGCGAGAGATTCGAAGAGGCACGAGAGTTGCTCACAGAGGAAGAGCCCGACGAGGACTTTGATCCTGATCGTCACCACTACGAGCGGGATTCCGAAGAGGAGGTCGAGCCCGACTACGGCGACAGCGATCGCGACATCGAGCTGATGTTTGAGCGGCTGGATTGAACGCCTACCGCCTCGGCCGCTTCGGAGCAGGGGTATATACGGCGCCGCTCCGCTTTCCCTGGGGCTCTCCTCCGAATTTCGCGGACGTTTCTTTCCCCTAGCCTTTCCACCGGGCGATTCGCTGATTTGTCGCGCGCCAGAGCCACGTCGTCGCCGCAGTCCCCGATCTCCAAAACCGGCGATTCCAGGTTCGAGTCCTGGCTGCCCCGTATGACCGACGAGCGTCTCATCGCAGAGTGTGAGCCGCCGTCTCGCCGTCGCGGCACCCGACAAGACTGAATGGCAGCTACAGCGGCTGCCCCGTGGCAAGTGCGACCTGCGGACACCCCGCTGACCGGCACAGGGTCAGCGGCAATCGGCCCCACGGTCGACGGGTCGGTATCGCGGCCGACCCCGGCCGACAGACGGATAGTGTGCTCGCCGCGATGGGATGGCCGCCACAGATCGGAGAGACGTTGCCACGGGCGACGGACTGCCGGCACGAGCAGATCAAGCTCGACGGTTGGGTCCTCGACCCGGGCGGCCACGGTCGCGAATGGGAGCGGGTCTTCCAGATCACGATCACGGATCGCGAGCGGGTCTGGGGCGCGCTCACCGCGGTTGTCGCTGATCTGCCGATCGTGGAGGTGCGCGACCGGGGCGACGACGGGATCGTCTGCGGTGTGCGGGGGGAGGTCACGATCGGCGAGCGCAGCGCGCCGGTGACGATGAGCTGACACTACGCCACACCCGATTCCGCCCCGCGCCTGGTCACCGCCTTTCCCAGCCCCTAACATCAGCGTATGGCCGTAGCCCACAAAATCGTCGAATTCGATCTGGTCGAGTTGACCGAGCCCGTCGAAGACGCGCCCGCAGGCGCGCGTGGCGGGGTACTGGAGCTGCGCGAGGACGACACCGCCATGATCGAGGTGACCAAGCCCGATCTTGGACCGGCGGCGCGGATCATTTTCGCTCCACTCGGCAAGCTGCGTCTCGTCGAGCCGGCACCGCGTACCTGATTCGCGGGGCGTCCATGTCGGTGGGGCAGGAACTGCCACGCCTGCCGACGAAGGGCGATCATGGGTAAGCACTCGTCAGTCCTCCTGGCCGCGTCGCTGCGAGTGTGACCAACGTCCCACCCAGTTCGGGGCCGAGGGGGTTAGGGTGGCCTAATGACGAGTTTGAGGACGTTTCGTTATGTGGCGCTTGCCGAGGCCACTAGCTTTCTTGCCCTGCTGGTCGCCGCGGTGATCAAACGGACCTCTGAGAACGAGGTGGGGGTTCAGATTCTGGGGCCCATTCATGGCGCGCTGTTTGTCGGGTACGTCGCGATCGCGCTTTCGATCCGCAACGCCAACGGTTGGACGCCGCGGGAGACGGTCGGGATCTTGGTCGGGGCAGTTTTGCCCTTCGGCGGCTACGTGGTCGACTGGTGGTTGGGGCGCCGGGAGCGGATTTCAGTCTCCTGACTCAGAGGCGAGCCTCGGCCCAGCGCGCGACCCGCAGCAGGTTCTCGTCCGCGCCGGCCGGGGCGGCGAGCATCAGGCCGCTGGGTGGATCTCCGGGCTGGTGCATGGGGATGGACATGGCACAGCCGTCGAAGAGGTTCACCACGGTCGGGTTGCGCAAGGCGAGGAGGTTGATCCGGCCGTACTCCTCGTCATCGTCGATCAAGGCGTCGAGCGGGGGCGCAACGATCGGGACCGTGGGACAGGCCATCGCGTCGAATCCCTCCAGGCGCTCCCGGAGACGGGCGATGAAAGAGGCTCGCCAGGCGTGCAGGGCGAGCAGGTCGGCAGCCGACTGGTGCTCGCCGCGGCGGATCCTCGCCGCCACCCTGGGGTCGTAGGAGTCGCCGTGCCGGGCGAGCAGCTCCCGGTGCCAGGCATAGCTCTCCGCCGCCGGGAAGCCGCCCCCGGCACTCGCCTCGGCGATCCCCGCGAGCTCCGGCAGGTCCACCTCGACCAGGTCCGCGCCCGCGGCGGAGAGGGCCGACAACGTCCGCTCGAAGGACGCCGACACCGCCGGATCGGCAGCGTCGAGGAAGTAGTTGCGCGGGACGAGGAGCCGGGGGGCACGGGGCAGCTCGACCAGTTCGGCCGGAATGCGGTCCCGGAGGAGCGCCTCCAAGTCGGCGCAGCAGCCGACGCTCCGGCCGATCACGCCGACCGTGTCGAGCGTCGGCGAGAGGGGCACCATGCCCGCGCGTGAGAGCCGCGCCTGGGTCGGCTTGAAGCCGACGAGGCCGCAGAAGGCCGCCGGGATGCGGCACGACCCACCGGTGTCCGAGCCGAGGGCGCCGCAGGCCATGCCGTCGGCGACCGAGACGGCGGCACCCGACGACGAGCCCCCCGGAACCCGCCCCCGCCCGCGATCCCACGGGTTCGCCGGCGTCCCGAAGTGGGGATTGAGGCCGAGCCCGCTGTAGGCGAACTCGGTCATGTTGGTGCGCCCGAGCAGGATCAGGCCGGCGCGACGCCAGGCGGCGACTGCCGGCGCGTCGCTCGTGGCCGGGGTCGGGTCGAGGACCGTGGACCCGGCCCGGGTCACCTGGTCGCGGACGTCGAAGGCGTCCTTGACCGAGACCGGGATCCCGGCGAAGGGCGAGGGCTCCACGCCCGCCGCCCGCATCGCATCCATCGCCCGCGCGGCGGCTCGCGCGCCGGCGGCGTCGAGGGTGAGATAGGTCCTCGCCCCCTCCCCGGCCCCGGCCTCGGCGCGCTCCAGACAGGCCTCGACCAGCGCGAGCGAGGTCGTCCTGCCGGCCGCGAGATCGTCGGCGACCCGGCGCAGGGTCTCGGCGGGCATCTCAGGCGGGGTCGACGTGCCGGGCGCCCCTCACAGGGCCACCCGCAGCGGCGACTCGAGCAGGTCGCGGATCGCGCCGAGGAATTCGGCGGCCTCGGCGCCGTAGAGGATCCGGTGATCGCAGCTCAGGGTCAGCGTCATCAGCGACGCGTCGACGATCTCGCCGTCCTCCCCGCGCTCCAGCACGGCGCGCGTCCTCCCCGCGCCGAGGATCGCCGCCTGCGGTGGGTTGATCACCGGGTGGATGGCGGTCATCCCGAACATCCCCAGGTTCGACACGGTGAAGGTGCCCCCCGCCAGCTCCGGCGGGGTTACGGTGCCCTCCCGGACCCGCTCCGCGACCCGACGCGAGTCGCTCCCGATCTCCCCCAGCGATTTGCGGTCGGCGTCGAAGATCGTCGGCACCACCAGCGCGTCCTCCGCCGCGACCGCCATCCCGACGTTGACCCGGTCGTGCAGCTCGAAGGCGCCGTCGACGTAGGAGCCGTTGGCTTTCGGGTGTTCGCGCAGGGCCAGCGCGGCCGCCTTCACGATGATGTCGTTGAAGGACGGGACCGGACCTTCTCCGGCAAGCGCCTTCAGCTCGGCCCGCAAGGCGATCGCGGCGTCCATCCGCACCTCGGTCTCCACCTGGAAGTGCGGCACGGTCGCCTTCGCCTCGGCCATCCGACGGGCGATCACCGCCTGTAGGCGAGACAGCTCGACCCGGCCGGCGCCGCCCTTCGCGGTCTCGACCTTCGCGGCCGCACCGGCGCCGGAACCTGTTTGATCCGGCGCCGGCGCCGCCGCGGGGGTGGTGTCCGAGGCAGTTTCGGTCTCGATGCCCGCCGCGGCCAGCACGTCGGCCTTGACGACGCGGCCGCCGACGCCGGTGCCGGTCGCGATCGAATCGATCGCGACCCCGTAGGCCGCGGCAAGGCGACGGGCCAACGGCGTGCTGCGGCGGGTGTCGCCGGAGGCCGCGCCCCCATTGGGCGCGGTGGACGCGGGCCCCACCACCGGTGGCGCGGTCGGCGCGTCGGCCTCGATCGGCGCCGCGGGCGGCGCCGGAGCGGCACCCGACGGCTCCCCCCCGAGGCGGGCGATCGGTGTCCCGACCGCCACCGTCTCCCCCTCTGCGACCAGGATCTCGAGCGCGCCCGACCCTTCCGCCTCGACCGTCATGTTCGCCTTGTCGGTCTCGACCTCGAGCAGGTCCTGCCCGGCCGCGACCTCGCCTCCCGTGGCGACCAGCCAGGAGAGGATCGTGCCTTCCTCCATCGAGTCAGACAGCTTCGGCATCACGATCTCGGTTGCGGTGGCAGTGCTCATCGTGCTCCTCGGCGCGGGGTCAGGGGAGCAGATCGATCGCCGCGCCGACGATCGTCTCGGTGTCGATTCCGAAATGCCGGTAGAGGTCGCCGACGTCGCCGGACTGGCCGAAGTCGTCGACCCCGAGCGAGGCCAGCGGCACCTCGTTGACCCCGGCGAGGAAGGCGAGGGCGTGCGGGTGCCCGTCCATCACGGTGACCAGGGGCGCCGACCGCCCGGCGGGGAAGATCCGGTCGAGGATCGCGTCGTCGCCCGGGCCGAGCCCCTGACGCGCGCGCAGGGCGCGGAAGACGAGGTCGGCCGAGGTGAGGACGACGAGGTCGGCGGCGATCCCGGCCGCGCCGAGCTCGTCATGGGCGGCGCAGGCCTCGGGGACCGTCACCCCCATCGCGACGATGGTCACGGCGGGGAGGCCCTCGGCGGCAGCTCGGAGGAGGTAGCCGCCACCGAGGGCGCCTTGGCGACGCTGCTCGCGTGATCGTGGGTCGTCCGGCAGGGCCGCCAAGGCTTGGTCGATCGGCCGCGTCGAGAGCCGGAAGTAGGCCGACTCGCCGCCGGGCCTGCCGAGCCTGCCGAGCGCGTCGAGCAGGGCCCACTCGAGGTCCTGTCCGAAGGCCGGCTCCCAGGCGATGCAGCCCGGTTGCCCGATGCCGACCGAGGGGGTCGAGATCGACTGGTGGGCGCCGCCCTCGGGAGCGAGCGTGACGCCCGACGGCGTCCCGACCAGGATCGACTGGCCGCCCGCGTAGATGCCGAAGCTCCAGGGCTCGAGCGCGCGGTTGACGAAGGGGTCGTAGAGCGTGCCGATCGGCAGCAGCGGCCGGCCGTCGCGCGACCAGGTGGCGCCCAGCTCGCCCAGCAGGCCGACCAGGTTGACCTCGGCGATCCCGAGCTCGACGTGCTGCCCCTGCCGGCCCTCCCGCCACTGGACAAGCGTGTTGGTGTCGTCGGCGAACCAGTCGACCCGCTCCCGCGGGTTCCAGATGCCGGCGTGGTTGATCCAGCCGCCGAGGTTGGTCGAGGTGCCGACGTCGGGGCTGACCGTGACCACGCTCGTGGCCGCCTCCGGCGCCTGGTGGCCGAGATCGACGAAGAAGCGCCCGAACGCCTGCTGGGTCGAGGCCTTGCCGCGGTGCTCACGGCCGACGTCGTCCGGGATCGCGGGCGGCGCCTCGGCCTCCACCGGCTCCCGGTGCAGACGCTCCGCGGTCCGGGCGCAGAGCCCCGCCGCGGGAGAGCCCTCGGGGAAGCGGGCCCAGGGGTCGGAGGCATCGGCGCCGAGCCCGTCGGCCAGCCGCTCCCACTCCTCGGCCGAGAGGAGCGCCGAGTGGTTGGCCGGGTGGCCTTCCGTGGCGAGCCCGCGGGCCTTGATCGTGTAGGCGAAGACGACGGCGGGACGCTCGTCGGCGTCGGCGGCCCGGAACGCCTCGATCAGGTCGACCAGGTCGTGGCCGCCGAGATCGCGGATCGCGCGCGCCAGCTCGGCGTCGTCGAGCTCGGCGACGAGCCGCTCGAGGTCGCGTCGCCCGCGCCCGCTGCCCGGCAGGCGCTCGCGCAGCTCCTCGGCCGACCCGCGCAGCAGCCGCTGGTACTCCTCGTTGGGCATCCCGTCGATGCGACGGCGCAGCGCCTCGCCGCCCTTGCGCTCGAACAGCTCGCGCAGGAAGCGGCCGTACTTCACCGTGATCGTCCGCCAGCCGGCCGCCTCGAACATCGACCGGATCCGCCCGGCGGCGATGTCGGGGACGATCCGGTCGAGCGACTGGCGGTTCAGGTCGACGACCCACATCAGCTCGCCGAGCGAGGGGACCATCGGGTCGACCAGGGCCTCCCAGATCGCGCCCTCGTCGAGCTCCGCGTCGCCGATCAGGGCGATCTGGCGGCCGGCCCGGGAGACGTCGAAGTGGTCGGCGACGTAACGGTTGGCGATCGCGCTCCAGATCGTCGCCGTGGCGCCGATGCCGACCGAGCCGGTGGAGAAGTCGACCGGGTCCGGGTCCTTGATCCGGCTCGGGTAGCTCTGCAGGCCCTTGTAGGCGCGGAGCTCGGTCAGGTACGAGGGGTCGAGGCGACCGAGCAGGTAGTTGATCGCGTGCAGCACCGGCGCCGCGTGCGGCTTCACCGAGACGCGGTCGGCCGCCTCCAGGTGCCCGAACCAGAGCGCGGTCATGATCCCGACCATCGAGGCCGAGGAGGCCTGGTGCCCCCCCACCTTCACCCCGGAGGGCGTCTCGCGCACCTTGTTGGCGTGGTGGATGATCGAGGCGGCGAGCCAGAGCACCCGGTCCTCGACCGACCCGAGGGTCTCGAGGTCGACCTCGCTGGGGGCTGCCGCGATCTCGACGGCTTCGGTTGCCATGCGACGACGTTAAGCCTGTCGTGGTCTAGAGACCACCATCAAGTGCACTCCACGGCAGAATTCGACATAAAACGCTCAAAATCACGGCTTTCACCTAAGATTGTTAGATGAGCGTGACCCTGGACGGAACCGATCTTGAAATCGTCGACCTGCTGATCGAGGACGGGCGCCGGCCGCTCGCCGACATCGGCCGGAAGGTGAGCCTCTCCACCCCGGCGGTCAAACGACGGGTCGAACGGCTCAAGGAGATCGGCGTCGTCACCGGCTACACCGCCGAGGTCGATCACGCCAAGCTCGGACGCCCGATCGAGGCCTTCACCGAGCTGCGCTTCGGCGGCAAGACCAAGGTCGCGGACATCGCCGGCGTCGCCCGCGGCCTGCCCGAGGTGGAGGCGGTGTACACGATCGCCGGCGACCCCGACGCGCTGGTCCACCTGCGCGTCCGTGACGTCGCCCACCTGACCCGCGTCATCGACCTGCTGCGGCGCAGCGGCAAGGTGACCGGCACCAAGACCCTGATCGTGCTCGACAGCGAAACGCATCGCGACCGCTGACCCCGCTCAGGCCGTTCGCTCCGCCGCCGCGGCGGCCTCGACCATCGCCTCGATCAGCGCCGGCTTCGGCGCGTGGGGCCGCCCGTAGGCGCCGGCGTGGGTCAGCCCCAGGTCGATGCAGGCCTCGGCGATCTTGTAGCTGAGCGGGCCCGGGTTGATCACCGGCACCGGCAGCCGCTCCCGCAGGTACTCGCCCGCGTCGTGCATCGTCGTCGAGCCGAGCAGGATCACGTCGGCCCCGTCCTCGGCGATGCACCGCTCCGCCGCGTCGCGGAGGAGCGCCGGAACCTCCGGCTTCTCGTCCAGAAGGCCGAAGACGTCGGGGGGCTCGTCGCTGACGGCGCGGATCGACGCGCAGCGATCGGTCAGCCCGGCCAGCCGCAGGCCGTAGCGGTAGGACTCGATCCAGGGCCGCCACAAGGTGAGGATCGAGAACCGGTCCCCGAGCATGAGCGCCGTGTGGTACATCGCCCGCGCCGGGCCGATCACCGGGATGTCCAGCACCGAGCGCAAGGCCTGCACGCCGGAGTCGGAGACGCTGTCGACGACGACCGCGTCGAACCCTTCCTCCTCGGCCCCGAGCCCGGCGCCGACGACGGTCATTTCCGAGATCAGCCGATCGTGGTGGCTGTCGAACCAGGCCGGGGCGGCCTTGACCGGCCGGTACTCGAAGTGGCTGTCCCCCTGGACCCTGACCTCGCTCAGCTGGCGCCGGCGATTCGCCAGCTCCGCGTCGTCCATCGGGAACGGGACGATGACCAGGATCCGCCTGCCGCGGGCCCCCTCGGCACCCCCGTGCGCTACCACCGCTCCAGCTCCCCTTCGACGATGTAGCGCTCCTCGGAGTCCAGCTGCTCACGGCCGGCCAGGTATCCCTCGTAGATCGCGTGGTCGATCGCGCGCGGGGCGACGCAGTCGCCGACCCGGTGCGCCTCGATCCCCCTGGCGAGGAGGTCGAGGTAGAGCGCGGACTCGGCGACCCGACCGGTCACCAGCACCACCGAGCCGAGGCCGTCGAGCTTGACGGTGGCGCCGCCGTAGAGCGAGTAGACCTCGGCCGCGTCGGCGTCGATCCGGCGCACCCAGCTGTTCAGGTGGTACTCGAGGCCCTTGCCGAAGAGCTCCCGGTAGAGGATCGACTGGTCGAGGGTGGCGGCGGTCCCCGGGAAGAGGGAGGAGAACCGGGTGACGACCGTCACCTGGCGGCCGGCGTCGAGCAGGAGCTCCGCGACGCCCGCGGCGGCACGGGTCCCTTCCCCGTCGAGGACCAGGACCGACCGGCCGGCGCGACCGACGTCCTCGATCACCTCCGGCGCGGTCAGGACGTGCGGCAGGTCGACCCCCGGGATGCGTTCGACGGTCGGCGCCGCGGGCGAGAACCCGGTGCGATCCGGGACCGCCCCGGTCGCGACGATCACGCCGTCGTAGCCCTCCCCCTCGACCGCCGAGGCATCGGCCCGCTCGCCGAGGCAGACCTCGACGCCGAGGTCGTCGAGCCGCGTCTCCAGATCCTCGACGAGGACCGCGTAGCGCTCCCGCCGCGGGGTGCGGACGATCGCGTTCACCTGGCCGCCCAGCCGCTCGGCGGCCTCCATCAGCCGCACCCGGTGGCCTCGCCTCGCCAGCGTCTCGGCGGCCTTCATCCCCGCCGGGCCGCCGCCGATCACCAGCCACCGGCCGGCCTCCGCGGTGGGCGGCAGCGACTGGCTGCCGAACTTCCCCTCGCGCCCGGCCTCGGGGTTCACCGTGCAGGCCATCGGCAGGCCGCGGATGATCCGGGCCACGCACGACTGATTGCCGCGGATGCAGCGGTAGATCTCGCGCCGCCGGCCCTGGCGGAGCTTTTCGGGCAGGTTCGGGTCGGCGATCTGGGCCCGCGTCATCGCGATCATGTCCGCCTTGCCGGTGGCGACCATCTCCTCCGCCGACTCGGGATCGCTGAGCCCGCCGACGGCGAAGACCGGGATGCCCGGCACCTGCTCCTTGAGGCGGAGGGCCCGCTCCAGGAACCAACCGCTCTCGACGTCGGCCGGCGCCATGACCAGCTGGAGGCCGGAGTGGTAGCCGCCGCCGGCCGTGTTGATGAAGTCGATCCGCTGCGCGGCGGAGAGCGTCCGCACCACCTCGATCGCGTCGTCGAAATCGAGGCCGCCCTCGACGAACTCGGTCAGCGACAGGCGGATGCCGACGACGAAGTCGTCGCCGACCCGGGCGCGCACGGTCTCGAGGACCTGGCGGGGGAACGTCGTCCGCTCGGCAAGCGAGCCGCCGTAACGATCGGTGCGCCGGTTGTAGAGGGGCGAGAGGAACTGGTTCAGCAGGTAGCCGTGCGCCATGTGCACCTCGACCCCGTCGAAGCCCGCCTCACGCGAGAGCTCCGCCGAGCGCGCCCAGCCCTCCGCCGCCGCCTCCAGGTCGACCTCCTCCATCGCCTTCGGCGTCTCGGCGAAGGCCGGCGAGCCCACCGCCGAAGGGGCGAGGAGGACGCGCAGGTCATCGGCGGCATCGCTGGCCGCGTTCGCCCCGAAGTGGTTCAGCTGGGCGAAGATCCTGGCCCCCCGCTCGTGGACGGCGTCGGTCATCCGGCGGTCGCCGGCCACCGCCTCGCGCAGGTAGCCCTGGGAGAAGCGCAGCGCCCCGGCCGGCGAGGAGGGATGGATCAGCCGGTTCCCGGTGATCATCAGGCCGATGCCGCCCTCCGCCCGCGCCACCTGGTAGTCGAGGTTGCGGCGGGTGTCGACGCCCCCTTCGGTGTAGAGCTTCGCGTGCCCGGTCTGCATCAGCCGGTTGCGCACGGTGACGTTGCCGATCTGGCAGGGGGAGAACAGGTGGGGAAGCTCGGTCATCGCGACACCTCCTGGGCGAGGCTGGGGATCAGCCGGTCGCGCACCAGGCCCAGGAGCTGCGACTGGTCCGAGGTGACCGCCGACAGGAAGACGCCCGCCACCCCGGTCTGGCGGCCGATCTCGGCGAGCCGCGCCGCCGCGCGCTCCGGCGTGTCGACGATCGCGAAGCGCTCGAAGAGGAACGCTTCGACCTCGCCGTCGCCGGCGGCGGCGAAGAGGCGGGCGTTGGCGGACTGGCCGGTCCGCGAGTAGTCCTCGAAGCTGAAGTTCGCGTACAGGTCGCGCAGCGGCCCGTGCAGGTGCGCGGGGACCGCCTTGCCCTCGAAGGTGTGGTCGAGGGCCTGCCGGCTGTAGGAGGCCACCGGCGAGCGCACGTCGGCCCGCGCGGCCTCGACCTCCGCCTCGCTCGCGGCGAGGTCGAGGATCAGGAAGAGCCAGAGCGCCGGCGGCGCGGGCCGCCCCGCCGCGGCGGCGCCCTCCGCGACCGCCGCCCGCAGGATGTCGGTCGCCTCCGGCGAGGCGCCTTGGCCGAGGACGACGTGGTCGGCGTAGCCGGCGGCCGCCGTGACCCCTCGGGGACCGCCGGCGGCGACCATGACCTCGAGCCCGTCGTCGACGTGCTCGCGAACCTGCTTCACGTACTGCGTGAGCGCGGCGATCCGCGCCGGCTTCAGGCCGACCGAGTGGACGGCGCTGTCGCCCGGGCCGATCCCGAGGTAGACTCGGTCTCCCCCCTCCTCGAGCAGCCCCCGGAACGCGGCGGCCTGGACGCTCCAGTGCCGGGTCACGGGATTGGTGACGAAGCTGCCGACCTTGATCCGCGTCGTCTCCCTGAGGGCGACCTGCATCGCCTGGTGCGCGTCGACGTAGAGGTAGGGCGAGTCGCACATGCCGAGCCAGCCGATCCCGGCCTCCTCGGACTGGGCGGCGATCGCCGCCGCCCCGGCAAGGTCGGGCGGCAGGACACACAGGCCTAGCTCCACGTCACCACCTCCGTTCGTGTCCACATGTCAGCCACCGATCGCGCTCGACTCGGTGTCCCGGAAGCACTGCTCGACGATGCGCGACTCCGACAGCGAGCTTTTGGCCAGCTCGGCGATCACCCGCCCGTTGCGGAAGACGAGGACCCGGTCGCAGAGGTGGGCGAGGTCCTCGTACTCCGAGCTGGCGAGGACGATCGCCTTGCCCTCCTTCGCGGCTTCGTCGATCAGCGAGAAGATCTGTTTGCGCGAGCCGACGTCGACCCCCTGGGTCGGCTCGTGCAGCAGGAAGAGGTCCGGCTTGGTCGCGAACCACTTCGCCAGCAGGACCTTCTGCTGGTTACCGCCGCTGAGGGTCGCCATCAGCGCCTCGGCGTCCGGCGGCTGGACGCGGAAGCGCTCGATCATCTCGGCCGCCTCCTCCTTCTCGCGGCCGGCCCGCAGCCGCCCGCCGGAGAAGTAATCGCCGAGGATCGGCAGGGTCAGGTTCGACCGCACCGAGGCGTCGGCGACGGCGCCGTCCTTCAGGCGGTTGGCGGGCAGGAAGGCGAGGTTCGCGCCGAGCGCGCGGCGCGGGCTCATCGAGCTGAGCTCATGCGCCTGCCCGCCGATCTCGATCGTCCCCGAGCTTGCCCGGTCGGCGCCGAAGAGCAGGTACGGCACTTCCTCCCAGCCCATGCCGAGCAGCCCGGTGAGGCCGAGGATTTCGCCGCGGCCGATCTCCACCTCGAAGTCCTTGACCACGGAGCCCCGCAGCCCGGCGACCCTGGCGGCCGTCTCCGCGCGCGCGTGGTGGGCTTCCGGGTAGAGCTCGGTCAGCGGGAAGCCGAGGATCAACGAGATCACGTCGTCTTCGGTCAGCTCCGCGGTGGCCCCGCCGCCGGCGACGACGCCGTCGCGGAGGACCGAGACCGAGTCGGCCGCGCTCCAGACCTCCTCCAGGCGGTGGGTCACGAACAGCACCGAGAAGCCGTCGGCGACGACCCGGCGCACCGATTCGAAGAGCAGGTCGATGCCGTCCTGGGGCAGGTAGGCGGTCGCCTCGTCGAGGACCAAGACGCCCCGTTCGGCCTCGCGCAGCTGCTCGAAGGCGCGGACGATCGCGACCAGGGCCCGGTCGACCTCGCGCAGCGAGGAGATCGGCGCGTCGGCCGAGATCGCGAGCCCGAACCGATCGAGGGCGTCCTGCACCCGGCGCCGTTCCTTCTGCCACGGGATCCGCCAGCCGGCGCGGGTCTCGTGCTGGGTCAGCCTGACGTTCTCGAGCACGCTGCCGGACTCGAAGAGGCCGAGGTCCTGGTGGACGAACGCGAGCCCGTGCCGGACGGCGTCCCCGGCGCGCAGCGGAAACTGCACTTCCTCGCCGGCGATGTGCAGCGAGCCGCCGTCGTCGGGGGCGTGGAAGCCGCTGAGGATCTTGATGAAGGTCGACTTCCCCGACCCGTTCTGGCCGAGGAGCGCGTGCACTTCACCCGGCGCGAGCTCGATCTCGAAATCGCGCAGGACGGTACGTCCGGCGAACGTCTTGCGCAGGCCCTCGGCGCGGAGGGCGGCCGGTGAAGCCGCCACCCCCCGCACCGCGTCGCCACGTCCGCCGGACGCCGTCATCTACTTCAGGCCCCAGAGCTTTTCGTACTCGGAGGCGAAGTCGACGCCGTACCAGGCCGATTCCGGTTCGCTCAGGTCGATTTCGCCGATGTTCGACTCGTCGAACATCCGCAGTGGGATCCCGACGTCTTCGAGCGGTTCTTCACCGTTCATGACCCTCATGGTCTGGTCGGCGACGGCCCAACCCATCCAGGCGACCGGGCTGCCGACGTCGGATTTGATCACGCCGCCGTTCTGCATTTCTTCCATGAACGGCAGGTTCGCGTTGAAGCTCGCGAGCTTGACCCTTTCCGTGGCACCCGCCGCGTTGATCGCCGGCACCATGAAGGTCGCCATACCGTCGAAATTCGGAATGAAGTAGTTCACTTCCGGATTCGCGACGTCGGACTGGGTGAGGGTCGGGATTTTCGTCGTCCACTGGGACCCTTGGACGTTCTTGTATTCGACCTTGCATTCCGGGCAGAGCCGCGCGAACTCGTCCTTCTGGCCTTCGTTCACCGCCAGGCTCGACCCCAGGTCGTCGCTGTAGTAGGTGACGCCGTGGACGCCTTCGCCGCCGCTGTCGGCGATCACCCAGTCGGCCATCAGCTTCCCGGCGCACGAGTAACAGAAGGTGGCCAGCGCGGCGACCCCTTGTTCGACCTGCTTGGGCGTCGGCAGGGCCGGGTCGCCTTCGAACAGGTCGATCACCGGGATGCCCGCCGCCTTGGCTTCCTGCAGCGGCCCGGCGATCAGGTCGCTCTTGAACGACTCGATGATGATCGCGTCGGCGTTCTGGGCGACGGCCTGTTCGATCAGCTTCGTCGCCTGGGAGACTTCGTTGTTGGCCTGCACGACCACGTTCTTGATGCCCGCTTTCGCCAGCGCTTCGGTCGTGTTGCTGGTCAGGGTCTTCTCGAACGCGACCGCCAGCTGGTTGGTGATGTCGTACACCGTCTTGCCCTTCAGCCCACTCACCGAGATCGGTTTCCCGGGTGGGTCGAACGCTTGCGGCTTACGCGCCGCCGCGACCAGTTTTTCGGCCTCGGCCACACCATCGGACGCGGACGATTCAGAGGGTTCGGAAGTTTCGGAGGATTCTTCGCCCGTCGATCCGGCGGCTTCCGAAGTGGTACCGGAACTGCTCGAGCTCGACGAGCCCCCACATGCTGCCACGCCAACGCCGAGCGCCAAGATGGCGAGTGCGGCGACCAACCAACGCACTGACTTCAGAACGTCCATTACTCGTTCCTTTCGGGTCGTAACCAAGTCGGTTTGAACACGCGACAGCTATCCGGGCGCACCACCGGAGCGGGTGATGCGCGAACGGCGGTAGATCTGGTATTTGGCTGCCAATTTGGACAGGGACACGGCGAGCACCAACGAACCGCCGTAGAAGACGTCTTCGATCCAGCCGGAGAGCCCGAGCAGCTGCAGGCCGGTGATCCCGGTGACCAGGAAGTAGACGGCGACGAAGGTTCCCCAGGCGTTGAACCGACCGGGCGTGATCGCGGTCGAGCCGAGGAATGCCGCCGCGAACGCGGGAAGCAGATAGGAGGCGCTGATGTTCGGATCCGAGGCCGCCAGGGTGCCGGCGAAGACGACCCCCGCCATCGCCCCGACGAACGAGGTGGCGATCAGGGCTCCCGCCCGGATCCGGTTCACCGGCAGGCCCGACAGCTTCGCCACGCTCGGATTCGCGCCGACGAAGTAGAGGTAACGGCCGAGCGGGGTGAACCGGACGCAGTACCAGACGATCACGGTGAAGAGCAGCGCGAGGTAGAAGGAGAGCGGCAGGCCGATGATCCGGTAGCGGATGACGTCCACCAGGCTGGAGGAGATCCCCGAGGTCGTTTCGCCCCGGATCGCGACGCCGAGCCCCACCAGCAGGGTGCCCGTGCCGAGGGTGGCGACCAGCGACTGGACGCCGAGGCCGACCACCAGCGCCGCGTTCAGCACGCCGACGAGCACCCCGGAGAGAAGCGCGGCGAGGATCGCCGGGATGATCGCCCAGCCGGCGACCACGTTCAGGTATCCGACCAGGACCAGGGACACCGACATCGCCCCGGCGACGGAGAGGTCGTACTCGCCGACGCTGAGCGAGATGATCAGGCCCAGCGCCAGGATCAGGAGGACCGACTGGGAGCCGAGGATCGTCTGCAGGTTGGCGGTGGTGAAGAACTTGCTCGGCTCGAGCAGCGAGAAGACCAGGATCACCGCCGCCCAGGCGAAGATGATCCCGTAGGAGGCAGCGATGCCGGCGAGGTCCGGACGGCGCCGCCTCCCTCCGGAGGGGCCGCGCGGGGCGGCCGACTCCGCCGGCACGGACGGCTGCGGCCCCGTGCGGCGCTTGTCAACGGTTTCGCTCACGACACCTCTCCCTCCGGCCAGATCACCAAACAACGCACGACCTCCAAACCCGAAAAAGTTCCCCAGAACAACTGCAGATCGCCTTGATGCAAAAGTTTGCACCTCGTCTGTTCTGCAATATTTTTGAAAAGTATCAGTCCCGGTGCGACTCTGCAACGTGTTTTTCGCTCGGGTGATTTCGAGCATCCACGCCGCGCTCCAGAAGGTCCTCCGGGCCGGCGGCGACCCCGGCGTCCGCCCCGCCCCGCAGCGCCACGAGCGCCAGGGCCGGCCCCGGAAGCAGGGCGAGGAAGGTCCACCGCCAGCCGACCGCGTCGGCGATCAACGGCAGGACGCGGATCGCGATCGCGGTGATCGAGAACCCGATCGCCATCTGCAGCGTCAGCGCCGTGCCGACGTAGCGCCGGTCGGCGGCGACGCTCAGCGCCGCCGAGAACATCGGCGAGTCGGCGATCACCGCCGCGCCCCAGACGATCGCCACCGCCCCCAGCAGCACGAGCGGCGCCGCGTAGGCGAGCGGGCTGATCGCGCAGCAGGCGGCGCTGGTCAAGAGCGCCAACCGCGCCGCCGCGATCGCGCTCCGGCGCCGGGCGGCGACGCCCGCGAGCAGACAGCCGATGCCCCCGGCGACGCCGATCACGACGAAGGCCGCGAGGGCGAGCCCCGCTTCCGAGGTCGCCGGCCGCGCCGCCGCCAGGAAGGCGGGGATCCAGGCCCAGAAGGCGTAGAGCTCCCACATGTGGCCGAAGTAGCCGAAGTTGACGTCGCGTTGGCGCCGGTCGCGGAACATCTGGGTGAGGTAGCCGGGGTGGAAGTGGGCGGCGGGGGCCTTGAACGGCCCGAGGCGGAGCCGCAGGGCGGCCAGGGCCCCGAGCCCGGCCATCGACGCGGTGACGAGGAGGACCGTGCGCCAGGGCAGGTCGCCGAACGCGCCGACGAGGTGAGGGAGCCCGGAGCCGAGGGTCAAGGCTCCGAGCAGGGCGCCCATCGCGAGCGCCCGGGAGCCTCCGAACCAGGAGACGACCTGCCTGACGACGACCGGGTAGACGCCCGCGAGGGCGACCCCGGTGAGGAAGCGCAGCGGCAGCGCCGGCACCAGCCCGCCCGCCAGCAGCGGGACCGCGGCGGTGCTGAGCGCCGCGAGCGCCCCGGCGCCGAAGACCAGCGGGCCGACCGGGACACGGTCGGCGAGGTTGAGCAGGCCGGCGCCCAGCGCCCCGAACACGAAGCCGATCTGCACCGCGGTCGTCAACCACCCGGCCGCGCCGCTGGAGATGCCCCAGTCGGCCTTCAGCGAGGGCACCGCCGCGGCGGCGGCGAACCAGACCGACATCACGAGGATCTGCACCGCGACGGCGATCCCCAGCTGCGAGCGCGCCATCGCGGTGCCCGTCCTCCCGGCCGAGGGCCCGGCGGGCCGGTCAGTCGGCGAGCGTTGTGATCACCTGGACCGGCGAGGCGAGGGTGTCGCGGATCGGCGAGCGTTCCTGAACCACCTCGACCAGCTCCTCGAGCTCCGCGCGCGAGGCGTTCGGGCTCTCGATCGACACCTTCACCCGCAGCTCCTGCATCCCCGGCCGGACCTTCTCGTCGAGGCCGAGGAAGCCGTGCAGGTCGAAGTCGCCCTCCAAGGCGAGGTGCACCGATTCCAGTTCGATGTCGCGGCTCGCCGCGTTGGCGGCGACGGTGACCGCGTAACAGGCGGCCAGCGCCTTCAGCACGTACTCGCCGGCGCTCGGCGCCTGGTCTTCGCCGAGCAGGGCGGGCGGCTCGTCGCTCTCGAGCGGGAACGAGACGTCGCGGCTCTGGTCGAAGGAGCCCGCCTGGCGGATGTTGCCCGTCCGCGAGCTCGCGCGGAACCCTCCGGTCCAGTCGGAGTCGACCGTGAAGGTCACCTCCGCCAGCTTGGGGTTTCCCTCGATCGCGGCGACGGTGGCCGCGATCGCGGCCGGGTCGACGGTCTCTTTGACGCTCATTTCCAATCCTCTCTGTCGGTGTCCCGTCTGTCCCCGCCGCGGTGCGGTCGGTGGAGGACTTCCAGCGTGTCGTAGAGCTGCTGGGCGTCCTGCAGACGCTGGTGGGCGCGGTCGGCGTCCAGCTCGTGGAGGACCGCCAACAGGCCGTAGACCAACGAGATCGCGCCGGTCAGCGACTGGAAGAAGGCGACGCTCTCGGTCGGGGCGGTCAGCACCTCGTCCGCCTCGCGGGCGAGCGGGGAGAAGACGGAATCGGTGATCGCCACCGTCTTCACCTCGTGCTCCCGACACCAGCGGGTCGCCTGGACGATCTGGTTGGTCAGGCGCCAGAAGCTGATCGCGATGAAGGTGTCGCCCGGTTTCATCGCCAGGATCGCGCCCACCAGGTGCGACCCGCCGCGCGGCTCGAGCGAGACGTCGTAGCCGAGGAAGCGGGCGTTCTGGACGAGGATCTCGCCGACCGCGGTGTAGCTCCCCGAGGAGGCGACGAGGCTGGTGCCGCCCGCCATCTGTTCGGCGACGCGCGTCACGGCCGCCTCGTCGACGTCGCTCGCCAGCGTCTCCAGGTTGCGCCGGTCACGGGTCAGCGCCGCGCTCACCGGACGGTCGTGCACCTCGACCGCGAGGTCGACGGCGGTCGCCGAGAGGGAGCCGAGGAAGCGATGGCGGAAGTGGGTCTGGAAGTCGGGCCAGCCGCGGAACCCGGCCGACTGGGCGAAGCGCACGACCGTGGCCGGGGTCACCCCCACCGCTTCGGCGAGCGCCGAGGCCGTCATCGAGGACGCCCGCTCCGGCTGGGAGGCGACGAAGCGAAGGATTTTGTCGGCCGAGCGCGAGGGGGTGAAGCGGGTCATGATCTCCGCCAGCCAGGCGTCCTCGCGCAACGACTGGTCGACCGGGTCGACCTCGCGCTCGCGCGCACCCTTTTTCTGTCCACTTGCCACCGTTACCTGCCCCCCTCCTGGTCGGGTCCCCGTGCCGCGAGCCGCAGTCGCTCGATTCCTTCCGCCAGGGACACGACGTCACCGTACTTGGCCTGCACGTCGATCAGCGTCGCTTCGCGCGAGTTGGGATCGCGATCGTCGGTGGCGTCGCCGACCACCGTGATCCGGTAGTCGCGCGCCGCCCCGTCGACGACCGTGGCCCGCACGCAGCCGCTGGTGCTGGTGCCGCAGATCAGCAGGCTGTCGATGCCGCGGCCCCGCAGCGACTCGTCGAGGCTCGTGCCGTAGAAGGCCGAGGCGCGCTTCTTCTCCAGCACCAGCTCGTCGGCGCGCGGCACCACCCGCGGGTCGAACTCGGCCCCGGCGCGGCCGCGGACGCACTCGACCATGCGGCGGCCCTTCGCCCGCCACACCGCGCCGATCTCGTCCTCGTCCTCGTAGACGACGTGGACGAAGACCACCGGCACGCCGACGTCGCGCGCGCAGTCGAGCAGCTCCGCGGTGGTCGCCAGCGCCGCCTCGGTGTGTTCGGAGGCGAGCGGGCCCTGGGTGAACGCCCGCTGGAAGTCGACGACCAGCAGGGCCGGCGCGACCCCCATGCCGACGTTGTCGACCCCCACGCCCAGTTCGCGGTAGCGGACGATCATCGGATCGTCGTCGAGGAGACCGCCCGCCATCAGCTCCGCTCCTTCCGCAGCGCGGCGGTCGCCGCCGCGTCGATCCTCAACGTCGCCGGATCGATCACGACGCCGAACAGCTCACGCGCTTCCTCGACCTCGTAGTAGTCGTCGCGCACGTCTTCGAGCACCGCCTCCGGCGAGCGCCTGAGCGGCGGGCCGTAGCCGCCGCCGGAGGGCAGGTTCAGTTCGACGACGTCGCCGGCCGCCCAGCGCACGTTGGTGATCTTCGAGTGCTGGGGCTCGCACTCGGTGCCGGCGTGCCAGCGGCGGAGCGAGCCGGAGATCCCGTCGTGGCCGCCGAAGAGGCCCTTCGGCGGGTCGGTCCGGGCGTCGCCCTCGGTCGCCATGAAGGTGGGCGACAGCAGGCGCCAGCGGCGCACCGAGCCGATGCCGCCGCGCCACTGGCCCGCCGCGGGCGGATCGTCGCGCAGCTCGTAGCGCTCGCAGACGAGCGGGTGGCGCAGCTCGATCTCCTCGATCGGGTTGTTGCGGGTGTTGGCCATAAGGCAGTCGACCGCGTCCATGCCGTCCTTCCCGGGACGGCCGCCGTAGGAGCCCTCGCCGACCTCGATGTAGACCCAGTACTCGTCCCCGCCCTCGACCAGGCCCGAGTAGATGACCGAGTGGATGGCCGCCGAGCAGCCGGCGACGACCTTGTCGGGCAGGAGCTCGGCAAGCGCCAGGTTGATCAGGTCGGGGATCCGGTTGATCTGCGGGAACCGCATGAAGCAGGAGGCGGGGAAGCGCGGGTTGTAGATCGAGCCGAGCGGCGCCACCGCGTGGATCGGCCGGAAGATCCCCTCGTTCTGCGGGACGTAGTCGGCGGTCGCGTCCTCGTCGAGGAAGAGCGTGCGGATCGCGAAGTTCACGGTCGGGACGACCGAGCCCTCGAAGGGGACGTTGAAGGCGGTGTCGACCTGCTCCGCCGATCCGGTCAGGTCCACGGTCACGTCGCTGCCCTCGATCGTGACCGCGAGCTCGATCGGGAGCGGCTCGCCGAAGTTCTTGCCGTCGTCGTCGAGGAATCCGGAGGGGGCGCGGTAGGTGCCGTCGGGCAGCGCGTCGATCTGCGCCCGCAGGCGCGTCTCGCTGTAGTCCATCCACTGCGTGATCGCGTCGCGCACGGTCGCCAGCCCGTACTTGCCGACCAGCGCCTCGTAGCGCCGGGCGCCGAGGCGGCAGGAGGCGATCATCGCCTCGAGGTCCCCTTCGTTCGGGCTCGGCGTCCGCACGTTGTCGAGCAGGTGCTGGATCAGCGCGTCGTTGCGCACGCCGCCCGCGTAGAGCTTCATCGAATCGAACAGCTTGCCCTCGGCCCAGACGTCGACGATGTCGAGCGAGACGCCCGGGAAGGCGCCGCCGATGTCGAGGACGTGGCCGGTGCAGGCGGAGAAGCCGATGTGCTCGCCGGCGGCGAAGACCGGCATCAGGACGCAGTAGTCCGGCGAGTGGGAGGCGCCGTGGTAGGGGTGGTTGTGCAGGATCACGTCGCCCGGCTCGTACGTCCCGGCCAGGCGCCGGTTGATCCCGCGGATGTAGCCGGGGATCGAGCCGATGTGCATCGGCGTCGACTCCGACTCGCAGAGCTCGCGCCCGTCGACGTCGAAGATCCCGGCGCCGAGGTCCTCCGACTCGCGGATGATGTTGGAGTAGGCCATCCGGTAGAGGACCTCCGCCATCTCGCGGGCGATCGAGCTGAGCGAGCCGCCGATCACGCGCAGGGTGATCGCGTTGACCCCCGACCCCGGTTCGGCCGCCCCGCCGGCGGCACCCGTCTCAGCCCGCATGCGCGCTCACCTCCGGTCGGAGCGGCCCGCCGGACGCCGGCGCGGAGACCGCGATCACGAGGTTGCCGTGGTGGTCGACCTCGGCCACCTGGCCGATGCCGACGACGGTGGTCGAGTCGGACTGCTCGACCAGCGCCGGCCCTTCGATCCGGTTGCCGGCGACCAGCCGGTCGCGGTCGTACACCGGTGCCTCGAGCTCGATCGGGTCCTCGCCGACCTTCCGCGGCATGAAGAGCGGGGCCGAGGCGATCGCCGCCGCCGAGGCATCGGCGTCGCCGCTCGCGATCGGCAGGGAGCGGTAGCTCTCGAGCGCGCCGACCGCGGTCACCCCGATGTTCACGATGTGGACGTCGGCCTCGGCGAAGCGGTGGGTGTAGGTGCGCTCGTGCGCGCGCTCGAAGCGCTCGTGCGTCTCGGCGACCCAAGCCGCGTCGACCGCGCCGTCGGGCACGTTCACCCGCAGCTCGTAGCCCTGCCCGGAATAGCGGCAGTCGGCGGTCCGCAGGAGGCGGATCTTGTCGTCGGCCAGGCCGTCGCCCCGCAGCTGCTCGACCGCGGCCCGCTCGAGCTCGGCGTAGGCGCCGGCCAGCACCCCCGGCCCGCTCGAGCCGTCGAACCAGACCGTCTTCGCGAACTCGTACTGGAGATCGCTGGTGAGGAGGCCCATCGCGGCCGAGACGCCCGGGTGGGGCGGCACGATGATCGTCGGGATCTCCAGCTCCTGGGCGATCCGCCAGGCGAAGAGCCCGCCGGCGCCGCCGAGCGGGACCAGCGCGAACTCCCCCGGGTGGTACCCCTTGCGGATCGACTGGACGCCGATCGCCTCCACCATCGCCTGGCTGAGGATCTCGAAGATGCCCATCGCGGCGAACTCGACGCTCGAGTTCAGCGACCCGCAGATGTGGGTGGAGATCGCCGCGCGCGCCGCGTCGCGGTCGAGCGCGATGCCGCCGGCGCTGAAGGACTCCGGGCGGATCCAGCCCATCGCGACCATCGCGTCGGTCGCGGTCGGCTCGGTCCCGCCGCGGCCGTAGGCGGCCGGGCCGGGCTGCGCCCCGGCGCTCTCCGGGCCGACCCGGAACATGCCGCCCTCGTCGATGCGGGCGATCGAGCCGCCGCCGGCGCCGATCGTGTCGACGTCGGCCATCGGGATCATCGCCGCGTAGCCGCCGATCTTGGTGTCGAGCAGGTGCTTCAGGCGGATCTCGCCGCCGGGGGCCACGCCGACGTCGGCCGAGGTGCCGCCGACGTCGAGCGTGATCACGTTCGGGTGGCCGGAGGAGCGGCCGATCTCGCACCCGGCCCGCAGGCCCGCGACGACGCCGCTCATCAGCAGGTTCACCGGCGCTTCGACGGCGCCGCGGTCGGTGGCGATGCCGCCCGCCGAGGTCATCAGCTGGAAGCGGTCGGAGATCCCGGCGGCGCGGACCGTCGCCCCGAGCCGCTCGATGTAGCCGCCGACCTCCGGCCCGACGAAGGCGTTCAGCGCGGTGGTCGAGAACCGCTCGTACTCGCGGTAGCGCGGGGCGACCACGTGCGACGCGGAGACGAAGGCCTCGGGCCACTCCTCGCCGATGATCTCGACGGCGCGGCGCTCGTGGACGTCGTTCAGCACGCTGAACAGGAAGCAGACCGCGATCGCCTCCACCCCGTCGGCGCGCAGGCGGCGCACGGCGGCCCGCACGGCCTCCTCGTCGAGCGGCGTCTCGACCGACCCGTCGGCGCGGATCCGCTCCGGCACGGCGATCCGGTGCCGCCGCAGCACCAGCGGCCGGGTCTGCCAGGGGAGGTCCTGGTGGCTGGAGAAGTTGTAGGGGCGCTTCTTGCGCCCGATGTGGAGGATGTCCCGGAAGCCGGCCGTGGTGATCAGGCCGACGGTCGCCCCGCGGTGCTCGAGCACCGAGTTCGTGGCCGCCGTCGTCCCGTGGACGAACATGTCGAGGTCCTCGGTGCCGATCCCCGCCTCGGCGCAGGCCTCGCGGATGCCTTTCATGACCCCCGTCGACTGGTCCGCCGGGGTCGAGGAGACCTTGGCGATCCGCACCTCCCCGGTGGCGTCGTCCCAGTACATGACGTCGGTGAAGGTGCCGCCGACGTCGACCGCTACCCGTCTCATCGGACCCCTCCCTCGATCACGCCTTCCTCCTTCAGCGCCGCGATCGCGGCCTCGTCCAGCCCGGCCAGCTCGCTCAGGATCCGCTCGGTGTCGGCGCCGTAGGCGGGGGCCCGGCGGATCGGCGGCGGCTGGTCGCCGTCCACCCGCAGCGGGCTCGCCACGTGGCCGACCGAGCCCCAGGTCTCGTCGGGGACCTGGACCACGACGTCGCGGGCGAGCGCCTGCGGGTCCGCCAGCGCCGCCGCCACGTCGTTCACCGGGCCGTTCGGGACGCCCGCCGCGGTCAGGCGCTCGACCCACTCCGCGGTGGTCGCCCGGGCGAACAGCTCGGCGAGCCGCGGGACCAGCTCGTCCCGATGTTCGTCGCGGCCGGCCATCGTCCGGAAGCGCTCGTCGTCGAGGAGCTCCGGCGCCCCGAGGGCCGCGCAGAGCCGCGCGTAGAACTTCTCCTTCGCGCAGGCGATGACCACGTGGCCGTCGGCCGTCGCGAACAGCTGGAAGGGGACGATCGAGGGGTGGGCCGAGAAACCGCGGCGCCGCGGCACGTAGTCCGCGGTCGCGGCCCAGGTCCCGATGTAGGTGAGCTCGGCCAGCGCCGTCTCGAAGAGGCTGACGTCGCACTCGCCGCCGACGCCGTCGCGGCGCGCCCGCCACACCGCGGCGATGAGAGCGATCGCGGCCACGTATCCGGCCGAGAGGTCGACCAACGAGAGGCCGCTCTTGGCGGGCGGCGCGTCGGGCTCGCCGGTCATGCTCATCCAGCCGGCCAGCCCCTGGATCAGGTAGTCGTACCCGGGCTGGGAGGCCCGCGGGCCGCTCAGCCCGAAGCCGGAGAGCGAGCAGCAGACGATCTTCGGGTTGACCTCCCGCAGGTCCTCGTACCGGAGGCGGAGCTTCCCCGGAGCGTCGCCGCGCAGGTTGTAGAAGACGGCGTCCGCCTCGCGGACCAGCGCCTCGAAGGCGGCGCGGCCGGCGGGGGCGGCGATGTCGAGGACGACGCTGCGCTTGTTGCGGTTCAGGGACTGGAAGAAGAGCGAGTCCTGCTCGGTCGCGTACGGGGGGATCGAGCGGCTGACGTCGCCCCCTTCGCGCGGGTTCTCGATCTTGATCACCTCGGCGCCGAGGTCGGCGAGCTGCATGGTGCTGAAGGGCCCGGCGCCATACTGCTCGACCGCGATCACCCGGAGGTCGGCCAGCGCGCCGCTCACGAGGACACCTCCGCTCGCGATCCCAGGGCAAGCAGGTCCCGGGCCCGGAGGACGACCGGCAGGTCGACGAGCTCGCCGTCGAGGCTGGTCGCCCCGGCGCCGCCGCCCGCCGCCTCCTCGTAGGCCTCGACCACCCGACGGGCCCAGCCGAGCTGCTCCGCGGAGGGCGAGAAGGCGAGGTTGATCGGGCCGACCTGGGCGGGATGGATGGCGGCCTTGCCGCCGAAGCCGAGCGTCCGCGCGTAATCGCTCTCCGCCGCCAGGCCGTCCGCGTCGCCGGTGTCCATGAAGACGACGTCGATCGGCCGGCGCAGCCCCGCGGCGGCGGAGGCCAGGACCAGCGTGGAGCGGAACGCGAGCAGCTGCTGGCGGTCGTCGCGATCCTCGAAGCCCAGTTCGACGCCGAGGTCGGCGGCGCCCATCGTCAACGCCTCCACCCGCTCGGCGGCGGCGATCGCCGGGGCTTCGAGCAGCCCCGCGGCGGACTCGATCGCCGCGACCAGGGGAAGGCCGATCGACGCGGCCGCGCGAGCCGACCGCCCGGTCGCCTTCGGGATGAAGACCGCCGCGGGCGGGCCGGCGGCAAGCGTCTCGAGGTCGTCGTCGTGCTCGGGACTGTCGTCGCCGTTGATCCGCACGGCCAGCGTCGCCGTCGCCTCGTGGAGGGCCGGATAGGCCTCCAGGTAGAGCTCGCGCGCCACCGCCTTCCGATCGGCGGCGACGCCGTCCTCGAAGTCGACGACGATCACGTCCGCGGCCGAGGTCGGCAGCTTCTCGAGCATGCGGGCCGAGGAGGCGGGCGTGAAGAGGAAGGACCGGGCGCCGGCCAGGACGGAGTCTCCCGCGGTCGGGGTCATCGGGACCCTCCCCCGGGCAGCGCGACGATCCGCCGTCCCGACCCGGCGACCTCGAGCTCCGACCAGACGTCGCCGAGCCGCTCCAGGTCGACCGGCTCGTACGGGAGCTGCCAGGAGCCGGCCGCGACCAGCTCCAGCATCGCGGCGAGGGCCTCCCCGGCGGCCGCGCGGCCGACGCGGAAGACCGAGAAGCCGAGCAGGTCGATCCCCTTGCCGCGGATGTCCCCGGAGGCCAGCGTCGCCGTCGGCCCGGCCGACTGGCCGAGCTGCACGATGCGTGCGTCCGGCCCGCAGACGGCGACCGCGGCCTCGAGCGGCGGCCCGCAGAGCGGGTCGACGACGACGTCCGGCGGATGCTCCTCGCAGGCGCCGCGCAGGGCCTCGGTGATCTCCTCGGCGCCGTCGTCGAGGACGACGGTGGCGTCGGCGCCGGCGGCCGTGGCGATCGCGAGCGCCTCCGCGTTGCGTCCCGCGGCGACGATCCGCCCGGCGCCGCCGTCGCGCGCGGCCTGCACCGCGGCAAGTCCGACCCCGCCGCTGCCGGCAAGGATCAGCACCGACTCGCCGGGACGCACCCCGGCCCGCTCGCGGACCGCGAGCCAGCCGGTCACCGCCGGGATGCCGAGGGCGGCCGCGGCGACCAGGTCGCTCCCCGGCGGGAGGGCGATCGGGACCGCGTCCGGCGCGGCGGCAAGCTCGGCCAGCGTCCCGGGCCGGGTCATCCCGAGGCCGCCGCCGTAGAGCCAAACCGGCGTGCCGGGCTCGAAGGCGTCCGAGGCGACCACGGTTCCGGTCCCCTCGACGCCGGGGACGTAGGGGGGCTCCGGGACGGCGGCGTAGAAGGTGCCGGCGCCGACCGAGATGTCGACCGGGTTGACCGCGGCGGCCTTGATCTCGACCAGGGTCTCGCCGGCGACCGGCTCGGGGCGCCGGCCGGGCTTGGCCGCGGGGGGGTCGCCGAGGCGGTCGATGACGGCGGCGTTCATCATCAGGACCTCACCGCCGCGGCCTGTTCGCGCATCAGTTGGCGCGCGACGATCTGCTGCTGGATCTCGTTCGAGCCCTCGCCGGCGGTGAGGGCGATCGCGTCGCGGTAGAGCCGCTCGACCGGGAACTCCTTCGTGTACCCGTAGCCCCCGTGCACCTGCATCGCCATGCGGGTGGCGTCGACCGCCGCCTCGGTCGAGAACATCTTCGCCATCCCGGCCTCCATGTCGGCGCGGCCCTTCTCCTCCTTGGCCTCGGCGGCGCTCTGCATGAGGAGCCGGGAGGCCCGCAGGTTGGTCGCCATCAACGCCAGCTTGGTCTGGATCGCCTGGTGTTCGCCGATCTTCTTGCCGAAGGTTTCCCGCTCGTCCGCGTACTTCACGCTCGCCTCCAGCGCGGCCGTCATCAGGCCCACCGCGCGCGCCGTCTGGGTGATCCGGCCGTGCTCGATGCCGGCCATGCAATAACGGAAGCCCATACCCAGGCCCGCGTCGCCGCCCAGCAGCTGGGCGTCGGAGATCCGGTAGTCGTCGAACGCGATCTCGACCGTCTCGATGCCCTTGTAGCCGAGCTTCTGGATCGGCGGCCCGATCGTCATCCCGGGGAACTCGCTGCGCCCTCCCTCCTTCTCGACCAGGAAGACGCTCATCCCCTTATATGGGGGCGTGGTGGTCGGATCGGTCTTCAGCAGGACGGCGACCAGCCCCGAGTAGAGCCCGTTCGTCACCCACATCTTCTGGCCGTTGATCACGTAATCGTCGCCGTCCACCTTGGCGGTGGTCCGGATCCGCTGGACGTCGGTCCCGGCATGCGGCTCGCTCATCACGAAGGCGGCGCGGATCTCGCCGCTCGCCAACCGCGACAGGTAACGCTCGCGCTGGTCGTCGGTGCCGAAGCTCTCGATCAGGAACGAGGTCATCAGGTGGGTGTTCAGCACCGCCGACATCGCGATCCAGCCGCGCACGAGCTCCACCGTCACCTCGGCGTAGGTACCCAGGTCCAGCCCGGCCCCACCCCACTCCTCGCCGATCGTGATCCCGAACAGGCCGAGGTCGGCCATCTGCTCGATCAGCTCGATCGGGTAGGCGTCCTGCCGCTCGAGCTCCGGCGCCACCGGCACCACCTCGTTCTCGACGAACTGGCGCACGGTTTCCACGATCGCGCGGCGATCTTCCCGTCGCTGCTCGACGTCGGGGTGGGAGCTGGCGGGCGTGGTCATCGAGGGATCTCCTTCGAATCGTGGGTGGGCCGAATCTCGTCCTCGCCGGCCGGCGCCAGGAGCTCGATCGTCGGCGCGAGCCCGGCGTCGTCGCCCAGCGCCGCGATCGCGCCGGCGAGCCGGGCGGCGCGCCGCTCGCCCAGCGCGAGGGACGCGTTCGCGAGGAACTTGGCCTCGACCGCCCCGCGGTCCTCGCGGGCGGTCGGCGGGGCGACCGCGGCGTCGACGGGCACGGCGACCTCGCGGCCGTCACGGAGCCGCAGCTCGACCTCGCCGCGCGGCCGCGTCGACCAGCTCTCGTCCGCGAACGAGGTGACCTGGATCTCACGCGCGAGGCCGAGGGTCCCGGGCTCGGCGATCGCCTCCGCGCCGTAGGCGGCGAGGTCGAGCCGGCCGCGGAGGAGGAGCGCGGCGAGCGAGTAGGGAAGGCTGAACTTGGCGTCGTAGCCGCTCGCGGGGGCGTCGGTCCGCCGCCGCGGGTCCACCAGCCGTGCCGCCACCTCGTCCGGGACGCTGAGGCGGGCGGCCACGACCTCCGCTCCGGAGGCCGAGGCCTCGCGGAGACCCCGCTCGGCGGCGGCGAGCCACGGGTGCATGAAGGCGCAGCAGGGGTAGCGCTTCGGCGTAACCTCGAGCGTGCGCCAGGCGTCGCCGAGATCGGCGAAGGCGGCGGCCGCGGCGTCGGCGCGGGCGGCGGCGTCGGGCAGGGACCCGCGCAGGAAGGTGTCGAGGATGCCGTAGCGGCCCTCGATCACCGACGGCGGCCCGGCCAGGCCGGCGCTCGCGAACGCCACCGCGCGGATCCCGGCCTGAGCGGCCCAGCCGGCGTGCAGGGGCTTGGTCTCGGTCGCGTCGTCGAGGTAGGCGAAGACCCCGGAGGCGGTGCTGCCGGCGATGCCGAGGGCGGAGGCGGTCGTGTCGGGGTCGGTCTCGTCCAGCAGCGCGGCGGCGGCCGCGGCGCCGAAGACCCCCGCGACCGAGGTCACGTGGAAGCCGCGCTCGTGGAGCCCCGCGGGCACGATCGACCCGATGCGGGCGACGACCTCGGTGCCCAGCGCCACCGCCCGCAGCAGATCGCCGCCGCTGCGACCGCGCGCCTGGGCGACCGCGAGGGCCGCCGGGACGACGACCGCGCTCGTGTGGGCCGCGGAGGTCGGATGGATGTCGTCGTAGTCGAGCGAGTGGGCGAGGACGCCGTTGACCAGCGCCGCGCCGGCGGTCGGCACCATCTCCCCGGAGCCGACGATGCTCGCCCGGCGCGCGCCGCCGTCGGCGACGAGGACCCGGCGGACGCCGTCGTGGGGCCCGCCCGCGGCGGCAAGCGCGCAGCCGACGGTGTCGAGGACCAGCAGCCTCGCCGTCTCCGCCACTTCGTCCGACAGCGGCTCGGCGAGCAGCTCGGCGGTGAATTCGGCGACGCGGCGGGTGACGGGCGACCGGGTGGCGACAGCGGTCAAACGCGCCACTCCTCGCTCGTGATCGGCGCGCCGCGATCCTCCTCGCCGTGGCCCGCCTTGTAGACCATGACCGTGCGGCGGAACTCGATCACGACCTCCGCGCGCTGGTTGACGCCGCGGGTGCGAACGCTGACGATCCCGGCGTAGGGACGCGATTTCGACTCCCGCAGCTCGGTGACTTCGCTCTCCGACCAGAGCGTGTCGCCGGCGAAGACCGGCTTGTCGAGGTGGATGTCGCCCCAGCCGAGGTTGGCGACCGCGTTCTCGCTCACGTCCGCGACCGAGAGCCCGCCGACGATGGCAAGCGTCAAGCCGGAGTTGACGAGCAGCTTCTTCCAGGGCGTCTTCTCGGCGAAGGCCTGGTTGAAGTGCAGCTGGTTCGTGTTGTGGGTGAGGAGGGTGAACCAGATGTTGTCGGTGTCCGTGATCGTGCGCCCGACGGCGCTGCGGTACACGTCCCCGATCTCGAAATCGTCGTAGTAGCGAGCCATGTCTCTCCTGGTGGTGGGTGGCGAGGCGGCCGGCGCCGGTCAGCCGGCGACGCCCGCCTCCTGCAGAAGGTTGCGTGCGCGTTCGGCCGTCGGGCGCTCGACCATCGTCCCGTCGACCTCGACGACCCCCTCGCCCTTGGCGACGGCGGCGTCGTAGGAGTCGACGACCAGCCGCGCCCTCGCGACTTCCTCGTCGGTCGGGGTGAAGAAGTCGTTCGCCAGGGCCACCTGGTCCTCGGTGAGGCAGGGCATGCCGCCGAATCCCAGCTCGCGGCCGATCGCGGCGGCGCGCAGGTAGCCGTCACCGTCGTCGACGTTGGGGAAGATCGCGTCGATCGGGCCCGGCAGGCCGGCGGCGCGACTTGCCATCACGAGGCGGGAGCGGGTGTAGATCAGATCCTGCCCGCCGACCTTCGCCTCGGTGTGGATGTCGAGCGCCAGGTCCATCGCTCCGAGCTCGATCAGCTCGACCCCCGGGCAGGCCGCGCTCTCGGTGGCCCGCTCGACGCCCTCGGCGGTCTCGATCAACGCGACCAGGCGGATGACGCCGGCGGCGAAGGCCGTCCCGAGCACCTCCGGGGTCGCCTTGGGGACGACGAGGCCGTCGACCCCCGCCTCCGCGAGCACCGCGAGGTCGGCAAGGCCGATCGCGGTGTCCAGGGGGTTGGGCCGGACGAAGAGAGGACGCCGGCCCGGGTCGGATCGACGCTCCTCGAAGGTCTGCCGGAGCAGCTCGCGGACTTCGTGCTTGCGGGCGCCGGCGACCGTATCCTCGAGGTCGGCGACGACGAGGTCGGCAGCGGAGCCTTCAAGCGCGGCCTCCAGAGCGGACTGGGTCGTGTTTCCCACCCACAACAGCGAACGAACCCTGCTCGGCCGATCGGTGCCGGCGCCAGTGACAGAACTGCCCTGAAACGACAACTCCACGCTCCCCAGGTCGAAGTCTTTCGGTACGTAAGGCGTTTTGCAGAATCACTTACCTGCAATGTTTTGCAGGCTAGCATCCTGCCGAAGATCCCGCAAGGCGCGTCCCGTGGGACGATGATCGCCATGCGCAAGATGCAGACGCAGGGCGTTCACCACATCACGCTCACCGGGGCGGACCGGCAGACCTCGATCGACTTCTGGGAGGGCGTGCTGGGGATGCCGTTCGTCTTCGAGCAGCCCAATCTGGACCGGCCGGAGGAGAGCCACCTGTATTTCGATCCGGGCGACGGGCGGCTGATCACGATCTTCACCAACGAGGGCCGGGCGGCCGATCCGTCGCCGCGGTCGCAGGACGCGGGCCACGTCCACCACATCGCCTTCGCGCTGTCCAACGCGGTGTTCCGCCAGACCGTCGAGCGGCTCGACGAGCGCGGCATCGAGCACAGCGGGGTCAAGGACCGCGGGTTCATGGACTCGATCTACTTCCGCGATCCGCTCGGGCTCCTGATCGAGCTGGCGTCCTACCGCTTCGAGCCGCCCACCGGGCACACCCACGCCGATGTGCTGCTGGAGGCGCACCTCATCCGCACCGAACGCGACGACTACAACATCGACCCCGTGCACCTCGCCGACGCGATCGAGCGCCTGGTCGCGCGGTCGCAGCGCTCGCTGTCGGCGGACCGGACGCCCCGCGACCCCTACTCCGCCGCCGACTGACCACCGATGAGTTCGGCCGCCGATCGCGGTCCCAGCACCGTCACCAACCGATTGGAGTGAGATGGCCAAGCTGATCTATGCGGCGATCGCCTCGCTTGACGGGTACGTCGAGGACGAGACGGGCAAGTTCGACTGGGCGGCACCGGACGAGGAAGTGCACGCCTTCGTCAACGACCTCGAGCGGCCGATCGGCACCTACCTGTACGGGCGCCGGATGCACGAGACGATGGTGTTCTGGGAGACCGCGGGCGACGGGGACGACGAGCCGCCGGTGTTCCACGAATACGCCGAGATCTGGCGGGCGGCCGACAAGGTGGTGTACTCCCGGACCCTCCAGAGCGTGGCCGGCGCGCGGACGCGGATCGAGCGCGAGTTCGACCCCGACGCCGTCCGGCAGCTCAAGCAGGACGCGACGGCCGACATCTCGGTCGGCGGTGCCGAGCTGGCCGGCCAGGCGATCGGCGCCGGCCTGGTCGACGAGTGCCACCTGCTCCTCTGCCCGGTCGTGGTGGGAGGCGGCAAGCGCGCCCTGCCCGACGGCGTCCGCGCCCAGCTCGAGCTCCTCGACGAGCGCCGCTTCCAAAGCGGCGTCGTCCACCTCCACTACCGGGTGGCCGCGGTAGGCGGCTGACTTCAGGCCGGCGGAGAGCGGGGAAGCCGTCCCCTCGGGCGGCCGGTTTCAGGGCTAAGGGTTGCGGAGCGGGGACTGGGTCTGACGCCGGGTCGAGTTCGCAGAAACCCGCGGATAGCGCGGAGAAGTGCGAACTCACCGAGAGGTGGCGACGGGTTCTGGGACGAAGGCGCGCGGAAGCATCACCTCTCCCCACTTCCGTGACCTTCTCCACGGATCCGCGCGTCTTCGGTGACGCCGGATCCGCCGCTCGGTGAGTTATGGGCGCCCTGACGCCCTCAACTGCACGAGCGTGCGTCCGGAGTGCGTTCGCCCTCGGCGGGCGGGCGTCCCGGTCGAGTTCGCAGAAACCCGCGGATAGCGCGGAGAAGTGCGAACTCGCCTGTCGCTCGCTCCCCGCAGGATTCCCGGGCTGCCAAGAACACCCGACCCTTCGGTGGACGAAGGCCCTTGGACCCATGCCGCCGTCGAAGCTCGCCTGATTTCGCACGCCTTCGTCAATCCTCGCGACCAACATTGTGAATTTCGGTCTTGGGCTCGGCGCGGGCATCTACGTTGCGCCGGCCATGAGTTCCGACTACGTCTGCCTCCTCGACGACGACCCCGGGGGTCCTAGCCCCCGCGGGCTCACCACTTCAGCTCGATCTCGAGCTCGCTTTCGTCGTCGTCCATCTCCAGCTCGACCTTCCAGTGGACCTCGTCGGGGATCGAGACCTTGAGCTTCATCTCGCCGCGGTCGAAGTTGACCTCTTCCTCGGACCCCGACAGCAGGTTGGCGATGCGGCGCAGGCGCGTCGCGGCCTCATCGCGGCTGATGATCTCGCGTTTCTCCACCTCGAACGTGCCCATCTGAACTCCCCTCTCTGGTGTTTTCGACTTCGTGGACGACGGCGTGATCGCCGTTGATGGCGATGCGGGCAAGCTTGGCGACGGTCGGTCGGAGGCCCCGCGGCACCTCGGTCGAGGGCGAGGCGCCGGGATGGCCGCGGGCGATGCGCACGGCAAGCGCGCCGGGCATCGAGGCGAACCTGATCGGCGGCGACAGCATCGCCGCCTCGCCGTCGATCCCGGCCGGGACCTCACCGGGGGCGTCGACGACGAAGGTCGGCGCCCGCCACTGCCTCAGGCGGAGGCCCGCCGGCGCCGCGGCGACCCCGAGGACGCCCTCGTCCAGCCGCGGCCGCGTCCCCGAGCCGATCGGCCCGCCGAGCCGGTACACGTTGTTGGAGACCAGCAGGGCGACCATCTCGCCCCCCTCGGTCCCGTCCGGACCGGACCACCGCAGCGTCGTCCCCGACCCGTCGGCGCGGGTCACCTCCGGTGCCACCTCGAGCAGCGTGCGGAGCTTCGCGTCGCGATAGCCGGGCCGTTGGACGGCGTCCGCGTAGAGGCCGATCGAGCAGTTGTTGACGAAGACCCGGCCGTTCACCGTGGCGAGGTCGACGCGGCGCTCGCCGCCGTCGACGAAGGCGTCGAGGGCGCCGACCACGTCGTCGCGGTCGACCCCGAGGTCGAGCGCGAAGTGGTTGCGGGTGCCGGCCGGGACGCAGGCGTAGGGCAGTCCCCGCGCGGCGGCGATCTCGGCGACGATCGCCTGCGAGCCGTCGCCGCCCGCCATCGCCAGGGCGTCGGCGCCGTCCTCGATCGCCCCCGCGACCAGCTCCCGCAGGTCTTCCCCCGGCCCCAGTTCGATCGGCACGATGCCGCGCCGCCGCGCCTCCTCGACGAGGTGGAACTGGCTCGTCTTGCCGCCGCCGGAGCGCGGGTTGAAGAAGAGGACCGGCCGGCTCGGCCGCGGCGCGCCCGGCAGCTCGACGTGGACGCGGAACGCCTCGCGGGCGAGGGCGACGGCAAGCACGAAGGCGACGACCACGACGAGGTCGAGCAGGATCCCGCCGAGCACGACCAGCAGCACCACCGCCGCGACCAGGGCGGCGACGCTCAGCGCGGCGGCGAGGAGCCGGCGGCCCCCTTCGTCACGCAACGCCAGCCAGCCGCCGACCAGCGCCAGGCAGAGGCAGGCGAGGACGGCGATCCCGCGCGGGAACCGTTCGATCGCCAGCCCGACGGCGAGCGCCGTGGCGCCCGCCGCGAGGCCCAGCGAGCCGATGGCGGCAAGCCGGCGGACCTAGGCCTCCTCCCAGTGGGCGCAGAGCTGGTAGATCACGATCACGCTCAGCGTCACGATCAGGATCGTCCAGAGCGGCGCCGCCGGGAACCAGGGCAGCGCCAGGATCGCCCCGACCGCGATCACGAAGACCGCGCTCCAGCGGGCCGCCGTGTACCCGCCGAGCAGCCCGGCGCCCGTCAGCACGAGGACGACCCCGAGGATCAGGGTGATCCAGCCCCAGGTGGTGATGTCGGCGATGACCACCCCGTGGCCGCCGACGATGACCACTTCGTTGTTGAGCACCGCGGCCAGCCCGTAGAAGAAGTCGAGCCCGCCGATCACCAACAGCATCACCCCCGCGAAGACGACCCAGCCGTGGGCCATGCTCCGCTCGCGCGACCGCGAGGGCACACCTGCCGTCGAATCCATACTGCTCATCGTCAATCTCCCCTCTCTGTCTGTGTCAACTCCCGCCCCCCGGTTCGGCGGCGAGCCATTCCTTGGCCGCCCCCAGCTCCGCGGTGCGAAATGCCTTTGCCCGTCCCGGCAGCAGGAACGAGAGCGTCGCCAGGGCGGGGCGCATCCAGTCCTCGTCCCCGACCACGGCCAGCCGCTCGAAGGAGCTCAGGTGACGCGCCCGGAACGCCGCCTCGGCGCCGACCGCGTCGCCCTCCACCTCCTCGCTGCGCGGCCCGAGCAGGTAGAGCAGGCGCACCTTCGCCCCGGTCGCGATCGTCTCCCGCAGCACCGGTTCGACGGTGTCCCGCCAGTCGTCGTCCTCGACCTCGCCGACCGCCTCGAAGCCGAGCGTCCCGGCGGGCATGTCATCGATTTTTCGCAGCATCGCTTCCTCCTTGGGATGACGCTACGGCGGCCGGCGCGTCCCCGAATCACCCCGATCGGGCGATCCCGGCGGCGCGGCAGGCCTCGACCGCCTCGTGGCGCGAGGAGACGCCCAGCTTCAGGTAGGCGGAGCGGACCTGGGTCTTCACCGTGTTCGGCGAGACGATCAGCTCGTCGGCGATCTGGCGGTAGGACAGGTGGCTGGGGAGCATGCGCAGCACCCGCAGCTCGGCCGGGGTGAGCTCGGCGACGCCGCCCGCCGAGATGCGCGCGACGCCCGCCTCGATCTCCTCGATCCAGGCGTCGAGCAGCGGCGCGTCGGGGAGGTCGGCGAGGCGCGGGCGGGCGCCCGCCAGGAGCTCCGTCGCCGTCGCCGCGTCGTTCAGCTCGACCGCGGCCGCCGCCAGCGCCGCGGCGGTCTCGACCTCGAACCAGGCACCGAAGTCCCGCAGCCGCGCCAGCAGGGCACGGGCCGCGGCGAGGTCGGCGAGCGCCTCCTCGCGGCGCTGGTCGCCGGCGTCGACGTAGGCGGAGATCGCCACCGCGAGGGCGGCGAACGGCCGCGCGACGAGGCCCGAGCGCTCGACCCCGGCGCGCGCCTGGGAGGCGAGGATGCGGGCGGTCGGCCAGTCGTCCTCGGCGGCCGCGAGGAGGGCGAGCTGACCGAGGGCGAGCACCTGGAAGAGCGGCATGTTCCAGACCGCGGCGCGGCGGGCCGCGTCGGAGAGCGACCGGCGGGCGGCCTCGGGGTCTTCGGCGAGGTGCGCCGCGACGCCCGCCAAGAGCTCGGTCACCGCGGTCCACGGGCCCTCCCGCGCGAGCAGCGAGCGCGCCCGGTCGGCCGCGGCCGCCATCTCCCCCACCCCGTGCCGCGCCAGGGCGGCGTCGATCAGCGCCAGCCCGGCCCGCAGCTCGTCGTCGACCGCGGCGGGCGGGTCGAGGAGCGGCCGGGCGCTCGCCGCCCAGTACTCGGCCGCGCCGCCGTCGCCGGCGGCCAGGCAGCCGTGGGCGATGGTGAGGGCCAGATGGGGATCGGCCGCCGCCCGCTCGAGCCCGATCCGCTCGATCCAGCGCTCGATCGTCGCCTGGCGGCCGCTCGTGTTGAAGGCCGGGACCGCCTCCCAGATCAGGCGCGCCGCCCGCGCCGGGTCGCCGCCGTCGAGGGCGAGGCCGATCGCGCGGTTGGGATCGCCGGCGGCGTCCCACCATTCCGCGGCGCGCAGGTGGAGCGTCGCGGCCTCCTCGCCGGGGCGCCGCCGCAGCTCGGCGCGCAGCATGTCGGCGAGCAGCGAGTGCATGCGGAACCAGTCGTCGTGCCGGTCGAGCGGCACCAGCAGCATGTTGCGCCGCGCCATCGCGGCGAGCCGCGCGCCGCTGCCGGAGCTCTGGAGGACGTGGTCGCAGAGCTCGCCGCCGAGCTGGTCGAGGAAGGCGACCCGGGTGAGGAAGTCGACGTCGGCGGCCGGCGCGGCGGCCAGGAACTCTTCCCGCATGTAGTCGACCAGGGCGCGCTCGTCGCCGCCGAAGCCGGTCTCGGGGAGGCCGTCGCCGGACCCCGGCCGCCGGGTCAGCCCGGCGAGGTAGAGGGCCGCCGGCCAGCCCTCGGTCTTGGCGACGATCTCCTCCATCTCGGCCGCTTCGATGTCGAGGCCCGCCTCGCCGAGGAAGGCGCTCGCCTCGCCCCTGGTCATCACCAGGTCGTGGCGGTCGAGGACGGTCAGCCGATGTTCGGCCTGCAGGCGGGCGACGTGGATCGGCGGCGCGGCACGGGTCGCCATCGCCACCCGGGAGTCGCCTTCGGTCCCGGCAAGGAGCGCCTCCAGCACCCGCAGGCCGGGCTCGCCGCGAAGGTGCTCGAGATCGTCGAGGACCAGCACCGAGTCGACCGTGCGCGCCCGCAGCGCCTGGTCGAGCCGCCACATCACCAGGGCGAGGTTGGGATGCGCGTTGCGGACCGCGTCGAGCAGGGCCGCGGGCAGCGGCTCGATCGGCTCGAAGGCCTCGACCAGCGCGGCGACCAGCACGGCCGGGTCGTCGTGGGCGTCGGTGAGCGTGACCGAGGCGAACGGGCGCGGGTCGTGCCGCGCCCACTGCGCGAGCAGGACCGACTTGCCGTAGCCCGCCGGGGCGTGCAGGAGGATCGCCGGGGTCGGGGCGCCGCGCAGGCGCTCCTCCAGGCGCCCCCGCTCGACCAGGTCGTCGAAGCCGCGGCCGCCCAGGTCGACGCCCGCGACCGGATGAGAACCGCTGTGGGACTGCCCCTCGGCGCTCACGACCCTCGATCCACCTTCCCGACGGAAAGAGCACTGCCCCTTTGCTTAAGCGACTTTAACCGGCGGGTCGGGGCGCCGGCAAGGGGGCCTCAGCCTGGCGCTTCGACCGTCCGCCGCGCCGCCTCGAGGTCGCGGGGGTGGACCCAGGCGTCGCCGAGCACCGCGGCCTCGAACTGGGCCGCGGCCGCGCGCAGCGGGATCGCCCAGCGATGCTCGATCAGGAGGATCGCCGCCGTCGCCCCGCGCGGGACGCGGTCGGCGAGGAACCACTCGCCCTCCTCCCCCGGCTCCTCGGCGGCGCGGCGGGGGTCCGCGCCCTCGCGCCCCTCCGGGTCGGCGACGAGGAGCGCCTCGACCAGGGTGCCGGGATGGCCGTCGGGGTCGAGCGGCTCGAGCCGGCGGACCTCGTCGTCGCCGCCGCGCCGCACCCGCAGCACGTCGAGCACCCGGACCGCGTCCTGGGTCCCCAGGTCCTGCAGCTCGGCCGCCAGCATCCGCTCGGCGCCGGGCGCGTCGATGCCGATCAGCACCACCTGCACCGGTCCGAGGTCGTCGCCGCGGCCGCCTGGTCCCACCTCAGCCCCCGAGCAGGCGATCGCGCTCGTCGGCGAACTGGCGCGGCGTCAGCACGCCGGAGTCGAAGAGCATCTTCAGCTTCGCCAGCGCGTCGATCCTCGCCTCCGCCCCGCGCGCCGCCAGGATCCGCCGGCGGACGGGTGGCGGCGGACGGCGGCGCGCGCCGCGCCCGTCCCCGGTCGCCTCCAGCATCCAGGCCGCCAAGAGCGCCCTTCGCCTGCGCATCGGCCAACTCCTCCTCTTCGGTGCGGTTCCGGCAGGTCGCATCTTCGCCGCGCCGCGACGCCGGCCGCATCGTGCGATCGGGGTGAAATCGACGCCCGCGGGGCCCCCGCATCCGGATCACCCGATCCGTGCGATGCCGGGCGTCCCCGGCGCGGCCTACCGTGAGCCATGGTGTCGACCGACTCGCCAGCGTCATCCACCGCGCCCCGGCGCGGGCACCCGCGCTGGGCACTGGCGCTCGCGGTGCTCGGCGGCCTGCTCACCTTCGCGGCGATCTTCTCGATCTGGATCAACCGCCAGGCCCTCAACACCGACAACTGGGTCAACACCAGCAACAAGCTGCTGGCCAACGAAGACGTCCGCCACCGCCTCTCCGAATACCTCACCGAACAGCTCTTCGCCAAGGTCGACCTGAGCGAAGACCTGCAGGCGGCGCTGCCGCCGCGGCTGGCGCCGCTGGCCGGGCCGGCGGCGGGCGCGCTCGAAGGGGCGGCGCCGCGGGTCGCCGAACGGATCCTTGCCAGCGCCCCGTTCGAGGCGATCTGGGAAACGTCCAATCGCACCGCCCACGAAGCGCTGCTGCGGATCCTGAACGGGGAAACCGGGCCGATCGCCGCCCAGGGCGACAAGGTGGTGCTCGAACTGCGCCCGGCGGTCAAACGGCTCGGCGAACGGTTCGGGATCGGTGTCACCGGCGAACGGATCCCGGCCGGCGCCGGGAACATCACGATCCTCGAAGGCGGCGAACTGAAGACCGCGCAGGACATCGCCAAGGCGGTGCGCCGGCTGCCGATCGTCCTCACCCTGCTGGCGCTCGCCTGCTTCGCCGGCGCGATCTTCCTCGCCGGGCCGCGCCGCCGCGAGGCCCTGCGGGCGGTCGGCTTCGCCTTCGCCGCGGCGGGCCTCCTGGTGCTGGCGCTGCGCGGCTTCGCCGGCTCGCTGGTGGTCGACGAACTGAGCCGGGTGTCGAGCGCCGAACCGGCGATCGAAGCGGTCTGGGACATCGCCACCTCGCTGCTGGTGACGGTCGCCGCCTCGGCGATCGCCTTCGGCGTCCTCCTCATCGTCGCGGCGTGGGCGGCGGGCGCGACGCGCCCGGCGGTCGCCCTGCGTCGCTTCGCCCAGCCCTACGCCCGGCGCGGCCCGGCGACGTTCTACGGCGCCGCCCTGCTGGTCTTCCTGGTGCTGATCGCGTGGGCGCCGATCGCGGCCTTCCGCAAGCCGCTCGGGGTGCTGATCTTCGCCCTCCTCTTCGCGGTCGGGACGGAGCTCTGGCGCCGCCAGGTGCTCGCCGAGCCGGAGCCCGCCCCGCACCGCGCCGGGTCGTCTCGCGGTTCACCCGGTTCGGGCGATGCCGCGCCGTCGCCGCCGTCCTAGCTTCGAGGAGACAGGTAAAGGCGACGCTGCCGGCCGTCCGCGGCCGCGGCAAGAAGGAGAAAAGCAACCGTGCCACTGGCCGACGTCAACTTCGGGGAGCTGCTGCTCCTCGTCTTCGAGATCTTCATCTTCATGATGTGGTTCTGGATCCTCTTCGTGATCATCACCGACCTCTTCCGCGATCACGAGCTCTCCGGTTGGTGGAAGGCGGTCTGGGTCCTCTTCCTCGTCTTCGTGCCGTTCATAACCGGGCTCATCTACCTGATCGCGCGCGGGCACGGGATGGCGGAACGCGCGGCGAAAGAGCAGGGGGACGCGAAACGGGAATTCGACAGCTACGTGCGCGAACAGGCGCAGTCCTCTCCCGCCGACGAACTGGACAAACTGCAGGGCCTGCGTGAAAGGGGCGCCCTGACCGATGTCGAGTTCGAGGCTCAGAAGGCGAGGGTCCTCGGCTGAGGATCCCCAGCCGCTCTCCCGCCGCCTCGGCCGGGTCGCCCTCTGGGTGGGCGGCTCGGCCCTCGCGGTCTACGTCCTCGACCTGCTCGGCATCCCGGTCGACGACTGGATCGCCGAACTCTTCGACAAGCTGCGCGAGGTCCCGGCCTGGGCGATCGTCGCCGGGGTCCTGCTGCAGAGCGCCAACACGGCGCTCGCGGCGCTCGCCTGGTTCGGCATCCTGCGGGCGAGCCCACTGGCGGGCGTCCGCTACCGGATCGTCCTTGCCGCCTACGCGACGGCGGTCGCGCTGAACAGCTTCCTCCCCGCCAACATCGGCACCTGGGTGATGCTGCTGATGTTCACGGCGCTCTTCGCCGGGGCGACCTTCCCGATGATGGTCTCCGGGATTGTGGTGCAGAAGATCCCGTTCTCGGTCTTCAACATCGCCCTCTACCTCTACCTCTTCCTCTCGGTGGCGGGCTCGTTCTCGGTCAAGTTCGGCTTCCTCTCCGAACACACCGGGCTCGTCGTCGGCATCCTCCTCGGCGGCGTCTTCCTGCTCGTCTTCCTCGCCCGGATCTTCCGCAAGCGCCTCGCCGGCCTGCGCGAACAGGTCCTCGACGGCGGCGCCGTCCTGCGCACGCCGCGCCGCTTCCTGATCGACGTCGCCCTGCCCTCGCTCGGCAGCTACCTGGCGCGGCTCGCGATCGTCGGCGTCTTCCTCGCCGCCTACCGCATCCCGGCGACCTTCCACAACATCGCCACGGTCACCGCCTCCAACTCGATCTCCAACACGATGTCGGCGACCCCGGGCGGCGTCGGCGTCACCCAGGCCATGAACTCCCTCGCCCTCTCCGGCTCGACCGACGCCGCGACCGCGACCGCCTACTCGATCAGCCAGCAACTCGTCACCTCGGCCTGGAACATCGTCTTCGCCGTAGTCATGGTCTCCTGGGTCTTCGGCTGGAGCGGCGGCAAGGAGCTGGTCGAGACCTCCTACGTGGACGCCAAGGTGAAAAGCCGCGAGATGCGGGAGCGGAGGAAGAACCGGAGGCGGGAGGTGGATCAGGCGTGAGGATCGGGACGGGCGGGGGTCCGGGGCGCCTGCGGCCGTCCGAGGTGGTCCTGGGCTCCTCATGGGGGTCCTGGCAGGC
>ERZ778017.430-NODE-430-length-59304-cov-29.505663_pt1 | contig 59304 bp, 39 predicted proteins | sample MGYA00375747_ERZ778017 | MGnify/ENA primary metagenome ERZ778017 (study PRJEB29350, sample SAMN05509838) | bioreactor metagenome | biome: bioreactor; material: wastewater | place: South Africa: University of Cape Town | collected 2014-03-17 ...
GAGGGCTTTGCCCGATGTATTTCAACCCACCTTCTAAGAAGGTGGTTGTTGAGTTATTTTATATTTTCTGATAAATTAAAGAATTGTAATTTTTACTAAAAAGTTAATAGATAAGATAAGTTACAATAGAAGATAGAAATTATTAATCGTTGGGTATCTAAAATAAATTTTCCTGAATTTAGAAAAATAATATAGCTTCATTTTTTTAAGGTGATTAATCATTAAGAATCATCTCAATCCCTAAATAAATAAATTTAAAACCGTGGAAGAAAAAGATAATTCAAGGCGCGAATTTTTGAAGAAAAGCTCTTTAGGTGGTTTGGGAGCAGCTCTTGGCATAAGCAGTGTATCTTCTTTGTTGGCTAAAGCCGGAGATATTTCTGCTGACCGGGTTTTGTCCATACATCCACGCTATTACAGGTGGTATGTTGATCCCGGTGAAGAATGGCTTGAGACCAACACCGATTATGCAACCCTTAACTGGGATATTCCAATTTCCCAAACAGCGCTTGTTCTTGTGGATGTATGGCAACGGCATTATATTAAAGACACTGAGGCGAGAGGAGAAGCCATCATTAATAGCAATCTGATACCATTAATGGAAGCCTGCCGCAAAGCAGGCTTGCCAATCATTCATGCGCCTTCTCCACCTGTGGCTATGCTGCATCCTAACTGGGTGAAGCTCGTAAGCAAAGCTGAGATGAATCCGAAACAGGATAGCTGGCCGCCGTCTTCATTTCGTAGCAAGAGTGGCGTTTATCAATCTTACCGAAGGCCTGTGGAACCCAGGGAAGCTGAAAAGCAAAGCCTTCCGCCACTTACCTTCCATCCCAAAGCCAGGCCAATTGGCAATGAACCTGTAGTAGCCACCGGCGAAGAGCTTCATCGCTATTGCAAACAGAAGGGAATTCTTTTTTTATTGTATGCAGGTTTCAATACCAATGCATGTATTCTTAGCCGGGATTATGGAACCATTCAAATGAGTAATCGTGGCTATGAAGTTATTCTTGTGCGCGACTGTACTACCGGAATGGAATCAAGATATACCCATGATTCATTAAGCCAAACCACAGGCGCTGTACTTTTATTGGAAATGTTTGGGCAATATTCTATCGGTTCTGATGAAGTAAAAGCAGGACTTTCAAAATTAGCATGATGTATATGGGTAGCTTGTATAATTTCTCCCTCTCTCAATTTATTTTTTTCTTCTAAATATTATATATGATAAAAATCAATCGTAGAAAATTTGTAACTAATACGGCAGCTTCAGCAGCAGGGCTTATGCTGGGAAGCCGCCTGATGGGATTTACTTCCAAAGAAGAACCGCACATTTCTTATGATGAAAGCGTGAAAGAAAACTGGATGAAGGAAGTCTTGAAATACCGGAAGATAGATGCGCATGCCCATGTGGATGAAAGCAACTATAAGGTGGAAGTTAATTTAGATTATGCTGACAGGTTAGGTATCGAAAAATTAATGATCTCTGATTTTTTACGGCCCCATACCGAAGGTCCTCCTGATGATTTCAGAACGAGAAATAATTTTGTAATAAAATGTATGAAGGAGCACCCGGGCCGGTTTATCGGAACAGTAGCATTAAATCCCAAATACCAGAAAGAATCACTTGAAGAAATAGACCGGTGCCGCGATGCGGGAATGATCGGGCTGGGAGAACTTTATAACCAGGTAAAGATTAATGATCCTTTGTACTATCCCATTATTGAAAAGTGTATTGATATCAACTGGAATATCATGATGCATTCTCCTATCGGGCATTCAAGAGTGGCGCTTAATCCGGGCGAACCTAAAAATATTTCCTTACCTGAAGATTTTGCAGATATTGCTAAACGATATCCTGAAGCTATGTTCCAGTTTGCTCATATCGCAGGCGGTATTGATTGGGAATATGCATGTAAGGTGCTGAAAGATTATCCCAACGTGTTTGTTGGAACAGCAGGAAGTAACAATGAAGCTAATATGATTGATTTTGCAATGAAATACATTGGTGAAGACAGGCTTGTTTTTGGTTGTGATTATGGTTTTTACCAGGGGGTAGGCCATGTATTTTCTGCTAAGCTGACGGATGCGCAACGAAAAAAAATATTTTTTGAGAACATTAGTAAACGGCTGAAAAAAGGAGGTTTAGATGTTAATTGATAGCAACGCATATATTGGCCATTGGCCTTTCAGAAAGTTTGAATACAATACCCTTGAAGCTTTGTCTGGAAGAATGAAAGAATTTGGTACAGATGTGTCCGTGGTCAGCAGCCTCAATGGGGTCTTTTATAAAAACACCCAGAATGCTAATGAAGAGCTGATCAGTGCGATTCAAAGTAAGCGAGCTTACCGGGATAGATTTATTCCCTTTGCGGTTATCAACCCGATCTACGGCGGATGGAAAGACGATTTTAAGGTATGTAGTTCCACAATGGGAATGAAAGGAATACGGCTATACCCAAAGTATCACGATTATGATATCTCTAATCCGGCTTGCATTGAGTTGGTAAAGATGAGCCGTGATAAAGGACTGCCTGTTGTGTTCGACCTGCGAATGGTGGACAGGCGCACCAGCTCATGGATGGACATTGACAAAGAGTGGTCGTTAAAAGACGTTGCGCCAATTGTAAGAGCGGTGCCTGATGCAAAATATTTAATTGTAAATGTAGCCAACAGCACCGCTCTAAGCGCAGAGGATACTGCGCTTTTCAAGAAGACAGCCCTATTAATGGATTCGTCGGGAAGAAATATGGTAGATTGGACCGACCTGTTTAAAAGGTTTGGTACGGATCATTTCTGCTTTGGCACTCAATCGCCAATTCTTGATTATTTTACCGGCTTGCTGCGCATAGAATCATTAAGAGAAAATGAAGCGGATGAAAGTACCAAAGAACTTTTGAGGTCAGGGAATATTAAAAGAATGTTGGGGATGTAGAAGGCCAGTGGTCAGTGCCACAATTCACTACTGACAATTCACGATCTTGGATAGTCACTGTTAAATGCGCACGGAGATGGTATTCAAAAAATTGCTTCTTATTATTTTTATATTTCCCGCTGGCAATCTCTTTGCACAAAAAGCTCATACAAAGCCAGTTCCCATTATTCTTGATTCTGACATTGGCCCTGACTATGATGATGCAGGCGCTATTACCATCCTGCACGTTTTGGAAGATAGGGGAGAGGCGAAGATATTAGCGACCATTGCAAGCAATAAATACGAAGGAATCGCTGCAGCGCTGGATGTGTTTAATACTTATTTTAATCGCCCTCAAATTCCCATTGGGGTGCCCAAAGGTAAAGCCGTTAATTTAAGAGATAACCAGCATTGGACAGATACCCTTCTTTCAAAATATCCTCATAAAATAAAATACAATAGTGATGTGCCGGAAGCTATGGAAGTTTACAGAAAGGTTTTAGCTGAACAACCGGATCATAGCGTTACCATTGTTACGGTTGGATTTTTGACTAACCTTGCCAACTTGCTGAAAACGCCGGGCGATCAATATTCATCTCTTGATGGCAGATCGTTGATCGAAAAAAAAGTAAAGCTATTGGTTAGCATGGCCGGAAAGTTTCCGTCTGGCAAAGAATTCAACATCATAAAAGATGCGGCGTCTTCTAAAGAAGCGCTTGAGGAGTGGCCAACGCCCGTTATTTTCAGTGGCTTTGAAATTGGAGAAAAAATTAAAACAGGACTACCGTTGATTCACAATAACAACATTCATAATAATCCGGTAAAAGACGTATTTAGCATCTGCATTCCTAAGTCTCCTGCAGATGCTGCAGGAAGAATGAGTTGGGATGAAACCGCAGTGCTGGTGGCAGTGAAAGGTTATAAACCTTTTTATAAATTACAAAGCGGTAAAATAAAAATAGCTGAGGATGGCACGAATAGCTGGGATGAAAATGGAACAGGACAATATTACCTCGTAGAGAAAAGATCATCCAAAAAAGTTCAGAAGATCATTGATCATCTAATGATGCAATTGCCGAAAGAATGATGCTGTAAACAATAAAAAACCCGGTAAATTAGCTTTTTTTAGAGAGGGGCGGAACGCTATCAGCGGTCTGAACCATTAAAGTATAACTAATCGTTCAGGCCGCCAAAGAAAGCGTCCTGACCAATAAAACGTTTACAATATCAAAATTAAAAAACCCGGAGTATTTCACGCCGGGTTCTTACATTTCCTATATTTGTGGATAAAAATTACAAGCCTTCTAACGCTGCATTCATTGCTCTTACTGCGTCTGCGCTGTTATTAAATGCGGCCTGTTCTTCTTCATTTAATTTGAAATCAATAATCCTTTCCCATCCGTTCTTTCCAATTACAACAGGCACACCCATGCAAATGTCTTTTTGGCCATATTCACCATCAAGCATTACACAGCAAGGCATCAATTTCTTTTCATCGCGTACAATGGCTTCTACCAGTGTGGCGCCTGCGGCGCCGGGAGCATACCATGCACTGGTTCCTAATAATTTGGTAAGTGTAGCTCCGCCTACCATAGTGTCGGCAGCTACTTGCTTCAGGGTTGCTTCATCTAATAAATTAGAAACCGGAGTGCCATTATAAGTAGCCAGCCTGGTCAAAGGGATCATGGTTTTATCACCATGCCCGCCTATTACCACTGCCTGTAAATCCTGCGCTGAGCAATTCATAGCTTGTGACAGGAAATATTTAAACCTGCTGCTGTCCAATAGCCCACCCATGCCTATGATCCTGTTTTTAGAAAGGCCTGTAGTTTTTAAAGCGAGGTAAGTCATGGTGTCCATAGGATTGCTGATAACCACGATGATCGCTTCAGGAGAATGTTCAAGAATATTTTTAGTAACGTCTTTTACAATGCCGGCATTGATTCCTATCAGCTCTTCGCGCGACATGCCGGGCTTGCGTGGAATGCCTGAAGTAATTACTACTACACTGCTTCCGGCGGTTTTCTTGTAGTCATTAGTGCTGCCAATAATTTTTGTATCGCTTCCTAATAGCGCCGCGCTTTGCATAAAATCCATTGCCTTCCCTTCAGTGATCCCTTCTTTGATATCGAGCATTACCAACTCCTCACAAAGCTCTTTACGGGCAATGTTGTCGGCACAGGTGGCGCCTACTGCTCCGGCGCCTACTACAGTTACTTTCATTTTTTATTGTATTTAGATGTGTAAAAAAATTTGTGGCGCAAAGGTAATTAATTGTTTAATTGATACGTGATGAATGTGAGTTTGTGAATGCCCGCCCGGCTGAACGCCGTTCGGACGGGATCAGCGGTGAGTGGTCAATGTGTGCACACTAAACTATCTAAACATACTAAACCATCTAAACTCTCTAACCTTCTAAACCTCTTACTCTCTCACCCTCTCACCATTCTCTTACTATCTCGCCATTCAATATTTGCATGATAAATAAATGCTTGTTTTCATAATAGTCGGGAGTAGTGGCCCTTGGATTATGAAACACCGGCCTGAAATTAAAATTATGAAGAGGGGCATAAATTGAATCATTGATATGGCTCATAAAATTTTCAGGATGATTGATCAAAACTGAGGTAAAATAATACGCAGCCTCAAAACCTTTGTCGGCCATATCGCTTGGCCTGGTACGATACAACTCAAAGTATTTATTATCAAGGTAAGTACTAAATACATTATTCTTTTCGTCATAATGTGGGGTTGTATAGCGAATAGGAAAATCGGTATAAACGCCTTTTTTATACCAGCTTCTAAAGCCATCCCAGTTAGGCATGCCTATATAGATCAATGAATTGGTTTTTTGAATAGGATAACATGCATCGGCTAATTTTGTTGCAAAGGTTTCATCGAGGCTGGCCCCGATGATCACCATTGTTTTAGTAGTATCTACCAGGTATCTAAGGCCTGTTGAGGAAATAGAACTATCAAGCATGATGGTTCTTATTTTTAAAAGTGGTTTACCATCTACCAGATTGATCTCTTTAAAATAATTATCAATTCTGTTATCATTTTTCTGCTTTACTAAATAGATGTTATCGGTACCGTGCTTTTGAAGTATATAATTAAAGATGCCTTCGCAATGTGTTTTCAAGGTAGAATTTACGATCATCAGAAATGGATTTTGCCTTATGCGTCCATCATTGGGATAAGTAACAGATACAAAAGGAATTTTTCTCTGAAGCGCAAACTGTGCAAGAAGGTTATATTCAGGCTCTTTCACTGAACCGATTATCAGGTTGATGCTATCTAATTTTTTATTTTGTATCAGCCATCGAACAGGTTGTGTAAGAGATTTGGAATCGTAAATATAGGCCTCTACACGGTGGTTTTTAATAGAAAGAGTATCAAAGGCAATCTCTGCTCCCTGGATAAAATCAACGCCTCCCATACTAAAATTTGGTAACGTTTTTTCAGACCTTAATTGATTTCCGGTAAATGCAGAATCCAGGTAAAGAGGCGCAAAGACGGCAACTCTGTATGTTTTTTGCAATGTGGAAGCCTGGGCATATATGCTTTGTAGGCCTGCAAAAAGAAACAGAATAATAAAAAGTAAAATATTTTTTTTCATTGCCTTCTTCTTAACTTATTTTTTTTCATTATCCATTTTCATTGTCTGATGATGGCCAGGCGGGCTGTCTATTGTCCTGATTATTCCCATTCAATAGTAGCCGGAGGTTTGCTGCTTATATCATATACTACGCGGTTAATTCCTTTAATATTATTAATGATCTCATTAGACACGTAAGCCAGAAAGTCGTATGGAAGATGCGCCCAATCGGCTGTCATACCATCTACTGAAGTTACTGCCCTCAATGCTACTGTAAATTCATAAGTTCTCTCATCGCCCATTACTCCTACGCTTTTTACAGGCAATAAGATAGCGCCGGCCTGCCAGACAGTTGCATACAGGTTATACTTTTTCAATGCTTCTATATAAATGGCATCTGCATCCTGCAATAACTGTACCTTTTCCTTCGTCACTTCTCCTAATATCCTGATGGCTAATCCCGGCCCTGGAAACGGATGGCGGTTAAGAAGCGCCGGAGGTAACCCAAGTTCTGCGCCTACTCTTCTCACTTCATCTTTAAAAAGAGAACGAAGTGGCTCTATTAATTCGAGCTTCATAAAATCGGGCAGGCCGCCTACGTTGTGATGAGACTTGATAGTTACTGACGGGCCATGCACTGATACAGATTCTATCACATCCGGATAAATAGTTCCCTGGCCTAAAAATTCGATTCCTTCTAACTGATGCGCTTCTTTGTCAAAAACTTCTATAAAGCTTTTTCCTATCGTTTTTCTTTTCTGTTCAGGATCGGTTTTGCCGGCAAGCTCTGTATAAAAATGCTCCTTGGCATCTACACCCTTTATGTTCAGTCCGATGCTTTCACAGGATTTGATCACTTGTTCAAATTCATTTTTTCTGAGCACTCCGTTATCAACAAAAATTCCATATAAATTTTTGCCAATAGCCCGATGGATCAAAGTAGCAGCTACCGTAGAATCCACGCCGCCACTCAGCGCCATGATCACTTTTTTATCGCCAATAGTTCTTTTAATAGAAGCGACGGTTTCATCAATAAAGTGAGCCGGAGTCCAGTCCTGGCTGCATTTGCAAATATTGACAAGAAAATTTTTAATGATCTTTTTGCCTTCGGCAGAATGATATACTTCCGGGTGGAACTGTAATCCGTATATTTTATTTTCTTTGTTTTCACTGCTAAAAGCGGCTACAGGAATATTATGAGTGGCCGCAGAAATGGAGAAGCCTTCCGGGAGTTTGGTAATGGTATCGCTATGGCTCATCCACACATCACTGTCATCGCTTACATTTTGTATTAAGCTATCTTCATTTTTTATCTGAAGTTTTGATCTTCCATATTCACGCTTATCACTCTTTTCTACAATACCGCCATAAAGTTTTGCGATCATCTGGGCTCCATAGCAAATGCCGAGAATAGGCATTTTACCTGCTATATTGTTCAGGTCAATAACCGGCGCTGTATCATCATTTACTGAAAATGGCGAGCCGGAGAGAATAATTCCTTTTAACCCCGGAGAATATTCAATGTTTTTGTTGAAAGGGATTATCTCACAGTAAACATTCGCTTCTCTCACTGCCCTGGCAATCAATTGTGTGTATTGAGAGCCGAAATCAAGAATTAGTATTTTTTCATTCATTTGCGGCGAAGGTAAATAGTTTTCCCGATTGCTATCGGGATCGTAAATTTCACTTCTTTTTATTTAAAAACTGTAAAAGCAGAGAAGTAAGGACAAGCGTCTCTCATTCATCGTTATCAGAGCTAAATACATCATCAATGATTTTATTCCGGCCATAGTTTCTTTTATTAAGAGCCTCCTGTATTTCTGCGGCCAACAATCCTGTAGAATCGCCTGTGTGATGAATGAAAATAATATCGGGATCATTGAAAGAAAAAACAGAACGAAGCTTTTTTTCTGATTCCTCACCAATTGAATTAATCAAAAGTATGATGTCAAATTTTCTTTGATGAAATACTTCTATCGAGGTTTCGTCATCAACAGTGGCATTACTCTCCCAATTAGGATTTTCATTAATAAAAGCCGATAGTTTTTGCAACAGTACCGGATCGCGTCCGATGGATAATATTTGTATTTTTTCCATGATGTATTTTTTTTTAAAGTATTTATGAGTTATAAAATTATTCCTGTTTTAATAAATTACAATGATTGGGCTATTTAAAGAAATTCTAAACTATCCTAAACCATTCTAAACTACCTAAACTATCCTTTCGATAACCTAATAATCCACTATCTTCGCAGCCCAAAAACAAGTTCTTATCCATGGTAAGCAGAAGAAATATCCGGGTGAAAGTAATGCAAACGCTTTACAGTTTAGAGTCTATGAGTCATGAAACGAGGCCGGGAGAACCATTGCAGATATTAAATAAGAACCTTGAAAGTTCCCAGCGGTTGTTTACTTATCTTATTCATCATGTTCTCGAAGTAGCTGGTTACGCAGAAAAAGACGCCTTGCAAAAAGCAAGTAAATACCTGCCTTCCGAAAATGACCTGAAGGTGAATACCAAAATATGCGGGAATGAACTGGCCTGGGCGGCCAAAGAGAACGCTTCCTTTCGGCGTTCTGCGGAAAAATTTAAAATTAAATATTTAATTAATGATGAATTGGTGAGAAAGGAGTACCTGGCGCTTGCTAACAGTAAAGAATACCGGGAATACATTTCATTACCATCACGGGAAAAAAGATCCGAGAGAAAAATCCTTGAGTTCATCTTTTCTGATTTAATGCTGCCGGATGAATATTTTATTAGCGATGTAGAAGAAAAATTTATCCAGTGGGATGATGATGCTGATATGATGATTCAATTAATGGGTATATTTTTCCAAAAGCCTGCATCCTTTAATTTTGAAGAAATAATTGGTGCAGAGAAAATGAAATTTGCTATAGACCTTTTGCAATCGTTAATAGAAAAGAACGATTATTGCCTGGAACTGATTAAACCCAGGTTAAAGAACTGGGATTCAGAAAGGATTGCATTGCTTGATATGATCCTTATAAAGATGGGAATATGCGAACTTTTATATTTTGAAACAATCCCTCCCAAGGTAACCATCAATGAATATATTGACCTGGCCAAAGAGTACAGTACAGAGCAGAGCGGTCATTTTGTAAACGGTATTTTGGATAATATTCATAAAGAACTGCTGTCGCAAAATAAAATACATAAGACCAACTATAGAAACAGTACTTTATAATACATTTGCAAATTATAAAAGGAATGAAAAACGGGATACTTATTTTTTGTGTTTTAACTGTTTTGGGTTCGTGTAATATCCGTAATTCCAGGGACCGGCAGGATAAGGCTTTGGCCTCCGCAACGTATTTTAAAGATTCCACAACGGTACAGCTTATTGATTCTGTATATGATTTTGGAAAAATTAACGAAGGAGAAAAGGTTACTTATAATTATCGTTTTCGCAATACAGGTAATAATGCTTTGATCATTTCGTCAGCTACTGCCAGTTGTGGATGCACAGTTCCGGAGAAGCCTGAAGAACCTGTTAAACCCGGAGAGGTTGGTTCATTAAAAGTGGTTTTTAACAGTGAAGGGAAGCCAGGGCCAACTTACAAAACAGTAACGGTAATTTCCAATGCTTATCCGGGATTTCCGTTACTGCAGTTAAAAGGAGAAGTAATTTCAAAAAACAAATAAATTTATTAACCGCTGTGATACAGCAAAAACAAACAGTATGAATTTAGCAACGGTATTTCTAATGTTAGGACAAGGTGGCCAGGGCGGTGGTGGCGGATTTCAATTTGTATTTTTAGGATTAATGATTTTGGTATTCTGGATGTTCATGATTCGCCCGCAAGCAAAAAAAGCCAAGCAACAAAAAACTTTTATGGCCAATCTTCAGAAAGGAGATAAAGTGGTAACGATAGCCGGTATTCATGGTACCATTAATAAAATAAACGAAGACGGCACTTTCATGCTCGAAATAAACCCCGGCTCTTACATTAAAATGGAGAAGAGCGCAGTAAGTATGGATATGACCGCCAATCTTAATAAAGTGACGACTGCAGCGCCTGTTAAGTAATAGCTGATAATTGATAATTTATAATTGAAAATTTGTGTTGTGAATTATAACCTCAATTTATAATTTACAATTCACCGTTCACAACTCACCATTCACCATTCTTCATGCTCCGCATAGGACTCACAGGAGGTATCGGCAGTGGCAAAAGTACTGTTGCCCGCATCTTTAAGGTGCTGGGAGTTCCTGTCTATAATGCCGACGACGAAGCCAAAAGATTAATGACCGAAGATGCTGCCTTACGCACGCTTATTATTTCAGCATTTGGAGAAGAATCTTATACCAATGGGATTTTAAACCGGAAGTATTTATCAGCACAGGTTTTTAACAATAGTAAAAAACTTAACCAGCTCAATTCGCTGGTACATCCGGTTACACTGAAAGATGCTGATGAATGGATGAAAAAACAAAAAGCCCCTTATGTAATAAAAGAAGCTGCCCTTATATTTGAAAGTGGTTCACAAAAAATGTTGGATTATGTAATAGGAGTGAAAGCGCCTTTGGCTCTTAGAATAGAACGCACTATGGAGCGCGACCACATTACTTCTGACAAAGTAGAGGCAAGAATCAATTGGCAGATGACCGAAGACAAAAAGTTAAGCTTATGCGATTACATAATTGTTAATGATGAAAAGCAAATGTTGATTCCTCAGGTGCTGGCATTGCATGAAACATTTTTAAAAATACAACCCTGAAAGGACGTTATACATCAGCATAAGGCGAATCCCTATGTTTCTTCTGCCATTTTTACACATTTCTTCCATTGGCATAAACCTTGTCATTAAAGATTAATCATTAAAATAAATTTATAAATTATGGCAAAAATTATAGGTATTGACCTCGGAACTACCAACAGTTGCGTGGCAGTAATGGAAGGTAACGAGCCCGTTGTTATCGCTAATGATGAGGGCAGGCGCACTACCCCATCCATCGTGGCATTCTTAAAAAATGGTGAACGTAAAGTAGGCGATCCCGCAAAAAGACAGGCAATTACTAACCCTACTAATACCATAATGAGTGTGAAGCGGTTTATGGGGCATAAATGGAATGAAGTAACTATGGAAACTTCTCACCAGAGTTATAAATTAGTAAAAGGAGATAATGACACCATCCGTATTGATATAGAAGGCAGGCAATATACCCCACAGGAAATTTCAGCTATGATCCTTCAAAAGATGAAAAAAACTGCTGAAGATTATTTGGGACAGGAAGTAACAGAAGCGGTGATTACAGTACCGGCTTACTTTAATGACTCCCAAAGGCAGGCTACTAAGGAAGCGGGTGAAATTGCAGGGTTGAAAGTTCGCAGGATCATCAATGAGCCTACGGCCGCAGCGTTAGCTTATGGCTTGGATAAGAAGAATACTGATCAAAAGATTGCGGTTTTTGACCTTGGTGGTGGTACATTCGATATCTCTATTCTTGAATTAGGCGAAGGAGTTTTTGAAGTAAAATCTACTAACGGAGATACCCACCTGGGTGGAGATGACTTTGATAAGGTAGTGATGGACTGGCTTGCTGCTGAATTTAAAAAAGATGAAGGTATTGACCTGCATAAAGACCCTATGAGCTGGCAGCGTTTGAAAGAAGCTGCAGAAAAGGCCAAGATTGAATTATCTTCTTCTACAGAAACTGAAATCAATCTTCCTTACATCACAGCAGTAGATGGAGTGCCCAAGCATTTGGTAAAAAAACTGAGCCGTGCACAGTTTGAAAAATTGGCAGATGATCTTTTTTCACGTTGCTTAAAACCATGTGAAGCTGCGCTGAAAGATGCAGGATTATCTAAAAATGATATTAATGAAGTGATCCTGGTGGGTGGTTCTACACGTATTCCGAAAGTGCAGGAAATCGTAGAAAACTTTTTTGGAAAGAAGCCTCATAAGGGAGTAAATCCTGATGAAGTAGTAGCAGTTGGCGCCGCCATCCAGGGAGGTGTTCTTACAGGTGAAATTAAAGATGTATTGTTACTTGATGTTACTCCATTGTCTTTAGGTATAGAAACTATGGGCGGTGTAATGACAAGATTAATTGATAGTAATACCACTATTCCTACCAAGAAGACTGAGGTTTTCTCTACTGCAAGCGATAATCAGCCGGGAGTTCAGATTCATGTATTGCAGGGCGAGCGGCCGATGGCTTCACAAAATAAAAGTTTGGGAACATTTAACCTGGATGGAATACCGCCAGCGCCACGCGGCGTACCACAGATAGAAGTAACCTTTGATATAGATGCTAATGGTATTTTAAATGTTTCTGCAAAAGATAAAGGAACCGGTAAATCTCATAACATTCGTATCGAGGCTGGTAGCGGCCTTAGCAAAGAAGAGATAGAAAAGATGAAGAATGAAGCCAAGGCCAACGAGGCAGCAGATAAAGCAGAAAGGGAAAAAGTGGATAAAATGAACCAGGCCGATAGCCTTATTTTCCAAACAGAAAAACAATTGAAGGAATACGGAGATAAGATATCAGCAGATAAGAAATCGCCTATTGAAAGCGCTTTGGAAAAATTAAAAGAAGCCCACAAGCAACAGAATGTAAGTAATGTGGATGCTGCCACCGCAGAATTGAACAATGCATGGACCGCAGCAAGTGAAGAGATGTATAAGGCTACACAGGCGCAGGGCGCTGATGGCAACGGGCAAGCCAATGCCGGCGGCGCTTCGGGACAGCAAAGTTCAGAAGCAAATCCGAATGATAATGTAACTGATGCAGAGTTTGAAGAGGTGAAATAATGTTGTTGTGATAGATAATTTGAAGGCTGTCTCATTAAGGGGCAGTCTTTTTGTTTGAGTAAGTATATGGCGTTAGCAGTCGGCACCGCAGGTCAGACTGCGTTATGGCCATTTAGACCCATGATACCTGCGGCCCGCTTACGATAAGTTAATGGTTACGCGGTCTGACCTTCGGTGCCGACCGCTATGACTCTTTCATTGAAGATTCTCTTATGATCAACCTGGTGTCTAAAATTTTGGTTTCAAATTCCGTAACCGGCCTTTTACTTTCTATCATTTGGATCAGCATTTCAGTAGATGTTTGCCCGATCTCAAAAGCCGGCTGCTGAACGACAGTCATTGGCGGGTCAAATAATTCTCCTGTTTTGGTATTGGAAAAACCTGCAAACCCTATTTTTTTCTTAAGCTTCAATTGTTTTAAAGTGGCAAAACAAACAACCGTAATACGGTCACTCGCTGTGAAAACAGCATCGGGTTTTGATTTTCCTTTGAATAATTCTGCAACAGCCTCTTCCACTTCTTCAGCAATCATCCCTCCATGATTACAATTTTTTACAAGCGATTCATCAAAAGGAATATTGTGTTTTTCAAGCGCTTCTTTATACCCTTGTAATCTTTCTATAGTAATGGATAGATAAGGCGCGCTAGTAACATGCGCAATTTTTTTAAAGCCCTGGTAAATCAAATGTTCTGTGGCCTGGAAAGCGCCTAAATAATTATTGGCAGTTACCTTATGCGTTTCAATATCTTCGGCAATCCTGTCAAAAAAAACAATGGGAAGGCCCTTTTCATAAAGGTCTTTTAGATAGCCGGTATCAACAGTTCCACTTGATAAGGAAATCAATAAGCCATCAACCGACCTGGATGCATGATGAAGCACATTTACTTTTTCTCTTTCTTCAGATTCATGGCTTTGGGTTATCATAACATGGTAACCGCGGTTGTAGGCAATTGATTCCATGCCATTGATCGCTTCAGAAAAAAAAGTGTTGGCGATCTCACTTACTACTACGCCAATAGCGCGGCTTCTTCTCTCTTTCAAACTTAGCGCAACCGGGTTAGGCCGGTAATTAATTTTCTCTGCATAATCGAGCACAATTTTTTTTGTCTCATCACTTATTTCATAGCTTCCTCTTAATGCTCTTGATACTGTAGAGGTGGAAAAATTTAAAGCTTTGGCAATATCTTTTATGGTAGCGTTTTCAAATCTCATGGGCAATTTTTTTGAATCGTTTTAAAGTTAGTTATTTTAATTCGATTTTCATTTCTGAAAAATCCATGAGTGGATTATTGAATTAACAGGGCTACTATCATGTTATGAATGTTATAAAGCCCAATATCGTTGCATGTATTATGCAGATTTAGTATTCCGAAGATGCCTATCTGATCTCAAGTTTATTCTCATCTCTTCTACTATTCCAAACCGAAAGAACCTTTATTTGTATTTTGTCAAATTCATAGAAAAGCAGACAGTTACGAACGATTTTGACACGTACCTACTCAAAACTGGTTTTACGGCCGATCCCTGGATTTTTAGCGATATGCTTTAAAGTCTCAATAAAAAGCTTATTCAACTTTTTACTGAATGTTTTGGATTCATTTCTTTTAATTCAATAATCAAGAATTTCTTTTCGTTCCTGATTGGCCTTTGTAGTCCATGTTACTTTTCTTGTAGCCATTCTTCTATTTCCTTGTTTGCCTGTTCTTCACTTAAAGTAGCATCTTTTTGCGCTTCAATAATTCGATTTGCGCTTCAATAATTCGATTTTTTTGCGCTTTGTTTAACTGAAAAACTCCGGTATCTAATTCAAAATCCAGGAGATTTTGAATTTCCTCAATAACATGAACTTCTTTTAGATTGGTGATTTTATTAATTAAATCTATTTTTATCTGCGCCGTGCCCATTTTGTTACATTTTATTCAAATTTATGTCTTTAATTCAACTGCCCACTCTCATTTATGGCTTTCGGCTAAAAAAGCATTTTAAAGAAAAAAACTACTAATAATCGTTGCCGGGAACGATTGCGCAGAAATAGTTATGTTAATCTCCAGGCATCTTCGAAAGATTGGCTATTGTTGCTAAGAAAATTTTTAAGAGAGTAAAAACTATGAAGCGTTAAGAAAGATTCTTTGGGTGTAATGAAATTCTTTATTTTGAAGTTTTATTAGTCTGAAGATTAAGTTATATAGCTAAAGCAATTGAAATAATTTTTTCAACGAAAAAAGTGAATTATGAAAGGGTTAACCGGAATGAAAACTTTTATTGGGATAATAACTGTATTGATTGGAGTAGGAGTGTTTTCTTTTATACAGCAACCAGCAGGATTAAAAAAAGCTTCACCGCCTAATTTGCTGATTATCCTTGTAGATCAATGGACAGGCCACGCATTGGGTTTTGAAAATGAAGAGCCTGTATTAACGCCGAACCTGGATGCATTGTCAAAGAAAAGCCTGGTGCTGGAACAAATGGTGAGTAATTATCCTGTCTGTTCTCCAGCACGGGCTATGTTGTTCACTGGAAAATATCCATTGAAGAATCATGTATATAGCAATGTAAATTCAGCATCAGCGCCTTATGGCGTTGAATTATCGAAAGACGCTGTTTGCTGGTCTGATGTGCTTAAATCAAATGGATATTCAAATGGATACATCGGCAAATGGCATTTGGATTCACCGCACGAACCTTACATTCCTACTTCTAACAATATCGGAAAGGTGGCATGGAATGAATGGACATATCCGGATAGAAGGCATGGATTTGATTACTGGTATGCTTACGGAACCTATGATGTACACAACCGGCCTATGTATTGGGGCACCAAAGCGGCGAGGGATAGTTTTCATTATGTAGATGAATGGGGGCCTGCACATGAGGCAAAAAAGGCTTTATCTTTTTTAAGGAATGAAGATGGAAAATTCAGGGTAAAAGATAAGCCCTTTTCGTTAGTCGTTTCAATGAACCCACCCCATTCCGAGTACAAAACGGTTCCCGAGAAATACTACAAACTGTACAAGAACATACCAATAGATTCGTTTTTGAAAGACCCTAACATTCCCGCCGCAGACACGCCTATGGGCGAAGAGTACAGAGACAATATTAAATATTATTATGCAAATATGACCGGTGTGGATGAGCAGGTAGGAGTTATTTTACAGGGGTTAAAAGACAATAAATTAGATGATAATACCATTGTTGTTTTTATGGCAGATCATGGAAATTGCCTCGGTAAGCATGATGAAATTTCAAAGAATAATATTTATGAAGAATCATTAAGTATCCCTTTTATCATTTATTGGAAAGGGCATATCATGCCTCGTATTGATAATAAATTTTTAGGAAGTATTCCTGATCTGTATCCAACATTTTTAGATTTAATGGGATTGAAAAAATCTATTCCAAATGATTTGGATGGAAAAAGCTACGCTCAATATTTTTTAGACGGCGCTGGTGAAAAGCCTTTATATCAATACATAATGGGGGCCCATTAACAGCAATCTGGTAAAAATAAATTCCGGCTTCCGGGGTATCAGAACCAGGCAATACAAATTCGCTTATGTAAAAAAGAAAGATAAAACTGAATCTTTTCTTTTTGATCTGAACAAAGACCCTTTTGAGATGAATAATATTTATGATTCCAATTCAGAAATTGTAAAGCAATACAGAGGAGAACTGATCAAAAAATTAGCTGAAACAAAAGATGGCTTTCAGATTCCGGATAAATAGAATTATCCTTCCAGGTCTGTAATTTTTTATATTGGGGTATATCATTTTGTAAACGCCGGTTCTATTCGTTATAATTTACAGGCTAAAAAACATTTGTTATTTTATACTCAACAAATTCTTCTCCCTGAAAGGGAATGGGGGCATCAGGCATTAATTACTCTCGCATGAATGTTTATACTTTCTCCATTTATAGCTCAATCTTAAGTAAAAATGTAAGAGACTGGCAATGGCTCTAATACTGCTATTTTTAGCACTATTCTCAAATTGTATATCCAAAAAATGAATGAATTTATTTTTAAGTTTTTATTTAAAAAGAGCACATTTTTGAACGCATGGGAATTAAAAAAAAATTGCAATCGTTGTCGGGAACGATTGCGTAGAAAAAAGTGCAGAACAATGATTGAGTCTATTTAAAGTGCACTATTTTCGGTAAATAATTGTTAAAAATCCCGGTATAAATAAGCTTATGAGGCCTGCTCAGCATATAGTCATAATGCTTCATATTTTGAAACGGAAACGTTTTCATTGCTACAAATAATGAGGATTAATTGCAAACTGGGGCAAGGGACAGAGTAAAAATTTTCTTAAAAACCAAATAATATCTTATGTCAGCAGAATTATTTTCAAAAAAACGATTTTTTGGCATCATAAAATTATTTCTTGTGTGTTTAACACTTGTGAATTTTCCTTCAAGTGTATTCTCCCAAAAAACGGTAACCGGAAAAGTCATTAATAATTCCGGAGTCCCTTTAGAAAGAGTATCCGTGATGATAAAAGGTACTACAAAGGGAACGACTACTGATATTGAGGGTAATTTTAGCATTTCTGCTTCTTCAAGGAATATTATTGTATTTTCAAACACAGGTTATGAATCCAAAGAGATTAAGGTTGACAACCAGACAGAATTGATGGTTGTATTGGAATCTAAAGTAAATTCTTTGAGCGAAGTGGTAGTGGTTGGCTATGGGACACAAAAGAAGGAAAGCCTGGTCGGATCTATATCACAGGTTTCGGAAGAAGAAATCAAACGAACAGGTAATGTGCCGGATCTCAGGCAGGCGCTTGTAGGCCAGGTTCCCGGGCTTGTAGGCCTTACTTCATCGGGAGAACCAGGTGGAATTATTACGGGCGAAAGCGCTACCAATCTTTTCATTCGCGGTCAAACTACCTGGAACGGGAGCCAGCCTTTGATATTGGTGGATGGCATTAAAAGAGACATGAACAATGTGGACGTGAACGATGTAGCGAGTATTTCTGTGTTGAAAGATGCTTCTGCAACCGCTGTGTTCGGTGTTGAAGGTGCTAATGGCGTTATTCTTATTACCACCAAACGGGGAAAGGCAGGTAAAACACAATTGCACTTTAGCTATGTAGCCACTGGTAAGATTTTGTCAAAACTGCCTGAATCTTTGGATTCTTATGCAGCATTGATGGCTAAAAATGAAATCATAGAACGGGAAGGTGTTTTGAATGAGTCTTCCTGGAATGATTATACACCCTTCCGTATTGTGCAACGGTACCAGAAGCCTCAAACCCCGGAAAATGAGCTTGTATATGCAAATGTTGACTGGGAGAAAGCAATGTTTAAAGATTTTGGCTTGTCGCATAAAGCTACGTTGAGCGCTCAGGGAGGAAGTAAGGCTGTTCAATACTTTGGATCGTTGGCTTACCTGAATGAAGGGGATATGTTCCAAAAGTATGATAACGGAAAAGGGTATTACCCCAACTATGATTTCAACCGGTTTAACTTCAGAAGTAACATAGACATTCAGCTTACTCGCACTACCAAACTAAAGGTTGATTTAGCCGGATTCTACAGCCAGAAAAATACCAACTATAACAATGAAGGAAGCACGGGTCGTGCCGACGCATGGATGTGGAACGCAGCTTATGGTTTGGCCCCTGATCTGTTCTTGCCAGTTTACCCTGATGGAAGATGGGGGGCTAACCAGGAAGGAGGAAATAATACGGTAAACCCCCTTGCCGTAGTGTATAATATTGGAATAAGGGAAACCCGTACCACTCAGTTAAATTCTAATTTCGCTCTCGAGCAAAATCTCAATTTTATTACGGAAGGATTGAACGCCAGATTCCTTTTCTCTTCAGATAACAGTGTACGTTCTGAAGGCGGAATATATGATAATGCAAATTCGATAAGGCCGGCAGAAGCAGCTACCAATGTTGCTTTTACCCAGATATACCCTGATCGGTACAAAGGTCCGGATCAGGATCCAAGTGAATATACAGTGCATTTACCTGTTAGTAGCGAGGAATATGATTGGATAATCCGGCCATGGACCATACGGCAGGAAGCAATAGCCGCTTCCAACTGGCAATCTTATATCCCGGTTTACAGAAGGTTGACTTATGAGGCGCAGTTAAATTATGCCCGTACGTTTGCCCATGACCACAACGTTACGGCAATGGCCATTTTCAAGCGCGAGGAATATGCACAGGGAAGTATGTTCAAGAATTATAGGGAAGACTGGGCATTCCGCGGGACTTATAATTATAAATCAAGGTATCTTTTTGAGGCTAACGGAGCATACAATGGGTCTGAGCAATTTGGCCCGGGGTACCGCTTTCATTTCTTCCCGTCAGTGGCAGTGGGCTGGAATGTAACAAACGAAAAGTTTTTTAATGTAAGTTGGATCAATTTATTGAAATTCAGGTATAGCAAGGGGCAGGTAGGTAATGATGATGTGAGTGGCGGCAGGTGGTTATATACATCATCTTATTCCTACGGTGGCACCGCCCGGTTGGGTGAGGCTACCAATGTAAGCAGCCCTTATACGAATTACAGGGTGTCTGTAATTGGAAACCCTGATATTCACTGGGAGACTGCAGAAAAGAATGATCTGGGAGTTGAATTGGGCTTGTTCAATAATATGTTCACTTTCAACTTTGATTACTATAACGAAGCCAGAACAGACATTCTGTTGGCAGGTGGCAGCAGAAGCGTTCCTCCGTTCTTCGGAGCTACTCCGCCAAGCTCAAACCTTGGCCAGGTAAAGTCAAATGGTGTTGAGTTGGAATTAAATTTTAATAAGCAACTGAATCCCGATGTGAATATTTGGGCCAGGGTTTCTGTGGCACACAATGAAAATAAAGTGATATTTAAAGATGATCCTCCACTTGAACCTGATTACCTGAAAGCAGCCGGATACCCTATAGGACAACTGAGAAGTTTGGTCAGGTCGGGGATGTATCAAACCTGGGATGATGTGTTTGCCAGTGTGCCCACAGAGAATAATGATGCACAAAAGCTTCCCGGTTATTATGATTTAATTGATTTCAATGCGGACGGTATTATTAAAAGTAGTGATGATGTGGTTCCGGTTGGTTATTCCGAAGTGCCTCAGAATACCGGTAGTCTTACGGTGGGTGCAGATTACAAAGGATTGAGTGTAATGGTTCAGTTCTTTGGCGCTAATCATGCTAACCGTATTATAAATTTCCCCAATTTTAAAAATTATACCGATATATTGTTTGGTGAAGGGGATTACTGGTCTAAGGACAATCCAACCTCAACTACCTTCTTACCAAGATGGAAAACCCAGGCCAATAATTATGGCGACTATTATCTTTACGATGCATCTTATCTCAGGCTTCGAACTGTTGAAGTTGCCTATTCTTTTAGTAGTAATGGATGGCTGAAAAAAGCAAATTTTTCTAATTTAAGAATATATCTTAACGGTAACAACCTTTTCTTTTGGTCCAAACTACCTGATGACAGGGAAACGACCTATTCTGATGGTAGTGCTACACAGGGCGCTTATCCTACGGTTAAGCGCATTAACTTAGGAATTGATTTGACATTTTAAAAAAATCAAAGTATGAAAAAAATTAATTTCTGTCTTGTTTTTCTTACTATACTTTTGTTCTCAACCTCGTGTGAGAAATATCTCGACAAATCGCCTGAAGCAGATATTAGTGAAAAAGAGGTATTTGGAAACTTTATCAGTTTTCAGGGATATATCGAAACAATGTATAATTGCATCATGGATCCTGATAAGGGAGGTGCATGGAATCCATATTTATTTGCGGATGAGACGTTAAATAACAAACCGTATCCTTTTGATAATGGCGATTATTGGGGAAATTCCAGTTATTTTTACGGGATAGCGGCAAATCCTTCAAGTACCAATCCCAGGGACAGGAGAATATGGGAGTATGCATGGTATGCCATAAGGGTGGCTAATGATGCTTTGGATAAGATAGATGCGGAAGGCTTATTCCAGGGCACTGATGAAGAAAAAAAGCTGATAAAGGGTCAGGCATTGTTTTTCAGGGCATGGTTTTATTTCCAGATATCAAAATTTTGGGGTGGGATGCCTTATATTAACAGGCCGTTAAGCCCTACCGAGAGCCTTGTAACTCCTGAGTTTGCCCGGCTTAATTTCCAGGAGACGGCAAAAAAAATGGCAGAAGATTTTAAAGCTGCCGCAGACCTTCTACCTAATGACTGGGATGAAACGGAACCGGGTAAAAGAACCCTCGGTCAGAATCACGGCAGGATTAATAAGTTTTTTGCGTTGGGTTATTTAGGAAAAGCGCTGCTATTTGGCGCCAGCCCTATGATGAACGAAGAAGCAACCGGCAGCAACTCATACAATGCCGAATTATGCCAGCAGGCGGCGCAGGCCTTTGGACAGTTGTTAAGCCTTGCGGACCAGACGGGGCTTTACAAAATGCAATCATGGAGTAACTGGACAGATAATTTTTGGAGATGGAATAACGAACGTCCCGGTGGCACGGAAGTGATCATGGCGCCTACCATATATGACCGAGGCAGAGTGAGATGGTCGGCGCTTGGCGCTAAAGTACCCTCATCACTTGGCCTGAACAGTGGGTCCGATGCTGATGTGCCTACCAATAATTTCGTGAAGAATTATGCAATGGCAAACGGGTTGCCAATTGATGATCCTAATTCCGGCTATGACCCAAATGATCCGTGGACCGGCCGGGAGCCACGCTTTTACAAGGATATTGCTGTTGACGGAGACCAGATATTCAATTGTTCGTGTGATGACAAATACGCGCAGTTATATAATGGCGGCCGCCATCGTTCTAAAATTAACCCGCCCAGTGTCACCGGCTATTATGCTAAAAGATATTCTCCGTTAGGCTCTGACTTTACAGTATCTAAAGCAGGCGGTTTACAGACTTATGTTCCTTACCTGCGGCTTGCCGATATATACCTCATGTATGCAGAAGCTGTATTATATAGTTCAACCGGAGGGACACCACAGAGTACATCAGGAAACTATAATATGACCGCGGTTGATGCTCTTAATGTGGTCAGGCACCGTGCCCAGCTACCTGATCTTGATGCCAAATACGCATCGGATAAAAATTTATTTTTTGAGGAAATTGTTCGGGAAAGAGCTGTTGAGTTAGCATTCTCCGGAGCAAGATTTTTGGATTTACGCCGGTGGAACCGTAATGGCGACCCGCGCTACCTGGATAAGACGGCTATTGATTTTGATCGTGGGCCTAACGGGAAGCCTATTAATATCAAAGAAGTAGTACTGGTAAGGAGGGTAGCTGAAAAGAAACACAACTGGTTACCAATTCAGGTAAAATTTATCAACTTATATAAGGAATTTCCCCAAAATCCGGGATGGTAAACCCATTAGTTTTAAATTCTAAATTGTAAATATGAAAAAAAGATATTTGCTGTTATTATCGCTTTTTAGCCTGTTAGTATTTTTTCTCCCGGATTCTGTTTTTGCCCAGCAGCAGAAATTGAAAATTGAATCTATCGTTAAGGATGAGCAGGGTAAACCGGTTTCCAACGCAAAGATATTCAGCGGCAGCGCTTATGCTAAAACAGATGCAAACGGCAGGTTTACAATCTTTGCCGATTCTGATTCAAAAGCTATTGTAGAAGCGAAGGGGTATGAATCACTTACTATTGCCATTGAAAACTTCAAAGATGGTGAAGGAATCAGGTTAAAGAAAGATATATCCCCTTTAATGACGGAGAAGAAAGTCAATCTCGGCTTCAGAAAAACAAATGAAAGAGATGTGGTCGGATTTGTAGAGGACTTGAATGTGAATAAGGCTTATGATTTTGATCATACGATCTGGGTAAAAGATTTATTTGCAGGCCGGGTACTCGGTATGCAGGGAGCTGATCGTATCCGGGGAATCGGCAGAGGCATTGGTATTGATTATCTTACCGGAAGCTCTTATAGTGGAACCCTCTCATTCATTGTGGACGGGTTGCCGCGCGACATATCTTCGTTGAGAGTATCAGAGGTAGAAAGTATAACGGTGCTAAAGGACGTAAATTCTGCTATCCTGTATGGTAGCGACGCGGTGAATGGGATCGTTTCTATCACTACAAAAAGAGGCGATTCTTTTAAAAAGGTGTCTGATTTCACCGCTAATTATGGAATAGCTACTCCGTTAGAATTGCCTAAGTACCTGAACTCAGCAGATTACATGGCCTATTTTAACCAGGCACGGGCCAACGATAACCTCTCAGAACAATTTACTCCGGAAACAATTCAAAAATACAGGAGCGGAAACAAGTATCGCTATCCAGATGTTGATTACTATAGCAGTGATTATTTAAGGTCGTTCAAAAATTATTTTGATTTGAATGGCGAATTTTCCGGTGGTAATGATGTGGCAAAATATTATGCCAACCTGGGATGGAATTCTGCAGGAAGTATTTTGGGTTTCGGCGAAGGCGCCAAAGCCCGGAACAATAAATTTAATGTACGCGGAAATGTTGATTTGAAAATAAATGACCAGATTAAAACCCAGGTGGATGTGGCAGGTTTCTTTTCTAATGACAAAGGCCAAAGAGGTAATTACTGGAGTAACGCTTCTACTTTCCGGCCTTATGAATATACTCCGCTGTTACCCATTAGCCTGATTGATCCGGCAAATGGAATATTGGCGGCACGGAAAAACGATGTGGACGGGCAGTATTTATTGGGAGGTAATTCCAATCATCTTACCACTCCATTTGGCGATGGCTATTCGGGAGGTGCGTTAGAACAAATCGGACGTAATTTTTCATTCAATAACAGGATTGATTTCAACCTGCATAAACTTACCCAGGGCTTATCTTTTCATACTAACATCAGTTTTGATTATTATGCAAGCTATAATCAAACAGTCGCTAACGGGTATTCTGTTTATGAACCTACCTGGTCATCAACTGAAGATGTTATTACAGGTTTAAAACAGTATGGCAAAGATACCCATTCGGGTACTCAAACAGTAGGTAATACATATTTTAGAAGACGCTTTGGCGCTTATGGATTGTTAAGCTATGACAGAAAATTCAATGATCTTCATCATTTTACGGGCTCAGCCCTCGGTTATCTTAATAACTTTAAACAGCAGGGGGATTTTCAGGGGCTGAAGCAAGCGCACATAGGATTGCAATTGGGGTATATTTACAATGATAAATACATGGTTGATTTTAGTGGGGCTTATGTTAATTCTATTAAATTGGCTCCCGGCCACAGAGCAGCCTTCTCACCTTCGTTAGGTCTGGGGTGGATAATCAGTTCTGAAGATTTTATGGCCTCATCTGATAAAATTGATTACCTGAAGTTGAAAGCTTCGGCAGGGATTATGAATACTGATTTCCCAATTACGGGTGAGTTCTACTATGATAATAGTTATGGAGGTTCCGGCAGCTATAATTGGTTTGAAGGAGGCAGGAGCCGTTCAGGAATTATGTCCCGTTGGGGAACCAATCCAAACCTGGGATTCACAAAGAGGAATGAAATCAACCTGGGCGTTGACGGATTATTTTTTAATAAATTACTGGGAGCGGAAATCAATTTCTTTTATGATAAATACAGTGATTTAGTTACCCGTCCGGAAACAGAATATCCGGGCTATTACAGCGATTTTATTTCTTATGAAAATTTTGGCGCTAATGATTATAAAGGCGCCGAGATTGGCTTAAGCCTGAATAAATCTTTTGGCGACTGGTCTTTGTTTGTTGCTGCCAATTTTCTCTATTCCAACTCAGTGAGAACTAAGGTAGATGAAGTCTATAATAATGCTTATCAGTACAGAAAAGGTCATCCTGCCGACGCCAACTTTGGATTGGAAGCAATTGGTTTGTTTGAGGATGTTGCAGACATTGCCAAGAGCCCGCTACAGGCGTTTGGCGCAGTACAACCGGGAGATATTAAATATAAAGATCAAAATGGGGACGGTATAGTAGATGGTAATGATGAAGTGTATATAGGAAGATACCAGGCCCCTTATTCAGGCGGTTTGCAGATAAAAGTATCATTCAAAAATCTGACGCTATTTGCTCTTGGCGAAGGCAGCTCAGGCGCTGTTGGCTTTAAGTCCAGCGATTATTATTGGGTGGATGGAAATAAAAAATATTCGGAGGTTGTGCTCGGCAGTTGGACACCGGACACAAAAAATACGGCTACTTTTCCGAGGCTGAGTTCTCAGACAAACAGTAATAATTACCGTACCTCTACCTACTGGATGTACAATGATAACTATTTCCAGATACGGAGGATCCAACTTACTTATAAGATGCCTGTTTCTGTAAGCAATACGCTTTTGATGAAGAACTTATCAGTGTTTGTTGACGCTTTCAATGTGTATCAGTTTGCTAAGAACCGGAAAATAAGAGATTTAAATGTTGGTGGTGAACCCAATTACCGTGTATTTTCAATTGGAGTGAACGCCAGTCTATAATTATAAAAAAAATAAAATTATGAGATCATTTAAGATAGGTGCCTGGTCAATCGTAATGCTTATGATTATATCATCGGGATGTAAAAAAATACTGGAACCTAATAATGATGACCACAGCACTTTTGAAAGAGTTTATGACGATCCCACCTTCGCAGAAGGATTGTTAATAAAGGCCTATACCTATATCCCTACCAATGATTATACTTATAACGAGGTAGCTACGGATGATGCTGTTACCAATGATAAGTTCAGTTCGCAGATGAAGATGGCTACAGGGAGCTGGTCATCGCTCTTTAATCCTGAAAATCTTTGGGATAATGGAAATAAAGCCATCCTGTATATTAACCGTTTTTTAGAGGTGGTGGACACCGTTCAATGGAAATACACGGATAAGGACCTGAACGAATTATATAAAAGGCGCCTTACCGGAGAATCCTACGCTTTAAGAGGTTTATTTAAATTCTATTTGTTGCGTAATCATGGCGGCGTCGGTGCAGGAGGTGAGTTGTTAGGGTTTCCGGTTTATAATACATTTCAAACAACAAAGGCAGAGTTTTCACAACCGAGAGCAAATTTTGCAGAGTCTGTTAAAAGCGCTTATGATGATTTAGATTCGGCTCTTCTTTTTCTTCCCTTAGATTATAAGAATCTTGCGAACATTTCAAGCCTGCCCCCGGGTTTTGACGAGATAACCGATATTGATAAGTATAATACGGTTTTTGGCGACGTTATGCAACAGAGGATAAGCGGGCGTCACGCGCTTGCCATTAAAGCACGTTTAGCCCTGCTTGCTGCCAGCCCCGCGTTTAATCCAAATAATAATACAAATCTTTGGGAAGATGCTGCGAAAATTACGGCAGAATTATTAGATGATATCCATGGCCCCAGTGGACTGGATCCCAAGGGGAATGTTTTTTATCTGAAGGCACAGGTGGATAATGCTGACATAACAAGCGGTAATAAGAAAGATTTGGATGAGATTCTTTGGCGCCGGCCCATTTACACCAACCATGACAGAGAGCAGAGTAATTTCCCGCCTTCATTGTATGGAAATGGAAATATCAATCCCTCTCAGAATCTTGTAGATGCTTTTCCGATGGCCAATGGCTACCCGGTTACAGATCCCTCTTCCGGCTATGATCCATCAAACCCTTATGCAGGCAGAGACCCACGCTTATCTCTCTATATCGTTTATAATGGCAGTTCTATGAAAGGGACAAAAATAATGACTGAGGAAGGCGGCGGCGATGATGCTTTGGACTTCCTGCAAAACTCTACCAGAACGGGATATTATTTAAGGAAACTCTTACGTGAAGATGTGAATGTGAATCCCATATCAGTCTCAAATCAGAAACATTTTAATACCCACATTCGCTACACTGAAATATTTTTGAATTACGCAGAAGCCGCTAATGAAGCATGGGGGCCTGACGGAACCGGCAGTCAGGGTTATTCCGCCAGGGATATAATAGCAGCCATACGGAAAAGAGCGGGAATCGGACAACCCGATAATTATTTGTCATCTATTGCCGGTAAGGAGGATATGCGTAAACTGATTCACAATGAACGTAGATTGGAATTATGTTTTGAAGGTTTCCGGTTTTGGGATTTGAGAAGGTGGAACGAGGATCTTACAGAACCTGTTAAAGGAGTCAGGATCAATAATGGCAATTACCAATACTTTACGGTTGAGAAGCGGGAATATGATAACGGCTATATGCACTACGGGCCGGTTCCCGATAAAGAAGTGGTTAAATTTAATCTCATTCAGAATAAAGGCTGGTAAGTCATCCGGTTTTTAAATTCAAATACAATAAATATGAAAAGAAATTCTTTTATACTCGCGGGTTTAATAATAGGAATGATGGGATTGTACTCTTGCCAAAAAGAGGCTGTCCATAAGGACTTTATCTACACCTCGGGCTATTTCCCTTATCAGTTCCCTGTAAGAACTATCATATTGGGTGATTATGTTTTTGATAATACCAATGATAATGACCACAAATTCATCATTTCTACTCACATGGGAGGTGTTTATGAAAACGATAAAGACAGGGAATTTCAGATCGAAGTTGACAAGAGTTTAGCTAACCATGTTTTGTTTAATGATAATGGGGATACTGTTTATGCGATGCCGGATAATTATTACAAATTGACGTCTGACAAGATCATAATACCAAAGGGGAAGATGTCAGGTGGCGTGGAAGTTCAATTGACCAATGCTTTCTTTGAGGATGCAGAAGCTATAAAATTAAATTATGTGGTTCCTGTCCGCATTAAAGGTTCTTCGGATGTGGATACTATTTTAGTAGGCCAGTCGGATGTTCCTAATGCAGACCCGCGAATTGCTTCCCAGTGGACGGTGCCCCCAAAGGATTTCACCATGTTTGCAATTAAATTTATTAATGAATATCATGGAACCTATTTTCACTATGGCAAAAGCCAGGTAAAGGATAACACAGGGGCTGTAGTGGAGGACACTACATACAGCAATGAAGATGTTGTGAAAAACCCTACTTCAAAATTGACTACCACGGGCAGGCACCAGGTTTCTCTGAGCACCTTCCTTAATTCCAAGGTCATGAAAGGGGAAATCAGCATGGTACTGACCTTTAGTGGCAACAACTGCGTTATTTCGCCTGCTGACGGCTCTGCTTACACGATTACGGGCACGGGCGAATTTAAACCCAAAGAATATACATGGGGAGATAAGAAAAGGGATGGAATCGTGCTGAATTATACTGTTTCAGATGGTGATAATACTGCCGTTGTGAGTGATGTACTAGTATCAAGAGACAGGGATGTTGTCATGGAAACGTATTCACCCATTCCCTACTAAGAGGATAGAGATGTTTTAGCGATTGATCCTAAAGCGGGGTATCATTTCTGTAAAACAAAGTTGTTCCTTCCGGATGAGTACTAAAGCCGGGTTTAAGATTTGTCTGAAAGTCGGAAGTACTAATACTTGTCCTGGTTTTTTTTACCCGCTTTTTGAATTATTAAGCCTCCTTGATCTATAAAAGGAAAAAGACCTTTTAGCGTGTTCTCTTTTTTAATATCCTCGGTTTATTTGCCTGCCTTTCCATCCACGAAAAAAAAACAGTTTACAATGCTGGGTAGAAAGGGTCGATGTTAATCGCGTTGCGTAGTCATTAGCTGAAAAAATTATAATGCGGTTATTAAAACAGGTTAAGTTTTTATTTCTTGAATAGCAATTCATTTTTTTAAATTTTTAAAATCATTCTCATGGCTTACCTTTTTTGCCGGAAGTTTTTTTTTATTTTTTTGTTAGTTGGCACTATAAATCTATATGGACAACCATCAAAAGATTCTATTTTAATCAATCTTCAAAAAACACATCCGAGATTGATGGCTGTTGATAGTGATTTTGTGCGCATAGCCAAAGAAAAAGAAACTGACAATTATGTAAAAGAAGCTTTTCAAAAAATATATCAGGATGGCGAAGATATTATTAAAGAACCTGCAAGCGTTTTTGTGATACCTGATGGATTACGCCTGCTTGCCACGAGCCGCAGGGTCGTAGATAGGGTTTCTAAATTGGCTTTTTTATACCGGGTAACCAAAGAGAAAAAGTTTGCAGAACGTGCCTGGCTTGAGTTACATGCTGCTTCACAATTTCCAAACTGGAATCCCAAACATTTTTTGGATGTAGGCGAAATGACTTATGCCTTTGCCCTCGGTTATGATTGGCTTTTCGATTATTGGAACAGCGATCAAAAGAGAATTATCAAATCTGCGATTATAGAAAAAGGGCTTTCGCGTGCATTGCTTGCTTATGAAAAACTTGCAAATCGTAATGAAGAGTGGTGGACAGATGTACCGCACAACTGGAACCAGGTATGCAATGGGGGTATTGGCGTGGGCGCGTTGGCAATAGCAGATGAAGAACCGGATCTTGCTACTGAAATACTGGAGAATGTGTTGCAAAAACTGCCTCTTGCTATGAAGCATTTTGCTCCAGATGGTGCATGGAACGAAGGTCCAGGCTATTGGAGTTATGCCACAAAATATAACGTTGCCATCATAGCTTCGCTTCAGAGCGCATTGGGAACGGACTTTGGATTATCAGATATGGAGGGCTTTTCAACCACCGGGCTTTTTCCCATTTATAATTCCAGCCCTATAAAAAAATCATTCAATTATGCAGACGGCGGGGATGGGCCGATTGCAGCGCCACAATTATTTTGGTTTGCGAGCCGGTTCAATCAGCCAGCAATTGCACAGTATGTGTATGGCTTCAAACCGGCCAGCCCTTTTGCCCTGTTGTGGTATGATGCACGCTTGCTGGCTGCAAAAGAAGAATTACCCGAAGATGTGTATTACAGGAAGTCGGAAGTAGTAACGCTTCGCAGTAAGTGGAATGATTCACTGGCTACTTTTGTTGCCTTCAAAGCGGGCGATAATAAAGCCAATCACAGCCACCTTGATGTGGGCAGCTTTATTTTAGATGCATTGGGTGAAAGATGGATTTTTGATTTAGGCGCTGATAATTATAATATACCAGGCTACTTTAATACTGGCGCTCATGGCCAGCGGTGGACATACTATCGTACCAGAGCAGAAGGCCATAATACATTGGTGATTCATCCGGGAAAGCAACCCGACCAGGATCCATTAGCTGATACCAAAGTGATCAATTTTAAAACAAAGCCCGAATCTGCTTTTGCCATTATGGATCTTACTCCGGCTTATGCAACGGAATCCAATTCTGTTAAGCGCGGAATAGCTCTTGATAAAAAACTTCAGTCGGTGATTATAGAAGATGAAATAGAAAATAAACAACCGGCAGATGTATATTGGTTCGCTCACACCAAAGCAAACATTCAATTGAGCAAAAATGGAAAGACTGCAACCCTGACTCAACATGGCAAAAAATATATAGCAACATTGCTTTTCCCTTCTGATGCCCGGTTTACAGTAATGCCTGCTCAACCTCTCAGCACTTCCCCTCATCCGAAAGAAAATAATCCTAATAAAGATATTCGGAAATTAAGTATTCATTTACAGGGCGCAAGCCAGGCAAGGATCGTAGTACAATTTCATCCTGAGAAAAGCAGCGCTAAAGCTTCATTTAATAAACCATTAAAAAATTGGTAACAGATACAAATTGACTGTTTGTTATAAATTAAAAAATATGAAAAGAAAGATACTGCATCATTTAAATCGTTTGTCCTTGACCGTTATATCCGTCTTATTTTTTATTTCAATGTACGGTTATCCACTTCCTGAATATGGCAGGCAGAATGTTGCCCAAACGAAAACAGAAGATAAAGTTGTCAATCCTGATTTGGAAATGGTAAGAAAGCGGATCGTGACTGATCTGCTGCAACCCGCAGTTAACAAAGAAAAAATAAAACAATTAGTTGAAACCATTCAACCGGATGGAAGCTGGCCGGGAATTAATTATAAAGATACCAGCAGAACTGGCTTTCAGCATAGCATTCATCTCTCGAATATGCTTGACCTTGCAAGAGCGTATAAAAAACCAGGCAGTGAATATTATAAAAATGCCGCTGTAAAAAAGACGGTGTCCGATGCACTTGACTTTTGGATTGCACATGATTTTATTTGTGAAAACTGGTGGTGGAATGAAATGGGAACGCCCAACTGGATGATCAATACGCTGCTGATCTTAGACACAGATTTAACGGATAAGCAACGAACAGAAGGCGCCCGTATTGCAGGCAGGGCAAACCTTACAAAAGGTGTCGGCCCCCGGCCCGGCGGCGACTTTGTGCCTATTGCAGGCATGGTATGTAAGCAAGCTCTTTTTAAAAGAGATGAAGCCATGCTGGCACATGCTATAAAAGTGATGGTGGATCAGGTGGTAATTACAGACAGAAGAGGCATCAATCCGGATATGGGATTTCACCATCGTTTGGACAACGTTACTTCCATTCATACTTATGGCACCAACTATGTAAGTTCCTTTGCTTATTGGGCAGTTAAATTTGCCGGAACACAATTTAGTTTGCCAGACAGCGCTTTAAAATTATTAATTGATTATTACCTTGATGGTATTTGTAAAGCAACTGCATTCGGCATTTATCCTGATCCCGGCGCTGAAAACCGTGACCTCAGCCGCAAAGGGGCGCTTCATGCATCAGGAATAGAAATACCTGAGAACCTGATGACGGCTTCTGATTATCGAAAAGAAGAACTGCAGAATATCATACAAATAAGAGAAGGCAAACAGAAGCCTAACCTGGTATGGGATAAATATTTCTGGCATTCTTCTTATTTCGCTCATCAGCGAAATAATTATTTCACCTCTGCCAGGATGTATTCTTCCAGGCAAAATAATGTGGAAGAACCCTATAATGAAGAGAGTTTAAAAATGCATCACCTTGCGGATGGAGCTAATTTTATCAGCCGCACGGGCAAAGAATATGTCAATATATTTCCGGTGTGGGACTGGCAGAAGATACCCGGGGCTACTATTGTGCAGAGGCCATCTTTGCCTTCTCCAAAAGAAATTGCAAAAAAAGGCCTTACTGATTTTGTAGGCGGAGTTACTAATGGAGAATTTGGTGCGGCTGCTTTTGATTTTAAAAGTGTACACGATCCGCTTACTGCACACAAAGCATGGTTTTTCTTTGACAGGGAATATGTTTGCCTGGGCGCAGGTATTCACTCAGAAGCGGAGTACCCGGTTGTTACTACATTAAACCAAAGCTTATTGAAAAGTGATGTAGTTGTAAAAACAAAAGATCGTTTGCAAACTCTTGAAAAAGGACAACATCATTTGAATAAAATTTTATGGGCGCTGCAGGATAGTGTCGCTTATTTGTTTCCTGCTGCAACAGACGTCTATCTTTCCAATACCACTGCTACCGGTTATTGGCGCGACATAACGCACCAGGAATGGGCCATGAAAGAACCCATTGTAAAAAAAGAAGTATTTAGTTTGTGGATAGATCATGGGGTGAAGCCTCAAAACGCGGGTTATGAGTATATAGTCGTGCCGGGTATTGATGCAGGCAGCCTGCAAACTTATACCAATGCTTCAAAAATAAATATCCTTTCCAATACATCAGAAATACAGGCGGTACAACATACAGGGTTAAACCTTACTGAAATTGTTTTTTACAAACCAGGTTCTTTGAAAATATCTGGTGAATTAGAGATCACAGCAGAAAGCCCATGTATCATTATGCTGAAAGCACCTGGCGGACGCATCAGTGAAATGGCAGTATCTGACCCCACACAAAAATTACAATCACTTCGGTTCTCTGTAAATACTTTAATAGAAGGTAAAGAGGATCATTGGCAAATTGAGCAGAATAATGAAAAGAAAAACAGCGTCGTTACGGTTGAATTGCCAAAGGGTGGATATGCGGGTCAAAGTGTAGTAATGAAATTATCGCATTAAGATATAAAAATAGGGTTGCCATATAAATCAATTATTTATTTAAATATTGGCTTAACGAATGTTAAAAAATATTTCAAAGAAAAAATACTGGCTGTTATGGCTGATCGTGTATCCAGGCTGGGCAATGGCTCAACGAATGGATGGCGCGTCAAAAAAGTTTCATATAGAAGATCCATATTCTTATCAGGGCGCCCAATTACTGAATAAAGCAGATAATGGCTATCGTGGAATATGGTATTTCATAGGGCACTTACCGGACAATCCTTATGTATATAAATACGCAGGTGGGTTGAGCACTTATCCTTCTAATATCTATCCTTTCTCAGTCTATGTTTCAAAAGTTGACAAGACTTTCTTCTGTTATGGCGGCGCTGATGATTCGAGTAAAACATTGTACCACGAAGTAGCTTATTACAATCATAAGACGGGTAAAGTGTCAAGGCCCACAATTGTTCTTAACAAAAAAACGGAGGATGCTCATGATAACCCGTGCATACAAGTAGATAAGAAAGGATATATATGGCTGTTCTCCAATGCGCATGGTACAGGGAGGCCGGCCTTCATACACAGGAGTGTAAAGCCTTATGATATCAGTGAATTTAAAAATATACATCCTGTAAAGATGCAGGATGGAAAAGAAGTCCCCATGACCAATTTTTCTTATTTACAAATCTATTATGACAATAACCATGGCTTCTTTGGATTGTTTACCCATTATTCAGTTCAACAATTAAAATCAGGAAGAAAACCATGCAGGGTGGCTGCATATATGACCAGTTCTGATGGCATTCATTGGTCTGAATGGAAAGACCTGGCCAACATAGAGCAGGGACATTATCAAACGTCTGGTAAAAGAGGAAAACGTATCGGAACTTCTTTTAATTATCATCCTGATGTAGCTAAGGGTGCAGGCCTGGATCACAGAACAAACCTCTATTATTTGTTTACAGATGATTATGGAAAGAGTTGGCGCACTGCTGATGGCAAAGTGGCAAAACTGCCTCTTACAACAATAGCGAATGATGCATTGGTTCATGATTACGCCTCAGAAGACTTAAAAGTTTATATCAACGATGTGAATTTTGATAAAGATGGGAACCCGGTAATTTTATATGAGACAACCAGGGGCTGGGACCCAGGACCGGAGAATGGGCCTCAGCAATGGTACACAGCGCATTGGAACGGTATGAAATGGGAAATATCACCCTTTATAACATCCGACAATAATTATGATATGGGATCATTGTATATTGAAGCAGACGGCGCATGGCGCGTGATCGCACCTACTGATAACGGCCCGCAGCAATATAATACAGGCGGATCTTTGGTAATGTGGTTAAGTAAAGATGAAGGAAAGAGTTGGTTGAAAATTAAGGAGCTGACACCCAATTGTGAAAATAATCAATCTTATCCACGTCGCCCGGTAAATGCCCCTCCTGATTTTTATGCTTTTTGGGCAGACGGAAATGGGCGAAAACCATCAAAGTCTCATCTGTATTTTTCTGATAAAAAGGGAAAGGTATTTGTGCTGCCTGAAAAAATGGAAAGTTCGGAAGTAAGCCCAATACGGGTTTTTACTTATGATAAATGAGATGAAATGATGATTGGGTCTCTACTCAACGAGAAGCTTGATAATTATCTTCATCACGAATAAACCAATTATAAAATTTAAACTCTTACTGATCAAAAAACAAGCAGCTCACTGCTTTATTAATTGCCGGATGGCTTCTTATAAAAAAAGAGCCATTTGTTTTTAACAGTTTTCTTTTAAAAATAAATACATGAAGGTTATCATTTTTGTAATATTATTTCTTTCAACATTCTGCTGCTGTGCACAGCAGGATGTTCCTTCATCATTTAAAAAAGAAATAACGAATACGCTTCGCAATCATATTTTAAAAGAAGCGGCATGGGCTTTACAACAAACTCCTGTAACTGTAACAGTAGCATCATCACCAAGAAGCGCTGGTGGCAGGCATGATTTTTTCAGTGAAGGAGATTATTGGTGGCCTAACCCTAAAAGTGCGGACAGCCCTTACATTCAAAAAGATGGAATGACCAACCCGGATAATTTTGTAACCCATCGCCATGCAATGATACGCTTCAGCAGGATTGTGGGTTCACTTGCTTCTGCTTATGTACTTACTGGTAAAGATCAGTATGTACGTGCAGCATTGGCCCATTGCAAAGCATGGTTCATTGATACGGCCACTTTAATGAATCCCAGCTTGTTATATTCACAAGCCATTAAAGGCCGTTTTACGGGCAGAGGCATTGGTATTATTGATGCCATACAATTAATGGAAGTAGCCCAGGGATTAGCAGTAATGAAAGATGCAAAGAGCATGGATGAAAATATTTTAAATGGATCAAAAAAATGGTTTGGCCAATTTTTGCAATGGGTTACTACTCACCAATATGGAATAGACGAAATGAATGCTGCCAATAATCATGGAACTTGCTGGGTGATGCAGGTAGCTTGTTTTGCAAAATTTACAAACAATCAAAAGTTGATGGAGCTGTGCAGGAATCGTTACAAAAATATATTGCTTCCCGGCCAGATAGCTTTTGACGGGAGTTTTCCAAGAGAGATCAAAAGAACCAAACCTTATGGCTATTCTATTTTCAATCTTGATGCTATGGCTACTATTTGCCAGATTCTTTCAAGCAGAGAAGATGATTTATGGACTTATCAAACTGATGATGGCAGATCTATAAAGAAGGGAATTGAATTTTTATATCCTTTTATAGAAGACAAAAAGAAGTGGCCTTACAAGAAAGATGTGATGTACTGGGAATTCTGGCCGGTTGCTCAACCTTTTTTAGTATTCGGCGCTAATGCATACAATCAACATCAATGGCTGGATACATGGAAAATACTGGATCATGCACCGGAAGAGCCGGAAGTGATCAGGAATTTGCCGGTACGCCATCCTCTGATATGGATTAACCAATGAATGCGATAATTTTTAATTAATAAAATGACATAAAATGATCAAGAAAATAGGTATAGTATGGGTGATGTTAATGGCTGGTTTTACAATGGTATTTAGCCAAAAAATAAGTATTCCCAAGATCATTGCAGATGCAGAAGCCCAGACCAAAGTGATGCTGAGTGAAATTCCGAAAGCAAGAGGAAATAATGCTTCCCTCGTATCGCCGCAAACCATACGAAATGGCCAGTTAAAGCTGGTAGTATCGAATGGCTGGACCAGTGGCTTTTTTCCGGGGCAACTTTGGTTCCTGTATGAATTTACCGGTAAAGAAGAATGGGAATCAGAAGCCAGAAAATTTACTGCCAACATTGAAAAAGAAAAATTTAATGGAGGCACACATGATATGGGTTTTAAAATTTATTGCAGTTTTGGCAATGGTTATCGCTTAACAAAAGACCCTCATTATAAAGAAGTGATTATCCAATCGGCTAAAACATTATCTACCCGTTTTAATGCTAAAGCAGGAGTAATACGTTCGTGGGATCATAATAAAGACAAGTGGGATTACCCTGTAATCATTGACAATATGATGAACCTCGAATTGTTGTTTGAAGCGACCAAACTAACAGGCGATTCTTCTTTTTATAAAGTTGCTGTAAGTCATGCTAATACCACTATGAAAAACCATTTCCGTCCTGATTATAGCTCCTTTCATGTGGTGGACTATGATACCGCTACCGGAAAAGTAATCAAGAAAACTACACACCAGGGTTTCTCTAATGAATCAGCATGGGCGCGCGGCCAGGCGTGGGGCTTATATGGTTATGTAATGTGTTATCGGAGGACAGGGAATAAAGCCTATTTACAGCAGGCAGAACATATTGCTTCTTTTATTTTAAACAATCCTCACCTACCCGCCGATTTAATGCCTTACTGGGATTTTGATGCGCCCAATATCCCTAATGAACCGAGAGATGCATCTGCCGCCGCTATCACTGCAAGCGCTTTATATGAATTAAGCACTTATGGAAAAAATAATAAGACTTATAAGCTCACTGCCGATAAAATAATAAGAAGCCTTACGAATAACTACCGCTCTCCGCTTGGAGAAAACAAAGGATTTATTCTTTTGCATAGTACTGGTTCTAAACCATCCAACAGTGAAGTGGATGTACCAATCAGTTATGCAGATTATTATTATCTCGAAGCTTTATTGCGAAAGAAAAAAACGGAACAAAAAAAGAAACTATTTTGAAATGATTGACCCGTTTCGCAGGGAAGGATTGTGATTCATTTCACTCCTGAAACCGGAAGGTTCACAGAAAATCCTTTCTCGCCGGAGTGAAAACATCTATTATGGTTCCTTTCTCTAAGGCAACAACGCCATGAATCAAATCAGGGGCAACAAAAAAGCAATCGCCCTGTACCAGTATTTTCATATTCCCGTCAATACTTATTTCAAATTTGCCGGATTCTATATAGGAAATTTGCCGGTGAATATGATGATGAAGTGTGCCAATTGCGCCCTTCTCAAACCGGACACAAACCATCATAAGATGATTGTCATATCCAAGAATTTTACGCGATACTCCTTCATCGACAGATTCCCAGTCTCTATTTGAAGAGCAGATAAATGGTTGTTCTTTTATCGAATGTTTTAGTTTCATTGTTTTGCAAAGGTTACCTTAATTATTGGTTTTATCTCCCGCTATTCAGAGGAAAAAGCACGGTCCGCCTCACCGGGAACGATTGCGTAAAAATAGTCCGATCAAAAGATAGATTTTTCAAAAAATAAAAAATACCTTGATTGATACATCCTATTAATTAACTTAAAACCGGAATAATGAGAGCAAAAGCGATTGCGTTAATTTTTTTTAATTTAGTTTTTTTTACCTGTACGAAAGGGCAGGAAAAGAATGGAAGGATTGTTGAGCTTGAAAATCCGATCACTGTTCAGTATCTTAAAACCAAACTAAGAAAAACAACTCCCCGGCTGATCCTTACGCCCGCTATCGAAAGAAATTTAAAACATAAAATAAAGACAGATCCGGTTGTCAAAAATGTTTACCAAGCATTAAAACTCAATGCAGCGGATATACTCACTCAACCAGCGCTGACCCGTAAGCTGATCGGTCGCAGATTGTTAGGTACTTCACGCGAAATGCTGTACAGGATGAGCGTGTTGTCAATGGTGTACAGGATAGAAAAAGATCCGAAAATATTAAGCAAGATCAATGATGAATTAATAGCCGTATGCAATTTTTCTGACTGGCATCCTGAGCACTTTCTGGATGTGGCAGAATTGTGCATGGCTGTTGCCATTGCTGTAGATTGGGTAGGAAATGCTTTGCCAAAAACTACTTTGATGCTGGCAAAAAAGGCGCTGATCGAAAAGGGGATTGAACCAAGCTTTGCCGGAAAAAAAGCTCCGGGTTGGGTAGCCGGAACCAATAACTGGAACCAGGTTTGTAATGGCGGCATGATTGCGGCGGCTATCGCCACAGCAGAAACCAACCCTGAGCTGGCGGCCAAAACCATCAGCCGTTCATTAGAAGGTATGCCTATGGCGCTCAAACAATATGCGCCTGATGGTGTGTATCCGGAAGGCGCCACTTATTGGAGTTATGGTACGAGTTTTTCCGTTACCACTTCATCCCTGTTGGAAAGTGCATTCGGTACTGATTTTGGGATCAAAACATACCCGGCATTTCTTGAGAGCGCAAATTTCAGGTGGTTAAGTGTAGCGCCCTCCGGGTTATATTTCAACTTTGCAGATTGTGGCGATAAGCCCGGCAATGAAGGGGATATGACCTTAGCCTGGTTTGCCAAAGAAACTGGTAACGAAATATATTTTGAAAAAGAAAAATTTTTACATGCGCCGGAATCAATGGGAAAATTGCAACGCCTTGCCGGGCCGGGTTTGGTGTGGCTATCTCAATTTGAGCCTAAGACTGATACTGAATTGCCTTTGAACTGGAAGGGCGACGGCCCTAACCCCGTTGTGTTTTTCAGAGGAGGTAAAGAAGATCCGCGAAATTATTATTTCGGCGGTAAGGGCGGCAGCGCCTCTTTAAGCCATGGAAACATGGATGCCGGAAGCTTCGTATTTGAACTAGATGGAGTAAGATGGGTAATAGATCCCGGAACCCAGAGTTATAATGAAGTAGAGCAGGCCGGCTTTAATCTTTGGGGTATGTGCCAGGAGTGCCAGCGCTGGACATTGCTTACAAAAAACAATTTTAATCACAGTACGCTGACGGTTGACGATGCATTATTTAATGTAAAAGGCCGGGCTGGAATCATCGGCTTTAAATCAGGCGCTAACCCCGAAGCAACAGTAGATATGTCTGAAATATACGCGGGGCATTTGAAAAACGCTCAACGCAAATTTATAAAAGACTCTGATCATTCTATTACCATCGAAGACCAGTTCGATTTGGGAGATTCAACGAAGTCGCTTACCTGGACGATTATGACAACTGCTGAAGTAATTCCCACAAACAATGGCGCAGTCCTCAAAAAGGATGGCAAACAGATCAACCTTACCATTCTTTCTCCCGCTGATGTGGGAGTATCCGTTATTATGATGGATCCGCCTCCATTGAAATTAGATAAGACAATTAAAAATCTGAAAAGAGTTGAGATACGTATTCCTGCCTATTTCTTCAATGGCAAACAGGGATCGGTAAAAGTCCGGTTGTCTGCTCCGGAATGATTAGAGGTATATCGGAGTTAATATCCCGGCATATAACAGCGATAATGCTTCCTGTAATTTTTATACTAAATAATATGATCAAATGAACATAATACTTTCTTTGGCAAATGATCATTTCTTACATTTTGCTTTTCTTCGCTTTCGCAGGAAATTTTTATCTTTTGCATTGATGTTTCTTACAGCCGGATTGAGCTCAAATCTGTATGCAAGGGAAATTTCAAAAGACATCAATGACTCTTCACAAATAAATCTTCTCCTATCCCGCCTCAACATTGACACTCCCGGTCTTGAGAAAGTAAAAGCTGCTGCAGATGAACCCACATTAGCTGCCGCAGAACTTCTTGCCTATTACCGTTCCAGGACTTTTGTAAAACACCCGTCAGATAAAAATAACAGGAGTAATGACATCACGGACTATATGAATGACAAAGACATTGCGACAGCTAATGATGCGCTGAAACATATTTTTACAGGCCAGCCCGCTTACCCTTCACATTTTTGTGGTAATGATATTGATTGGTCAACCAATCCCTATCCTGATAAAGAATGGCTCTGGCAATTGAACCGAATGAGTTTTTGGGATGCAATGGCGAAGACATACCAGCATACCGGCGATGAAAAATACGCGCGTGAATGGTGTTTCCAGGTGAAAGACTGGATCAGGAAAAACCCGTTGGATAATCGTCACGGCTATGCGTGGCGCTCCATAGAGGCCGGCATTCGTGGTTATCGCTGGACAGGCCTTTTTGAATATTTTATTGATGCTCCCTCTTTTACCCCGGATGTGCTGGTTGCCTTTCTTAATAGTTGCTATGATCATACAACTTTTCTGATGACCCAATATCGTAAAGGTAGCAACTGGGCTCTAATGGAGGCGGAAGGACTTGCATTTCTTGCCATCACATTTCCTGAATTTAAAGACGCCATAAAATGGAGAAAAGAAGCGGTGATGAGACTAAACACGGAGATTAATAATCAGGTGTATGCGGATGGGCACCAGCGGGAGCTTTCCATAAGTTATCATACAGGTTGTATCGGATGGTTTACCAGGACATACCAGTTGGCTACTATGAACGGCATGAAAAATTTGTTCCCGGACTCCTATATCCGGACTGTTGAAAAAATGTGCGAAGTGCCAATGAAACTAGGATATCCTGATGGGACTACGGCGCAATTTGGCGATTCCTGGTCGGGAAAACCGGGAGGAACTTTTGGAAATTTAAAGCGATGGGCACAAATGTTCAATAGGAAAGATTTTTTGTATGTGGCTACTGAAGGCAGGGCGGGTGTCGCTCCAAAGGAGACCGCCTTTTCCCTTGAGCAGAGCGGTTTCTATGCCATGAGAAGCGGGTGGGATAAGGACGCCATTTGCTGGGTGCTCAAATGTGGCCCGGATGGAGGAGGTCATTGCCAGCCGGATAATGGTACATTTGAGCTATACGCCGGCGGGCGTCATCTTATGCCGGATGCAGGCAGCTATATCTACAGCGGCGATAAAGAAAACAGAGACTGGTTCCGGCAGACGAAGGTGCATCAAACGCTAACTCTCAATGGCGGTAATTCAGCTTACGCGCCTAAGCTGAGATTGTGGAAACCGGGAAACGATCTGGATATATTGGTGGTGGAAAACAAGAGCTATCCTGAATTAACTCACCGCCGCTCTGTATTTTTTGTGAATAAAAAATTCTTTGTAATTGTTGACGATGCTTTTGGGGTGGGCGCCGGGAATGTTGACCTGCATTTTCAGTTGGCTCCTGCTAAAGCCACTATTAATAAAAAGAATCTTGTTGCCACCACGGATTTTGCTGACGGGTGGAATGTACTTGTTCAGGAAAACGCACAGAGCGGAATACAAATGGAGGAAGAAGAGGGGCAGGTGTCTTTTGTCTATACAAAAAAAGAACCCCGTCCCGCATTTCGTTTCCGAAAGATAAAAGAGGCTGATACCCGGGGAGTCAGGTTTGTTACTGTTGTAGCTCCTTATACCGGAACAGCGCCGGAAATAGACGTTAAGATAACGGGAAATCCAAAGGTTGGAGCAGCCCATTTGGAGTTGGAGGTTACAACCGGCGGAATGAAAAGAGAAATAAAATATGATTTACCGGATACTCTGGTAATCAACGGCCGAGGTTTATTTGAAAAAGACAGTTCCTTTGTCGTTCTTAAAAAGAACCTGGAAGATTATTACCTGATGAAGAAATCAGGGGATAACGATCTAAGAACTATTGTAAACAAACTCCGGTGCGATACAGTTGCATCTGACCAGGTGACGCTTGAGGTCTATCAGAAGCAAAACGCCGATCTGCAATTGGTAGAGAAATATATCCACTCTGTCAATAAAGACGGTTCCTGGCCAGATATTAATTATAAAGACGCCAAAAGATCGGGTTGGGAACCGGCAAAGCATGCACAAAGAATTTTTTTCCTGGCGAAGGTGTACAAAGACCCGGATTCAAAATTTTACAGGGATAAGAAAGTCTGTGCAGCCCTGCATGAGGCAATGCGCTTCTGGTTTCAGGCTAAACTGGTATGCCCTAATTGGTGGTACAACGAAATAGGAGTACCCAAGACTTTAGGCCCTGCTTTTATTATGCTTAAAGATGAACTCTCGGAGACTGAAATGAAAGAAGCAGTCGGTGTCCTTGATAATTCTCATTTCAGAATGACGGGACAGAATAAAGTATGGTTAGCCGGAAATATTTTTTATAAAGCGGTATTGACGAATAACAGGGAATTAGCGCAACGGGCACGCGATACCATAGCTTCAGAAATTAAAATTACAACCAACGAAGGGATTCAGCCCGATTTTAGTTTTCATCAACACGGCCCGCAGCAACAGTTTGGAAATTATGGCCTGGCTTTTATAACAGGAATGGCATTCTGGGGCAGGATGTTTAACGGTACCCATCTTGCCTTTGATGAAGAACAGAAGGCAATCCTTCGCAATTTATTTTATAATGGATACAACTGGATCAACTGGAAAGGGTATTTTGACGTCAACTCGTTAGGGCGTCAATTTTTTAAGGATGCACAGGTAAATAAATCTCTCGCTGCAGGATATGCAGCAGCAGATATGATCGTGACTGACCCGGCGCATAAGCAAATGTACCTCGACTTTATATCCCGCAATTTTTCCGGTGCGTCAAAATCTCATTTTAACGGAGACAGGCATTTCTGGCGTTCCGACATGAGTGTACATCGAGCGCAGAACTGGTTTTCTTCAATTAAAATGTCATCTGAAAGGGTAAAAGGCGCAGAGGCGTTAAACAGCGAAAATTTAAAAGGCTACTATGTGGCCGACGGGGCTACCTATATTATGGTGGACGGCGATGAATATAATAACATATTTCCTGTTTGGAACTGGAGAAAACTTCCCGGAGTGACCTGCTATCAGAGTAAAAAACCTTTGAAAGTATTGACAATAGAAGGTTATCATAATAATAATAATTTTACCGGAGGGCTCTCGGATGGTTTGAATGGCATCACGGCGTTTCATCTTGTAAGAGATTCGCTGACTGCCAGGAAAGCGTGGTTTTTTATAGACAACATTATGATCTGCCTCGGAGCAGATATTACATCCGGTGAAGATGAATTGGTGACGACGACGTTAAACCAGTCTTTCCTGAAAGGGGACGTTTACTACTTTGACAAGAGTATAAAGAAAATGAGCCCGGAGGCACAATTTACCGCAGATGATTTAAAGTGGATTTATCATAATAAAGTGGGCTATTACCCTTTACAAAGAACACAGTTTACAATCTCTGGCAAAAAGCAATATGGCGACTGGAATGGTATCGCAAAAATATACCCTTCACACAAAGAATCTGCTGAAGTATTTAGCCTTGAGGCGGAACACGGAATAAGGCCGCAGCGTCAATCCTATTCTTATGCAATACTGCCGTCAGTAACTTTGGATGAAGTTAAGTATTACAAGCCTTCTTTCTCTGTATTTCAAAATAACAGCGCCGCACAGATAGTGGCTTCAAAGAACAGTAAAATATTCATGTTTGTTATTTATGATCCCGGAAGGTTTTCATTAACCGGTTTTGGTGTGATCAGTTTTGAACAGGCCGGTTTATATATGTTTAAACAGGCCGGCAAAAAATGGTCACTGACCGTAGCAGACCCTACTCATAAACTCGATAAAATATCGTTTACCATGCGCGGCAAAAAATACAGTATTGATCTTCCTGAAAATGGCGATGCGGGGAAGTCCGTCACGAAATTGTTGAATTGAAAATTGACTCCTGTCTTAATGAACCCAAACTCAACTTTTGAGGTGTCATTGAATTTATACCATCTTTATTTACTAAATAGGCCGAAGGACTATGTGGAAATATTAGATGGTATTATACCGATAGAAAAAATGGTTTGGACTAAATACTATTTACATTCGGTATTACCTGTCCTTCCGGAACAAAAAATAATCAGGTTGACATAAATAGCGCATTAAAATACGAATCAGCCTTAGCCATCAATTCCTTTTAAACCTTTCATCTGACGACCTTCACATTTTTGAACATGAACGGATTGCTGCTAACTCTCAGGGGCTTGCCGCTGGCAGTGGCCACGTTTCTGAGAATAACTTCCCGGGTGATGATGTAGGGAAACTTCTCCCTGTAGGAATCGTCTGTCATTTGCGGATTGAAATTTGTAAAAATAGCCGGGCCTTCGTAATCGCCAGGATGATTAGAGTCGTCAATACGAAGATTTTCGATGGTGATCCTTTCGGGCATATAACACGTATAGCCAAAATCATGCTGGCCGGAATTATACCCGTTGATCAGGGCGGCGCTGGCCTTTTTACCATTTGCAGGTATGAAAATACAGTTGCGGATAATGAAATCTCCCTGCCATGTACTACCGTAGTCTGACCGCAGGTTAATGAGGCTCCTTCCACGAATAGTGGTATTCTCCACGGTCAGGGTTCCGCTGCCAATCGCATTGATTCCCATGTGCCCGAGTGTAGAGTTGCGGATGGTGGCATTGGCAACTCCCTGGTGGGCATCGAAGCGTGAGAAGGTACAACTGTCATAAAGAAGATTTTTGCTGTAGTTAGAACCCAGGATTCCCCAATAGGTGGCATCATTGATATCGTTGGTTTGGCTGCAGTTCACGAATGATACATTCAGGGCACGATTGACAGAAATATCGTAAGTGCCCATGGAGACGGGCTTCTCTGCTGAACCAATAGTGCTGTAGGTTTTGTGCCCCGTGAGTATAGTGTTTTTAACAGTCACATAAGCGCAGTTGCTGATACTGATAAAGCCGCCATAAGGTGCGCCATGATCTCCTTCTCCCGTGACACGGTGTTCCAGCCCGCTGACGAGAACATTAGACCGCCTGATGGCAATGTTCCGGTTATAGTAAGTATATTTCGATTCAGCTTTATTAGCAATCGTGATAAAGTGTCCGCCGGTGATGTTCAACGTTTCCTCATCAATGGGTAGGGCGGTAATATCTGTGATCTGATCAAAGTCCCAGATGATTGGAGCATCCATATCCACGTTCCCATTTTTATCAGTTACGAAAATATCGGTTTGTGAAGATCCATTATTTTGATTTAACCCAAACCGGATGTAATGCTTTACGTTAGAATCGGTAACCGTGATCAGGCAAGGGCCAGGCAGGGCTGCGTTTATTTTATCCTGGTTCCTTTTAAGGGTAGTTATTCCTTCAGGTTTAAATGGTTGCATGCTGGACCTGGCCATAAAAACAGGCGCATTCCGGCTTTGCACTTCCGTATCGTCAATAATGAAGGTAGCTGACCCGAAATCGGTATTTGTTTGAATGATAGCTGTGCGTTTTTTCCCGCTAATATAATAGGTAACTCCGTCGTCTGCTTTCACCGGAAGGTGTTGTTGATTGGCGAATGCATGGGTCGCGGCAATTGCATTCATATCATCTGTTTTGCCGTCGCCCCTGGCACAGAAATCACTATAGCGAACCCATCCGGCAGCTTTAAATTTAAGGACATCCTTCGGAGATACATTTATTCGTATCTCTCCGTTCTCATTGACGCTTAACCGGGTTTTTCCCTTTTGGTAAGTGATCGCTACGTTTTCATGCGGGTCTTTGGACTGTCCCCGTGCTACAATCGAGGCTGGTAAGAAAAATAATAAAAGTATATATTTCTTCGTCAAAGTAATTTTATAAATGGTCAGTAGTGAGGCTTTGAAGGTAGAGTAAAACTAATCACAAATCGCCAATTTTGCTAAAATCTGTACCCCGGTTGTTGTGAAAGAAGGAAATTATCAATAGATTTCCTAACAGATTTTATTAAAATCTTATTGACCTTAGAATACAATCAGATTTATTTTCTCATTAACAGCACTCAATATAAACATTTCTATTGAACTATGTTCATCAAAACGTGTCACAACAAAGGCGATACAAGCCTTACCGTTTTTTGCCACAACCGTTTCATCACGGGCCGGTTGTACCATTCGCCCGGATCAATTTTTTCAGCATCTTTAAGATCGTCAAAAAAGACATCACGAAGTTCATTAGCTATCTCAGTATCATACACAATTGCATTTACTTCAAAGTTGAGATCAAAGCTCCTGAAATCCATATTGGCTGTGCCTACGATGGCGATCTTACTATCTGCCACAAACGTTTTCGCATGGATAAACCCTTTCCTGTATTGATATATTTCCACGCCTGCTTTTAAAAGATCATCATAATAAGACGATGCAGCCGTGTCTATCAGCATAGAATCTGATTTGCCAGGTACTAAAAGCTTTACGGAAATACCACTCAGCGATGCAATGATAAGCGCATCCAGCAGGCTTTCGCCGGGAATAAAATAAGGAGTGGTGATCAATACCTCTTTTGTAGCAAGATTAATGGCCTGTAATAATGAAAATAAAATAGTAGGCATTTCCGAATCAGGGCCACTGGCAGCGATCTGTACTACTTTGTTAGCATCTCCTGGTTGATCTGATGCAGCATAAAAATTCTTTATTCTTGGAAAAAAAGATTCATTCACTTGTATTTTTTCATTGGCACAAAAATTCCAATCGCATAAAAACAGGAACTGCAGGTACTGTATTCCTGCCCCGTCAATCCGCAAATGCGTATCGCGCCAAAAAATATTTTTAGTATCACCGGTGTGATTAATATACCTGTCGCTTACATTGATCCCGCCTACAAAAGCGGTATGGCCATCAATCACAATTATTTTACGGTGATTACGATAATTAATGCGATTGGCAAAAGGAATGAAAGAAATTTTGAAAAAAGGGAAAGCCTTGACGCCGCTGTCCTTTAACCGCGATACAAATTTTTTGCGAATAGAACGGCTGCCGAAATCATCATAAATAAAACGAACCGCTACTCCTTCCTGCGCTTTTTTAATAAGAAGGTCGCCAATAGCAGTTCCGATTTCATCGTCTTCGTAAATGTAATATTCGATATGAATATGGTGCCTGGCCTCCTGTAATGCACTGATCACTTCCGGAAATTTATTTTCGCCATTCAGCAGTATCTTTACTGCATTGCCCGATGTGAGAGGGCTCATCGTATCATCGAGCAGCAAATACGCCAGTTCCTTATTGCTCTGAACTGCGGCATCACTTTCATTAAATGTTTGTTTGGAATACTGGTATAGCTCTTCTCTCAGCTTTCTTGCCATATCGGCATTTTCAAATAATTTTTTACTATACATCTTCCTGTTGCGATAATTGATACCGAAGAAGAAATAAAATAATATTCCGAAAAAGGGAACAAAGATCGCGAATAACAGGTAAGCTAAAGTCTTGGTGGTGCTTTGAGTATCATAAATAATACGCAGGCACACAAAAATCAAAACCAGAAGATAAATGATCTCAGAAATGAGCAGCCAATTCATGAATGTTTTATTCTTTATTTAGAAGAGAATATAAAAATAACGATTCCTGTGTTGTAAAATATGATTTAGTGCCAGCCCTTTTGTTTAACTATTTAACAGGTATTTTAATTATTATTTTCGCAGGGTGAAAAAATATCAGGGTTACATTCTCTATTTCCTATACTGGCTTTTGTTTTTTGCTATTGCGAAAATGGTTTTTCTTATCTATCATTTTCATCTTACTAAAACCTTAACCGGTATTGAGATCTTTAAAATATTCCTTTATGGATTGAGAATGGATGCTTCATTCACGGCATACATCTGCATATTCCCTTTTTTATTATTCCTTATAAAAGCTGTTGCATTAAATTTTAAGATCAATAAGATCATCAGGATATACACTTATATTTTAGTGATCATCATTTCATTTCTAACTACTGCTGATCTTGAATTGTACAACGCCTGGGGATTCAGGATGGACGCCACTCCGCTGCAATATTTTAAATCACCAAAAGAAATGGCAGCTACGGTTTCTTCCTCTCCGTTGGCTCTGTTGCTGATCATTTTTATTTTATTGGCTTCTCTTTCTCTTTTTATTTATAAAAGATATTTTGATTTTTATATTGACAGAAAACAAAAACGATTTTATTTTTTTGATCTGTTATTTTCCGCTTTTCTCATTGCCTTTCTTTTTGTGCCAATACGCGGAGGTATTCAGAAGATTCCAATGAACATCAGCGATGTATATTTTTCTGAAAAACTATTTGCTGATCATTCGGCCATTAATTTGCCGTGGAATATTATGTTCTCTATATTAAACAGGCACAATACACAAAATCCATTTGCTTACTTTACCAAAGAAAGGGCGGAACAGTTGGTGGATAGCCTGTATAATACCGGGCACAAAAGAATACCTTCTGTTTTATCTGTTGAGAAGCCAAACGTGATCATCATTATTTTAGAAAGCTTTACTGCCAAGTGGGTGGGATGCCTCGGCGGAGTTCCGGGTGTGACTCCTAATCTTGATAAGATTGCAGAAGATGGATTGTTATTCACCAATATTTATGCAGCCGGCGACAGAAGTGAAAAAGGGCAGGTGGCTGTTTTGAGTGGTTACCCTAATCAGGCGATCACTTCTATTATAAAAACTCCAACTAAAACACGGAAGCTCCCTTCAATCAACCAGGCGCTTGAGAAAGAAGGTTATCATTCAAGTTACACTTATGGGGGTGAGCTGGAATTTGCCAATATTAAATCCTATCTTATTAATATAGGAGTTGATCAATTAACGGATAAATATTCATTTCCCATTTCTCAAAGAACTACTTCATGGGGTGTGCACGATCAGTATGTTTTCGACCGTTTTTATAACATTGTTCAAAATGAAAAAGAACCATTTTTTGCAACGCTGTTTACACTCAGCAGCCATGAGCCTTATGATGTGCCTCTGAAACATTTTAAGAAAAAAGATGAAACCACGCTTTTCAAAAATTCAATTTATTATACCGATAGTGTTTTAGGGCATTTCATTAAGGCTTTTAAAGAAGATCCTTTGTGGAAAAATACTTTGATAGTTTTAGTGGCAGATCACGGGCATCCTTTGCCAGGCCACGATCCCGTGGATGTGCCTTCCAAATTTCATATTCCATTGATCCTCTCAGGAGGCGCTTTAACGATGAAAGGAAAAATAAATACGATCGGATCGCAAACAGATATTGCTACTACTATTTTAGACCAGCTTCATCTTCCAACCAATGATTTTAAATGGGGAAAGGATCTGTTAGATTCTTCTGCAAGGCAGTTTGCATTTTATTCTTTTAATAATGGTTTTGGATTAGTAACTCCTTCAGGAACGGAAACCATAGACAATGTTTCCCGAAAAACAATTAATAAAGATGCCGGTTTTGATACTACTGAAATAAAATTTGGCAAAGCCTACATGCAGGCTTCTTACCAGGATTTTTTGAACAGATGAGATACTGGTTGACTGGGTAAACTCTGATAATTATGAAACTGATCTCAGGATAATCAATGGCCAATAACCTTTTTACTAATTGCCACCCTTTATCTACAAAGTAAAATGATATTTTTGATGCAAAAATCAAATTGCTTTTATAAAAACTATTTTTACTTCGCGAAAAATTTAAAAGAAATAAAGTTATGAGTAGTGCCTCTGGCTGATGTTGGTGTCCCCGCCAACATCTTTTATTAATTATAAGCTTTCTGTTATAGTTTAAATATGCTGTTGGCGAGACGCCAACAATAGCAGCCGGTACCTGCCATCCCACCTTCTTCATCCCTTGATCCCGTTCAGGCTAATAAAAAGATTTATCTCGTAGCCACGCATCATTTATTTTTGTGCACTGTCTGCAAACTTAAAATTTGTAAACGGTGAACTGTGCTTGCTAAAAAATAACTTAAAGAATACTTTTTGCGTTTTATAATTATCCATTTATTATTTCTTGGGATGCTCATTCCGCAGGTAGCTACTTCAGGCGTCATTAAAGGTTTCGTCTATGACCGATCCACCGGTGCTCCTTTGGTAAATGCTACCATACATTTAGAAAATACCAGCTTTTATACTTCATCGGGATTGAATGGATCATTTGTAATAAAAGATATTCCTGAAGGTGTTTACATAATTATCATCAGATACATATCGTTCCAAACTTTTAAGCAGTCAGTAAAAATAGAGAAGGCAGGAGAAGCTATCATTGAGGCGCAGTTGGAGCCAAACACCGAAAGCCGGTTGCAGGAAGTAATTATTGAAGATCAAAGAAAGGGTAATAATGAGATTCGCGCCCGAAGCCTTGAACAGTCTGCTTCGCAGATAATGAATGTTATATCGGCACAGGCCATTAAAATATCTCCTGATCTAATGGTGGCTAATTTACTTCAACGTGTGTCGGGAGTATCTATCGAACTGGATAATAGTGGAGATGGCGAATACGCCATACTGCGTGGCATGGATAAACGATACAATTATACCTTGATTAATGGAGTCAAAATTCCCAGTCCTGATGAAAGGAACCGGTATGTCCCGTTAGATATTTTTTCTTCAGAATTATTGGAACGGCTTGAAGTTTACAAAACGCTTACTCCGAATATGGAAGGCGACGCAATAGGAGGAGTTGTAAACATGGTGATGAAAGATGCGCCGGACTCGTTAAGCCTTTCAGTAAATGTGGCTACGGGATATAATGATATTTTTTTTAACAGGGATTTTATGAGCTTCAGGCACAAAGAAATTAATAAACAATCTCCGTATGAAACCCATACCGCCAGATACAATGCTACCCCTGGTGATTTCTCAAAGGGGCCTGTAAATTATCGCTTAGGGAAACCTGTTCCTGACCTATTAGCTGGGTTCACAGCCGGAAATCGCTATTTAAAAGATAGACTGGGGCTTTTGCTGGCAGCCAGTTTTCAAAATGCTTATAAAGGTAATAACAGTTTATTTTTTGAATCTGCTGTGGTGGATACTTTGCAGGGAGTGGTACTAACGTCTATGAAGAGACGAAATTATTCAGAGCAGGAATTGAGATACGCGCTTTACTCAAAGGTGGATTATAAATTAAAAGGCAGAGATAAGTTGCAATGGAATAATTCATTTTTTACACTTACCAATTTCCAGGTGCGCGATACCAAATCTACACTTCTCACTATCGGTGGCTATGACCCTGATAAGGGAAATGCTACGCTGGAGTATGATACACGGTCAAGAACTACCCAACAAAATATTTACAACAGCACATTGCAGGGGGATCATCATTTATCACATGATCTAAAGCTAAACTGGTCTGCTGTTTATTCATTGGCTATGAGAGGTCAGCCGGATAATGCAACGGTGGCTTTAAATGGTGAAGAAAATAATTTTACTTCCACGAAGACAACTGTTGATAATGGGTGGCGGCGATGGGAACGCAATACCGACAGAGATCTTACAGGCTATGTCAATCTTGGTTATAATAAACCAATTGCGTCATTGCCCGTGGAATGGATGATAGGTGGGCTTTACCGGGATAAAAAGAGGAACAATTTTTACAACGAATATACCTTCCGCCCTGTAGATCCGTATGAAAGATATGGAGAAGATTTTAATGATTACCGGCAAATACAATGGATCGTAGAAAACCCGAGAGGAAGTGTAGGTACTTCGCTTAACTATAAATCTTTTGAAAAAATTAATGCAGAATTTCTTCAGTTTAAAACATCAGGAAAGCATGTAGAGATGACAGGAGGAGTAAGAGTTGAAAATACTAACCAGGGCTATAACCTCGATTATCCTGTTGGCGAAAGCCATCCCAATGGAAAGCAGGCATACACAGACATATTGCCATCGCTTCACTTTAAGTACATGCCTGGCAGAAAAACAAACATTCGTGCTTCCTATTTTCGTTCCATCAACAGGCCCGGCTTTTTTGAAATCGTACCTTATACCATCGTGAACGAAGATTACGTAGAGCGTGGCAATCCTGACCTGAAACATGCGGTGGCAGATAATATTGATATCAGGTTTGAAAATTTTCCTAATCCTGCGGAACAATTTATGGCCGCTGTGTTTTACAAGCACATTCAAAATCCGATAGAATATATCTTAAAGCCTGATAACATTCGTGGCCAGGATATTTATTATATGCCCGGTAATTTCGGTAACGCTATTAATTATGGGGCAGAAATAGATTTCATTAAATACTTCAATAAAATCGGGATTAAAATTAATTATACCTATACACACTCGCGTATTACAACTACCAAGTCGAAGCGCATAAGGGATGAGAACGGAAACCTTAAAACCATTTCTGTAAATGAAACGCGCCCGCTATACGGGCAGTCAGCGCATATTGGCAATGTGTCTGTTTTATATAAAGATGCAAAAAAGAGATGGGACGCGCAATTAGCACTTCAATACACAGGAGAACGTATTAACTCTGTTTCTCAATTTGTGGGTAATAACCTTTGGCAAAAACCATCTATACAAATGGATGTGTCTCTTGAAAAGAAATTTAAGAGCGGATTAGGTATTTTTGCCAAATTGAATAACCTTCTCAATACTCCTATGATCGTGTATCTTAAAAATGCGGGTTCAAAAAATATTCGGGTTCCTGCCCAGTCATTGAATGGTAAAACATTGATACGCCAAAATTATTATCAACGGAGTTATTATTTGGGAATACGCTATACACTGTAAATTATTTAACCTTAAAAATAAAACATGAAGATTAACCCTTTCCTTATTTATTCAACTATATTTCTTTTGTTAATCGCAGGCTGTAAAAAAGACGACAATTCAACCAGTGATCCGGATCCTTCAGGAGATGGAATTTCAGGACAGGTTTCGGGAGTATGGGCCAAAGGTAAAACGTATGTAGTGACAGGCCATCTGGAAATCCCACAAGGCAAATCTCTCACAATACAAGAGGGAGTAAAAGTGGTAATGAGCGACTCTGTAATAGCGCCGGAAATTATTATCAAAGGCAATCTTTATTGTCTTGGCACTGAGGCAAACCCTGTACTATTTACCGTTCCTGATTCATGGAAAACTAAGTACCATTTGTTTGGTAATCTCTGGGGCGGAATGGTATCAGCTCCTACTTCGCAGGAAGTGGTACTACAGCATACCATACTGGAATATGGAGGTGCGGCTACTACAGAAGAATCTCCCTCTGTAAAAACCGGCCTTTACAAAGCCACAGCAGGTAAGCATCTTCCTGCTTTATATTATGGAAATGTGAACGGCAAATTTGTAGTAGCCAACAGCACTATTCGTAATTTTTATGATGATGCCTTATATGTAGAAGGCGGAAAAGCAATTATTACAAACAATGTGTTTTATGCGATAGGCGCGCCTGCAGACGATGCCATTAATCTTAAGTCCGGGGTACTTGCCGATGTAGCATTTAATTTAATTTATAGTCCTAATACCAGCGGCCTTAAGCTTTCCAATGAGGGAGAACGTTCCCCCCAATTGTACGTAATCGGTTATAACAATACCATCATCAATGGCGGCTGGCGCAGGCCTACGATCAAGGGAGGTTCTATTTGGGTTGAGAATGGAGTTCATGCAGACCTTTATAATAATCTTTTGGTCAATGATCGTTTTGGCATTAAAAGAGATAAAGGAAATCCGGAGGATAACCGTTCTAAATTTTATAATACTTTCTACTATGGCTATACCCAACAGGCCGTGGATCAGTTTCAGCCAAGTGATGAAATTATCGCAGGCATTGATGATGTTATCGGCACACACGCCGGAGATAACGATCCTAAATTTGTAAACTATCCATTGAGCACTGACCTGTACAATGCAGATTTTAGTACCACATGGGATTTTCATCTTCAGTCCGCTTCACCTGCTTTGAATAAAGGCAAAACTGATTTTACCAGGCATTTTGCAGATGGGATTGTAGTGAATGGCGTTACTTATAAATCTCCTGCGCCTGCTGCTTATTGTGGGGCTTATGGAATGAAGTAATTGTCGCAGGCGGGCCTATTCATAGCTTGACACAGCTATTATTTATTGACTTCGTCAAGTTCTTGGTCTGTTACAGGATTTAACCAGGTTACCCTTTATTTTTTATTTGCCGATTCCCTCCTGTAAGTGCGCAGGATAGCGCTCTCCTGAAACTTTGATAGTTGTCAATGCTGCGTTTATTCTGCTTAATTCATCACTGGACAATGAAAGGTTCGCCCCGCCGATGTTTTCCTGCAAGCGATGCAATTTTGTTGTGCCGGGTATCGGAACTATCCAGGGCTTTTGAGCCAAAAGCCAGGACAATGCAACTTGCGCCGGAGTAGCATTATTATTCTGCGCTATTGTATTGACCAAATCAAGTAATCCCTGATTAGCTTCGATGTTTTCGGGCTGGAAGCGGGGCACAATGTTCCTGAGATCGCCTTTCTCAAATTTGGTGTCTTTGGTTATGGCGCCTGCCAAAAATCCTTTGCCTAACGGACTGAATGGAACAAAGCCAATACCTAACTCCTCTAATACCGGTATGACTTCTTTTTCGGCTTCACGAAAAAACATAGAATACTCACTTTGCAATGCGGCTACGGGTTGTACAGCGTGCGCCTTACGTATGGTTCCTACTCCCGCTTCCGATAAGCCAAAGTGCTTTACTTTTCCCTGTTGTATCAGTTCTTTCACCGTTCCGGCAACTTCTTCAATCGGTACATTGGTATCTACACGGTGCTGGTAGAACAAATCAATATGATCTGTTTTCAGTCTTTTTAATGAAGCATCTGCAACGGCTTTAATAGTTTCGGGACGACTGTCCATTCCCAACTCGGGCCTGGCGCCTTTAATCCCAAACTTGGTAGCAATAACTACTTCGTTACGGAACGGCGCAAGAGCTTCGCCTAACAGTTCTTCATTCGTGAAAGGCCCGTAGGATTCTGCTGTATCAAAGAAAGTAATACCCAACTCATAAGCCGAACGCAATAGTTTGATAGCTTCGTTTTTTTCTGTCGGCTTTCCATATCCGGAACTCAGGCCCATACAGCCCAATCCTAATGCAGATACTTCCAATCCGCTATTACCTAATATTCTTTTTTTCATCATTATTATTTTAGTTTTTATACTATTATAAATTTAATTTCCTTTCGCTGATCCATTTCACTCTTTCCGGGTCTCTATGGTCAAAGAAAAGGCTTGCACTGGTGTCTAAGGCAGCAATAGCTTGCATGTCCTCTGCGGAGAGTTCAAAATCAAAAATGTTGAAGTTTTCAGCCATCCTTTCTTTTCGCACGGATTTAGGAATAGCAACAATACCTCTTTGCGTTAGCCACCGAAGAACTACCTGTGCCACCGATTTATTATATTTTGCACCAATACCTGATAAAACTTCGTTGTGGAAAATATTGTTTTTGCCTTCGGCAAACGGTCCCCAGGATTGTATTTGTACATTATTGTCCTGTAAGAACTGCTGTGTAGCTATCTGCTGATGGAATGGATGCGTTTCTATTTGATTTACCGCAGGTGTAAAGCCACTGTTTATAATCAAATCCATCATTCTGTCGGGATGAAAATTGGCTACGCCAATTGCCTTAATATTTCTTTTGTGATATAATTCCTGCATCGCCCTCCATGAACCAAAAATATCGCCATAAGGTTGATGAATAAGGTATAAGTCTAAATACTCCAACTGCAATCGTTCCAGGGATTTCTGAAAAGCTACTTTTGTTTTTTCATATCCTGTGTCCTGCACCCAAAGTTTTGTGGTAATAAACAATTCTTCTCTGGCAATACCACTATTTTTAATGGCATTTCCTACAGCAGCTTCATTCATATAAGAAGCGGCTGTATCTATTAACCTGTAACCCGTTTCTATTGCATTGATGACCGATTGTTCACATTCGGAAGCGTCAGGTATTTGAAAAACGCCAAAACCCAGAATGGGCATTTCTATTCCGTTGTTTAACCTAACTGTTTGCATTGCTATTGAGCGATTTTATTTTAAATTCTACTTTGTATAATCCGGGTAACATATTCACAACTGCAAATTTCATAAGATAAAATGAGAGTATGCTTATACGGATTACTGTATTACCTGCCAAAATCACTGATTTGAGTGCAACAGGATAAGAGAGGGGAAGGATTTTGTAAATTTGCATTTAAATCAAACAAAAAGGTATTCAATAAAATTTAATCAATCATCATCGTCCTTATCTTTTCCTGCAAATTTTGCCGGGTAGCGCTGATTCCCTTTCGTTGCGTGCCATATAATGCGATTCATTAAGCCGTCGTTGCCTCCATCTATATGATCAAATTCCGGCCTTAAAGACTGCTTTGCATAATACAAAGCTTTTCCCGTTAATGCAGTGAATCCCGGGTTCATTTCATTTAGTGGTATCTGGTTGGGAATAGCCTTATAAACAAAATCAGAAGGCCTGTCATTAAAGCATTTGAACATAGGAAGAGCCGTAGCATCAATGGCATTCATCGGCGGAATACCCAATATCTGCTCAATGGTACGTACCATGCAGGTTTGGTTATAATTGGTATGAACGGTTTGCTGTAACCTGCTGTACGGGCTTATCACAAAGCCTGTAGTTCTGTAAGCCGAAACATGATCCCATCCATTCTGGGAATCATCTTCTGTTACAAACACAACTGTATTTTTCCAAAACCTGCTTTTGGTTAGCGCCTCAATAATTCTTCCTAATGCGAGGTCATTATCAGCAACCATAGCCCGCGGTGTAGGCAGTGCAGGGTTAGTGCCGCCCGTATGATCTGCAGGAAGCGCCATGATCATCAATTGCGGTAATTGATCTCCGGGCATGTTTTCATACTCTTTCAATTCTTCTATAAATGCCGATGCCCTTAACTGGTCATTGATCTTATGGCTGTCATAGCAAGGATATTTGCCTGACATTATGGGGCGTACTGCCGATATGGTGCTTGTATTGGTAAATTCAAAAGGCTTTCCTTTCTGATAATCATTATAGATTGTGGTCCATGTCTGTTCTTTACCAAAATCAGGGGTACATGCTTCTCCATATATCTTCACGCTTTTACCATGTTCCGTAGCATTGTTCCAGATAAATCCTTTTTTATTATATACCAGCGCATCAGTCTGTACATGCGGATAGCTGCGGAACCATGCGCCTACATTTCTTTCTACATAGTCGTTGGCCATTGCGGCATCTGTCCATTGATGCCCTTCGGCAGATGACTTGCCCGATACATAATAATTATCAAGCAATAAAAAATCTCTTGCCAACTGGTGTTCATTGGGTGTTACCGTGTTGCCAAATACGCAAAGATCTTCACGGCCATCGCCTTCTTTCATATCACCAAGCACCTGGTCGTAGGTACGGTTTTCTTTGATGATATAGATCACATGTTTGAATACAGAAGGTTCTCCGATCCTCTCAGGAACTGGTTTGGGAGCAACGCCTTTTCGTGGAAGCAATCGCGCTAATTGCGCTCGAAATGCAAGATTGAGTTGCTTTACTTTTTCGGTATGCGAAGCCAATTGTTCGTTATCTGGTATAGGAATAATGGATAGGGTAGTGGCCTGCTTATGGCTATTATAGGCTCCGCCTTTGGTATCGGGCACATCTGCCTTAGGAGATTCTTTTTTAATATCTATGCTGTTGGTTCTTGATCCTTCCCCCTCAAGATTAGTGATGAATAAGGTATTGTTTTTAATAGTTATTCCTGAAGGATAAGCTTCCGTAGGAATGAAACCTCTAAGGGCACTTTCCCCGTTGCCACCAGATGAGGCTTTACTTCCCAGGTTAACTACAGCCACTGCATTATCCAGCCCGTTGGTAACATATAAAGTAGCGCCGTTCTCATCCAGCGCCAGCGCTCCGGGCGAATCGCCAATAAAGCCTTCTGTGCCGGGAAATAATTTTACAGGTATTTCTTCCGTTACTTTATTACTACGTGTGTCAATTACCGTTATATTATCACTGTTGGCATTGGAAACATATATAAAACGACTGTCGCTGCTATGGATAATATCATTAGGATGAAGCCCTGTTTCAATTTCTGTAACGAATGAGCCATCCAGGTTATATACTGATACAGAGCCATGGCTCAATGCACCGGTTATTGGATTGATGTAAGCATCGCCATAAGGAACGCCTGCAGTCTCTTCCGCAGATCCGGCAGCAGGTTGGGGGCCGGCCCAATTGGTTACATATATTTTATTATCTGCCAGGGTAATGCCATAAGGCGCTACTCCTGTAGGTTTCGTCCAGGCTACTTTCTTAGTATCTATATCCGTTTTTACGATCTGGTTGTTACCATTTAAAACCACATAGAGGTAGTTACGGCCATTCTCGGTATTAACCACAAGTTCGTTGGGCAATGCAAGCGGGGATTTTCCCTCTGCATTAAATTGGAAAGAATTTTTAATAGAAATTTTTTGCCCATCCCATTCAGCCTGCAGTACATAAGATTCTTTGCCGTTGGCGGCGCTCCAGAATATATAGGTCTTGTTACCGTTTTGCCATACCTGTATTCCCGAATACGTACTTTTCAGTTTGCTGAATGGCTTGTTATCCCGGAAATTCCATTTGGTGGTCACTTCTTTCTTTTGAGGGTCAATGATCACAATTCCATTCCTTTCTTCTACAGCCAGCAGATCTGTTCCCGGAATCAGTTTTACATCCAGGCTGTGTTGTTCAAGATTCTTATCGCCCCATGATACTACCGTGCCTGCAGGACTGATAATACGGTTGAAAGGCATTAGCACAGGAAGAAGGTTATTATTCAAAGTGCTGTCGTCATAAGAAGAATGTTGGCGCGCCTGCTCGTTAAGTTGTTGTTTTCTTAATGCAGGGTAATGGCATGATATAATAAACAGTAATAAGAGGAGCTTAAATAAATAGCTGGAATTTTTCCTGATCATAATGTGTAGGTATAAAAAGAGGGTTTAAAATTAGTTACTTTTTTTTAAACCATTTTCCCTGGATTAAATACGGAGAAGCTATTAGAGAAGTTGTACTCTTCACTGATTGCTTATACTGCACAAGGGACAAAACAGTGAATAATTTTATCCGGTCGGGGCGCTTTCTTTGGCGACCTGAACGATTTTCCAAGCTAATGGTTCAGACCGCTATCGCGTTCCGACCCGCACCTAAAAAACTCACGAATTTACCCCTTGCACAGTATAGCTCATTCAAATGCGGCTTAATTAGTGTGCCACGGTTTTCTTATAAAAAATAGTGTGCCGGGAATAAAATATTTTTGAATTTCCA
>ERZ778017.442-NODE-442-length-57815-cov-93.710249_pt1 | contig 57815 bp, 51 predicted proteins | sample MGYA00375747_ERZ778017 | MGnify/ENA primary metagenome ERZ778017 (study PRJEB29350, sample SAMN05509838) | bioreactor metagenome | biome: bioreactor; material: wastewater | place: South Africa: University of Cape Town | collected 2014-03-17 ...
GCGGAGAGGTCGCGGGCGATGCGCATGACCTGCTCCTGGCGCTCGGACAGGCGCAGGCGCAGGCGCTGCTGGGCGTACTCCACGTCGCGCTGCAGCGCTTCGCGTTCGCGCTCGATTTCCTGCGAGTGCAAATACCAGAACGAAGCCGCGATGGCGACGAAAAACAGAAATACCGCCACCAGAGGCGCGAGGGCGGCAAAGCGGTCCTGGCGGTGCGGCGAGAGTTCACGCCACCACCGGCGCCAGCGCCGCGGTGGCAGTTGCTCCGACATCGGCATGGCCTCGGCGCGCGGATGAGGGGAAACCATGAGCGAAGTTTAAAGACCGACAGCGTGATCCAGAAGTTTTTCTTCGGGGTTTTCCTAGGTATTTTCGTATTATGAGATTCGCTCATACTATTTGAAATTTCATAAAACTATGCGACACTCGAACACCTATCCTGACACCCACATTGCCATCAAGGAGACTGAAGATGAGTGACGCCATCAATGGCCAGGCGCGCACGGACGCCGATGCACAAGAAACGCATGAATGGATGGACGCACTGTCCGCGGTCATCGAAAAAGAAGGTCCCGAACGCGCTCACTTTCTTCTGGAGCAACTGCTGGAGCATGCGCGCGAGCACTCCATCGACATGCCGTTCTCCGCCACGACCGGCTACGTGAACACGATTGAGCCCGAGGAGGAGCAGCGCAGCCCGGGCAACATCGAGATCGAAAAGCGCCTGCGCGCCTACATGCGCTGGAATGCCATGATCATGGTGGCGCGCGCCAACCGCATCCATACGGACGACGGCGGCTCGCTGGGCGGGCACATCGGCTCTTACGCCTCGGTCGCGACGATGTTCGAGACCGGTTTCAACCATTTCTGGCATGCCGAGAGCCCCGAGCACGGCGGCGACTGCATCTACCTGCAGGGTCACAGCTCGCCGGGCGTGTATGCGCGCGCCTTCATGGAAGGGCGCATTTCCGAAGATCAGATGCTGCACTTTCGCCAGGAGGTCGGTTACAAGGCCGGCCTGCCGAGCTACCCGCACCCCTGGCTCATGCCCGATTTCTGGCAGTTTCCCACGGTCTCCATGGGCCTGGGGCCGCACATGGCGATCTACCAGGCGCGTTTTCTCAAGTACCTGCACGCACGCGGCATCGCCAACACCGAAGGGCGCAAGGTCTGGGTGTTCCTGGGTGACGGCGAAATGGACGAACCCGAGAGCAAAGGCGCGATCGACCTGGCCTCGCGCGAGCATCTGGACAACCTGATCTTCGTCATCAACTGCAACCTGCAGCGCCTGGACGGCCCGGTGCGCGGCAACGGCAAGATCATCCAGGAGCTCGAAGGGCAGTTTCGCGGCGCGGGCTGGAACGTCATCAAGTGCCTGTGGGGCAGCAGCTGGGATCCGCTGCTCGCGCGCGACAGGGACGGCATCCTCAAGAAGGTGATGATGGACACGCTGGACGGCGACTATCAGACCTTCCGCGCGCAGGATGGCGCCTACATCCGCGAGCATTTCTTCGGCCGCGATCCGCGCCTGCTCAAGATGGTCGAGCACATGAGCGACGACGACATCTGGGCGCTGCGCCACGGCGGCCACGACCCGCAGAAGGTGTACGCGGCCTTTCATGCGGCCAATGAGACCCGGGGCCAACCCACGGTCATTCTTTCGCGCACCATCAAGGGCTATGGCATGGGCGCGGCCGGGCAGGCCAAGATGCCGGTGCACCAGATCAAGAAACTGGGCGATCCGGCCATCGTCGCCTTCCGCGACCGCTTCAACATCCCCGTGCCCGACAGCGAGCTGGCGGACCTGCCGTTCTACAAACCGGCCGACGACACGCCGGAGATGAGGTACCTGCACGCGCACCGCGAGAAGCTCGGCGGCTACCTGCCAAGCCGGCGCATGCAATCCGACGAGAGCTTTACCGTGCCCTCGCTCGAGACGTTCAAGGCCATCCTCGATCCGACGGCTGAGGGGCGCGAGATCAGCACCACGCAGGGCTTCGTGCGCTTCGTCGTGCAGCTGCTGCGCGACAAGGCGCTGGCGCCGCGCGTCGTTCCCATCGTGGTGGACGAGGCGCGCACCTTCGGCATGGAAGGGATGTTCCGCCAGATCGGCATCTACAACCCGGCAGGCCAGCAGTACACGCCGGTGGACAAGGGCGAGGTCGCCTACTACCGCGAGGCCAAGGACGGCCAGGTGCTGCAGGAGGGGATCAACGAGGCGGGTGGCATGTCCAGCTGGCTCGCGGCGGCCACGAGCTACAGCGTGAGCAACCGCATCATGATCCCGTTCTACGTGTACTACTCGTGCTTCGGCTTCAACCGCTTCGGCGATCTGGCCTGGGCGGCAGGCGACCTGCACGCACGCGGCTTCCTGCTGGGCGGCACGGCCGGGCGCACCACGCTCAACGGCGAAGGTCTGCAGCACCAGGACGGCAACAGCATGCTGATCTTCAGCTCGGTGCCGGCCTGCAAGAGCTACGAGCCCTCGTTCGCGCACGAAGTGGCGGTCATCATGCACGACGGCATGAAGCGCATGGTCGAGAAGCAGGAGGACGTCTTCTACTACCTCGCCATCCACAACGAGAACTACGCCATGCCGGGCCTCATCCCCGGCACCGAGGAGCAGATCCTCAAGGGCATGTACCTGTGCCAGCCCGGCGCCGAGGGCAGCAAGCGCGTGCAGCTCATGGGCAGCGGCACCATCCTGCGCGAATCCATCGCCGCGCAGCAGCTGCTGGCCACCGACTGGGGCGTGCAGGCCGACGTCTGGAGTTGCCCGAGCTTCAACGAACTGGCCCGCGAGGGCTGGGACGCCGAACGCTGGAACATGCTGCACCCGGGCGAGGCGCCGCGCGTGCCCTTCGTGGCGCAGCAGCTCGTCGCCCACCCCGGCCCGGTGGTTGCCTCCACCGACTGGGTGCGCGCCTATCCCGAACAGATCCGTGCCTATCTACCCAAGGGGCGCAGCTTCACGGTGCTGGGCACCGACGGCTACGGGCGCAGCGACTTCCGCTACCGCCTGCGCGAGCACTTCGAGATCGACCGCCACTACATCACGCTCGCCGCGCTCGCCGCGCTGGCCGATGAGGGCGTGGTCGACCGCTCCAAAGTGGCCGAAGCGATCGCCAAGTACGCGATCAAGACCGAAAAAATCAACCCGCTGCTGGCCTGAAGGAGGGACAAGACCATGGCAATCAAGGAAGTCAAAGTCCCCGATATCGGCGATTTTTCGGAAGTGGGCGTCATCGAGCTGCTGGTACAGCCCGGCGACACGATCAAGGCGGAACAAAGCCTGATCACGGTCGAATCCGACAAGGCCTCGATGGAAATCCCGTCGAGCGAGGCGGGCGTGGTCAAGGAGCTCAAGGTCAAGCTGGGCGACAAGGTGAACAATGGCTCGGTGATCCTTCTGGTGGAAACGGCGGATTCCGAATCAAACCAAGTTGCGCCCGTTGCTGCACAAGCGCCAGCAGCCAGGACACCTTTAGCGTCTGAGACCGTGGCGGCAACGCCTCCAGCGGCGGCGGCAACCGCGGCGGGGCGCGTTGAAGTGCGCGTGCCGGACATCGGCGACTTCAAGGACGTGGGCATCATCGAACTGCTCGTGGCCGTTGGCGACACGGTCAAGCAGGAGCAGTCGCTCATCACGGTGGAGTCGGACAAGGCCTCGATGGAGATCCCGTCGTCGGCCTCGGGCGTGGTCAAGGAACTCAAGGTCAAGCTGGGCGACAAGATCAACGTGGGTGATCTGATCGCCGTGCTTGAGGGCGCGGCAGCGCCGGCCGCAAGCGCGCCGGTGGCCGCTCCTGCGGCCGCGCCGGCTCCCGCCGTGGCGGCATCGGTCCCTGCGCCGGTGGCTGCCGTACCGGTGGCCGTCCCTGCGCACCAGCCCGGCCAGCCCGCGGTCGGTCTGCCGCACGCCAGCCCCTCGGTGCGCAAGGCTGCGCGCGAGCTGGGCGTGCCGCTCGCCGAAGTCAAGGGCACGGGCCCCAAGGGCCGTGTCACGCTAGAGGACGTGCAATCCTTCACGCGCGCCGTCATGGGGGGTGCTGTGCAGACGCAGGCTCAGGCGCAGACGGGCAGGGGGGGCACCGGCATCGGCCTAGACCTGCTGCCTTGGCCCAAGGTGGACTTCGCCAAATTCGGCGCCATCGAAGCCAAGCCGCTTTCGCGCATCAAGAAGCTCAGCGGCGCCAACCTGGCGCGCAACTGGGTGATGATCCCGCACGTCACCAACAACGACGAGGCCGACATCACCGAGCTCGAAGCCTTCCGCGTGCAGACCAATGCCGAGAACGAGAAGGCGAAGAATGGCGTCAAGGTGACCATGCTTGCCTTCGTCATCAAGGCGGTGGTCGCCGCGCTGAAGAAGTACCCCGAGTTCAATGCCAGCCTCGATGGCGAGAACCTCGTCTACAAGCACTACTACCACATCGGCTTCGCGGCCGACACGCCTAACGGCCTTATGGTGCCGGTGCTCAAGGATGCCGATCAAAAGGGCATCCTGCAAATCAGCCAGGAAATGTCCGAACTCGCCAGGAAGGCGCGCGACGGCAAGCTCGGCACGGCCGACATGCAGGGCGGGTGCTTCTCCATTTCGTCGCTCGGCGGCATCGGCGGCACGCACTTCACGCCCATCATCAACGCGCCGGAAGTCGCCATCCTCGGCCTGTCCAGGAGCGCGATGAAGCCGGTGTGGGATGGCACACAGTTTGTGCCGCGCCTGATCCTGCCGCTGTCGCTGTCGTATGACCATCGCGTGATCGACGGCGCGGCCGCCGCACGCTTCAACGCCTATCTGGGCCAGGTGCTGGCGGACTACCGCCGCATCCTGCTGTGAAAGGAACCTGAGATGGCAGTGATGGACATCAAGGTTCCCGATCTCGGCGACTTCAAGGACGTGGGCGTGATCGAAGTACTCGTGGCCCCGGGCGATCAGATCCGCGCCGAGCAAAGTCTCGTGACCGTGGAATCCGACAAGGCTTCGATGGAAATTCCATCGAGCCACGCGGGCACGGTCAAGGAGCTCAAGGTCAAGCTCGGCGACAAGATCAGCGAAGGCAGCGTGCTGCTGACGCTGGAAGTCGCCGATGCTGCCGCACCCGCACCTGTGGATTCAGAGCAAAAACGGGCTCCAGCGCCCGCCAGTCAAGCGCCAGCAGCTCCTGCTCCAGTAGCAGTGAGCTTCGCGGGTAGCGCCGACCTCGATTGCGACGTACTGGTGCTCGGCGGCGGTCCGGGTGGCTATTCGGCGGCCTTTCGCGCGGCCGATCTCGGTCTTTCGGTCGTGATCGTCGAGCGCTATGCGCAACTGGGCGGCGTCTGCCTGAACGTCGGCTGCATTCCGTCGAAGGCGCTGCTGCACGTGGCCTCGGTCATGGATGAAGTGGCCCACCTCAAGGCGGCCGGCATCGATTTTGGCGCGCCGCAGGTGAACATCGACCAGCTGCGCGGTCACAAGGAAAAGGTCGTCGGCAAACTCACCGGCGGCCTCGCGCAGATGGCGAAGATGCGCAAGGTCACGATCGTGCGCGGCTACGGATCCTTTGTCGGTGCCAACCAGCTGGCGGTCGAGGAAACCACGGGCAGCGGGCAGGAAAAGACCGGTGGCAAAAAGGTGGTGCAGTTCAAGCGCGCCATCATCGCCGCCGGCAGCCAGGCCGTGCGCCTGCCTTTCATGCCCAACGATCCGCGCATCGTGGACAGCACCGGCGCCTTGGCCCTCAAGGAGGTTCCCAAGCGCATGCTGATCCTGGGCGGCGGCATCATCGGCCTGGAGATGGGCACGGTGTACTCCACGCTGGGCGCGCGCCTGGACGTGGTGGAAATGCTCGACGGCCTGATGCAGGGCGCCGACCGCGACCTCGTCAAGGTCTGGCAGAAGATGAATGCACCGCGCTTCGACCACGTCATGCTCAAGACCAAGACCATCGGTGCTCGGGCCACGGATGCGGGAATCGAGGTGAACTTCGAAGGCGAGGGCGCCCCCGCGCCGCAAACCTACGACCTGGTGCTGCAGGCCGTCGGCCGCAGCCCCAACGGCAGGAAGATCGCCGCCGAAAAGGCCGGCGTGGCCGTGACGGATCGCGGCTTCATCAGCGTCGACATCCAGATGCGCACCAACGTGCCCCACATCTTCGCCATCGGCGACATCGTGGGCCAGCCCATGCTCGCGCACAAGGCAGTGCACGAAGGGCACGTCGCGGCTGAAGTGATTGCCGGAGAGCTGCAAGGCAACAAGGAACTGACTAGCGCCGCCTTCAACGCCCGAGTCATTCCCAGCGTGGCCTACACCGACCCGGAAGTCGCCTGGGTCGGCCTGACCGAAGACCAGGCCCGCGCGCAGGGCGTCAAGGTCACCAAGGGCCTGTTCCCCTGGGCCGCCTCGGGCCGGGCGATTGCCAACGGCCGCGACGAAGGCTTCACCAAGTTGCTGTTCGACGCCGAGACCCACCGCATCGTGGGCGGCGGCATCGTCGGCACGCACGCGGGCGACATGATTGGCGAGGTGGCGCTGGCGATCGAGATGGGCGCGGACAGCGTGGATATCGGCAGCACCATCCATCCGCACCCGACGCTGGGCGAGAGCATAGGCATGGCCGCCGAAGTCGCGCATGGCTCGTGCACGGATGTGCCGCCTCAGCGGCGTTGACCGCACTACGCGCAACCGTCGCCTGCGGATCGGGGTAACCCGGGCCGCAGGCCAAGTCAGACGCAATCGTCGGCGTACGGTTGTGCCTTCCAGTCGATGGGGTCCTGTTGCAGAACCGTGTCGATGTCCATGTCCAGGGCAACGCCCACTTCGCTGGGGAAGGTGGCCGCCAGTTCGCGCGGCATGAAACCGGCCTCCCTCGCGCGCGCGCGCCAGACCGCCAGGTGAAGGATGGCGGCCAGGGGCTCGTACACCTCGCCATCGAAAGGCGCGTTGTGATGGCGCAATGCATCCACGAGCACATTGGGCAGATGCCATTGCCGTGCAAGTGCAGCGCTCACCGCCGCGTAGCCGTATCCTCGGGCGCGTCTTTCGACCTTGCTGCGGCGCAGATCAAGGGGCGCAACGACGCTGCTGGCCGCGCTGCTGCCTTGCGGATCGCGCAGATGCAGCACCAGTTCACCCAGGCCGTGCAGTAGGCCGGCCGTATAGGCAATCGTCTGATTGCGATGAACGATACCTGCCAGTGAGCGCGCCAACCGGGCCGTGTTGACGCTGTAGCGCCAGAAATGCTGCAGGTTCATTCCCGGTACCGAACCGGCGGTCGTCCCGAGAAAGGCTTCGGCGACAAAGGACCGCAACTGGGCGGCATCGAGCATCACAATGGCTTCGGGGATGCTGCCCACCTTGCCGGACAGAGGGTGTGAGTGCGAGTTCGCCTCGCGCAGCAGACGCGCCGCCAGGGCCGGGTCCGTCAAAAAGAGGTGGTTGATCCGACGCAGGCTGGGCTCGGGCTGCGCCAGCTCCGTCGTGAGCAAGGCAACGGCACGCGGCAGGCTGGGTAGCGTGCACTCCGTTGCCATGACATCGTCGAGTTCCATCCACTTGCGTCCGTTGGGGTACCGAGGACGATTATCCACAGTCACATGGATGAAAGTGGGGATGCCCGGCAGGGCTGCTCGGCAGCGTCTCTATAGTTCAGCTCGCAGGCCGGGGAGGTAATTCATTGACGCTCTTGTTCCACTGGTTCAAAGAGTGCCCTTGGATGATCTGCTGGCGGTCACGCGGGAGTTCATTTGCCCGATGTATCGCGCTCGGGCCTCAGTCGGTGCCTGCGTCGCCATGGGGCGGGCAGTCTTACGCCCTCAAGCTCCAGGAACCCGCGCTCGTGCACAAGGCCGTCAAGAGCTATGAACCGGGCTACTTGCGCATGGATGTGAAATACCGGCCCCAGATGCGGGACGAGAGCACTCGGCGCTACCTGTTCGTGGCCATCGACCGGGCCATGCGGTGGGTGTTCGTGCGGATCTTGGCCCACCAGTGCACGGGCCTTTCTGAAGGCACTGCGCAAAGCCTGCGAAGCAGCCATGCCGACAGCGAAAGTGCCACACCGCGCGTGGCTGATCTGGATCTCGATTTGCTGCATCGCCGGGCATTCCGCAATGACCGGCGCTTGGACCCGGCGGGCAAGGAGTCCGGCCTGATGGAACTGCTGATGCACCGTCACGGCGGGGTGCTGCCGCACTCGCGTATCGCATCACAGGTATGGGCATGAACTTCGACTCACCCCACAATCATGCTCATGCCGAGGGGCGTTGTGAGTGCGATCAATGTCATGCGCGCTGCCTGGCACCCCACAGACCGAAGGCTGCAAGGGCGATGGCTGCGACGCCGATTGCGACCAGGGTGAACGTCGGCACATAGAAGGTCGTGTAGACCTCCCAGCCGAGGAGGCGAAGAGCGCTCGAGACTGCGGTATAGATACCGACGAGATGGCCGCCGAGGGTGCCGGTGATGCCGAGCAGTACGCTGCCGAGCAGCGCCAGGCCCGCCATGATCCAGCGCGTGGCTCCGTGCCACACGGCTTCGCCCCGAAGCCATCGGATCAGCAGCAGAAGCGTCCAGTACGCCAGCGTCCAGGTCGCGGCCAGCATGTGATTGCGACCCAGCGGGGACGACGACAGCGTCTCCCACGGCCACACCATGAGGCCAACCGTGTAGGCGACGAGGCCGGAGATCAAGCCGAGTACCAGCAGCGGAACCAGTGCTCGATCGACGGCTTGGGCAAGCGTGCCGTCGGAGACGGCGCGCCACAGGATCGCAAGGGCTGCCGTCATCCAGAGCGAGATTGGGAAGTGGACAAGCACGACGTGATACGCGTCCATGATCAAACCTCCAAGTTCTGCTTGAGCAGCAGGTTGAGTGCAACGCCGAAGCCCGCGATGAGCGCGACACCGGCCAGAATCGTCAGCAGCCACTGGCGACGGATCGGCTCGGCGAACTCGCGCTCGACGCCGTAATGGGCGAGTTGCTCCTCGCTGTGGCGGTACTTGACTGGGACGCCCTTACGGATGTTCTCGGCGCCGCCATGCTGGGTGCTGTTGAGATGCGGCCAGCTCACCTGCCCGGGGTAGAACAGCTTGACCTCGGTCCAGGGTTGGCTCCAGTCGGGTGTGTTTCCCGTGAACTTGGTGGCCGGGATCTCGGCCGCGCGACCGATACCCAGCGAATATGGCAGCGAGACATAGTGCCACCGGCCTTCAGCGCCTTTGCGGTGAACCGCAAAGGCCAGCGTGTACGTACCCTTTTCGACGAACTGCTTGTCGTCATTCAGGTGGCCGGTCTGCATGGCGCGCACCAGCGCGACGTCCCAATAGCCGTCGCGCCAACGGGCTTCGCCGACGGGCTTGATATCGCCATGCGAGCCCGAGGGCTGCCGCAGCAGGATGCGGGGTATGACATCGCCGTCTTTCCATGCGAGATTCGGATCGAAGGGGAGGGCGCTGTCCTTCTTGAGGTAGTAGACGTCTTCGAACCCGGGCTTCCTGTCCTTCACATCGGCCCAGGACAGCGCGGAGCGCCCGACCTTGTCCTTGTCGAACATGAACAGGGGCTGGCCCTTTTCCGCGTCCCAGTTACTCGCAAAGGGAGCGTCGCCCGCATCGCCGTAGCGAAATTCGGAGATGTACTCAGAGGTCCGGCCGGGATTACGGTTTTTTTCGCCAAAACCAACTTAACTTGCTGATTTATAGAACAAAATCCTGCTTGTAGTTGATCGGCTCCACTTCCCGGTTCAGGTCCAGCGGATACTCCCCGAATCGATTGATGTGCTCGCGACGGTACGGCGCCGTGCCGCGCAGGATTTCTTCCGTCAATTGATACCCTTTCGCCTGGAGCGACTTCAGGATGCGCGTCATTTGATGCACGTTGTGCAGAATGATCATGTTGGCCACCAGGTGGTTATACTTGATGACCTTCTTCTGCTCATGCCGAATGTTTTCCGCAATGATGCCGTCCCCGCCGAAAAACAGCCACTTGACGAAATCATTGAATTCTTCGCTCTTGTTGGTGGCGGCGTTGACCGTCTTCCGCAGCTCGGCATCGTTGATGTACTTCAGCAGGTACTGGGTACGGATCGCCCTGCCCAGCTCCCGGAATGCGTAGTACAGCCGGTTCTTGCGGCTGGCCGTGCCCAGCCGGCGCAGGATCGTCGACGGTGCGATTTTGCCGGCCTTGATCGAGATCACCACCCGCAGCATGTCTTTCAGATGGCGCGCGATCAGCTCCCAGTCAATCGAGCCGCGGAACAGCCTGTCGATATGTGCATAATGCTCGGTCCGGTCAGCCCGATAGAACAACAGGTCCTTGATATTTCGGATGCGCGGCATCAAGTTGATACCCAACAGATACGCCAAGCCGAACACGGGCGTGCTTTGCGCCTGGGTGTCGCCGTGCAGCGTATCGGGCTGGATATCGGACTGGTTGTTGATCAATCCGTCCAGGATATACACGGCCTCGTAGACCCCGCAGGGAATGAAATGGCTGAACAGGGCAATGTATTTGTCCGACACGTGATAGTAGCCGATGCCGCCGTAGCCGCCGTACCGGATGTGGTACTCAGACAGCAGGTTTTCCTCGTAGAGATTCCATTTGGTGCCATCGGCCGACGCGCTCTTGCCCGAACCCCAGTAGCGCGGCAACGCAAAGCGATTATAGGCGTTGATGACCTTGACGATGGCCTTGTCCAGGCGCTGCTCGGTGACGTGCTTCAGATTCAACCAGGCGACCTGCTTGCGGCTCAGCCCCTTGACCGAGCGTGCCGTCTGCGTCGGGCCGAGATTGCATCCGTAGCAAAACAGGGTCGTGATGAAGCGCTTGCGCGGCTCGTCCACCTTGGCCTCAAAGCCGGACAGCGGCCCGAACAGCTTATGCAGGTCCAGCCATTTCTCCGTTTCGGTCAAGACATCCAGGATGCTGGCATCCTTCATCTGCTCCCGGATCAATTCGTCGATGACTTGCAGTTCCGGCGACGGCTTGGGCCGCTCGCCACGTCGGATCACGATGCCCGTGCCATCGATATCGACATGCCCGTTCTCGGGGAAGCGAGCGTCGACTTCCTTGGTCAGCGTCTGCAAATCCTGTTTGACCTTCGCCACGAACTCGGCAGGATCGGTCGGCAAACCGACCAGTTCGCCGAATGCGTCGATCTCCTTCTCATACTCTTCCCAGCTGACCAAGTGATTGCGGTAGTCGTCGAAGTCACCGCTGTGCTCCACATAGAGGTCGCCTGACTTCAACTCGTCCATCACCTCGGACAGCACCGCCAGCTCGAAGTATTTCCGGTGGAAATGCGTTGGCGCCGTGCTCTGCCGCTTGCCGAAGATGAGATGGCGCCACTTTTCCGGGAGCCAGTCCAGGGCCAGGATATCCAGTCCGGTTTCGGCGATGGACAATTGTTCCCGATGGCTGGAACGGAATTTCTGGATCAGCGCGACGTTCCTCAGCAAGGTCTCGTCTTGCGAACTGGAGCGCAGATTCAACGCTTCCAGGCACTTGAACAACAAACTGCGCTTGCCCGCGTAACCGACCAGCATGAACGGATAATAGTTGTTGCCAGCGTACGCCATGTGCTCGTCGCATTCATTGATCCAGCTTTCGATCTCCCCGTCCAACGAGTTTTCCACGCGGGCCACGCGCTGATCGGACGTACCGGTCTCATTGAAGACGGTCAGCACTTCCCGGAACTGACCGATCAGGCGCTCGACCTGGTCGGACTGCTGCAGATGGTATTGGCGCAGGCGTTCGGTGGCGGCGTTGTGGAGGCTACGCATGGTCTTGATGAAGATGTCGGCCACGTCGTCCATCGCTTTTTGCAGCTGGATCTGAATCAACAGGATGGCCAGCGTATAGCGCTTCAACGGCTTCAAGGCGCGCATTTCGGCCAGATCGAGCGCCCGTGCTTCCAGCACCAGTTGCTCGCGCTTGGTGGCGGCGATGTCGTCGGTATTGGGCAGCCCCTCGGCCAAGCCGATCATGGCGTCGATATGCTGCAAAAAGTCGGTTACCTCCCGCACACTGGGCTGCTTGGGCTCACGTTTCAAGCTATCCCAGATGCTGCGTGCCGGCGCCGGCTGAAGGATATTGTCCAGGCGCGCAATGATGTCGGACGAAAGCGTTCCGGCAACCGCCTTGTAGATCCGGTCGTTGACGGTTGCGCGAGAGGCGCGCGCCAGGCGAAACAGGTAGGTAAAGCCAGGCAGTTCATAGCGCCGCTGAATCAATTCCTCGATCAAGACATTGATGATGTCGGGCAGCTCCTGCTTGGTTTGGGCTGCCTGCAGCGCCTGGTCCTGCAACCAGTCCTCTGCCGTCCGATCCATCTGCTTGATCTTCACATACTCACGCAACCGAGCCTGGTGGCGGTGCCGCGTGCCGGCATGGTCGTAGCGGGCGATCGCATCCATGGACGGCACCCGCACTTGGGCACGCGAGCAAATATGCTCGATGATGGCCTTGGGCACAGCGGAGATCGTCACGAAATAGCCGAGCCGCTGCAAGAGCTTCAGTTGGATCAGCAAGAAGAGCCGTTGCGACGCCTGCCGGTATTGCGCATTAACGTACTTGAGTTCCGCGGGAGTCGGCGAATAGATCGCGAGCAGCTCTTGCTCAGTGAAGTCAGGCTTTAGGCGCGGATAAGCGGTTTCGTGGACACTCGTCATCGCGGCGGATGGATGGTGATGGACCGTATCAAGAGTTTACCAGTCGCAGACATTGCATCAATGGAATGGTCTTGTCCATTCCGATTTGGGAAAATGACAAAATTGTCATCAAACGGTGCGCGATTTGTCGCCAGCGGTGCCCTACCATCGGGAGGTCAATTGCTAACTTCTCCGGCAAGAATGCATCCATGCCGGTTTCTGCGAGAAAGACCTATTTTTGATGGAAGATTTCCTGCTTCGCCAATTCGATATCTCGTTCATCGATGTCAGCGCTTATGTCGGACTGGCCGCTGCTGGCGTGATGACGGTAAATCTGTTCGTTGGTTTGCTCCTGTCGATCCAATACAATCCGACCGCGAACTGGCCCCATCGCCGCATTCCGTTGTTTGACCTTCACAAGTGGTCCGGATACGGCGCACTGTTCCTGTCGCTGCTGCATCCGGTATGGCTACCGCTGTCCAAGGTAGCCCATTTCACGCTGCTGGCCGTGTTCTATCCGCTGGTCACGACCGAGCAGCCGATCCTGGTCAGCCTGGGCGCGGTGGCCGCGTACACGCTGATCTTCGTGGTGGTGACCGCCTATCTTCGCCATCGCTTCGAGTATGCGTTCTGGAAGAAACTGCACTACGCCTCCTATGTCGTCATTGTCTCGTTCCTGGTGCATGGCGTGTTCACCGAACCCTCGCTCAAACCAAGTGCCGTCATCGATTATTTCGATAGCGGCAAGCTGTTCATTGAGGGCTGTGCGGTCATTTGCATCGGACTGATCGCCTGGCGCATAACCGTCGGTGCCAAACTACGTGCAAGGAATGCGTCGCAGGCCACGTCTCTCCCAGCGTGGCACGGGCAGCTTGTCGTCGACCGCATCCTTGACGCGGGGCCCGACGTTAAAGTGTTCCGCCTGATCAATCCCGCTGGCGGCGTCCTGCCGTTTCATTTTCTGCCCGGCCAATACCTGAGCATTCGGCTGACGGACGGCGAGCGCGTTTTTACCCGCAGCTACAGCATTGCCTCCGCGCCGGAGCAATGCGAGTTTTGTGACATTGCCGTCAAGCGGATCGAAGGCGGGCGTGGTTCAGCACATTTGCATGAAAGTATCGAGCCAGGCCACGTATTGAACTGTACCGGGCCAACGGGCACATTCACCTTCACTGGTACTGAGGCGGACAGTCTCGTCATGATCGCCGGGGGCATCGGTATCACGCCCTTGTTAGGCATAGTGCGGCATTTGGCGGCAGTGAACTGGCCGCATGATGTGTACTTGCTATTCGCGGTCAGCACGCCGGCGGACATCCTGTTTGAACAGGAAATTTCCGCAATCGCGCAGCGCTATCGCCGTTTCCGGTATCGGATACTGCCGTCGAAAGTTAACGATTTTGCGTGGGAGGGCCCGAGCGGCCGCATCCAACCGCAGCACCTGGCCGAGCTCGTGCCGCATCTTGCGCGCCGGCGTGTGCATCTGTGCGGCCCGGAGTCGATGATGGCAGCGACGATCGCCATCCTGCGCGAACTGGGCGTTCCCGATTCACAGGTCCACACGGAATCCTTCGGCGGCGAAGGCGTGATCATCGACGATAGCATGGTGGATGCAACCGTGACGTTTTCGGCCTCCGGCAAACGCTGCATTGCCCCAGCCGGCATGACCTTGCTGGATGCGGCCGAAGCATGCGGCGTGCCGATCGAATCGCTATGCCGCGTCGGGACTTGCGGCACTTGCAAGATCAAGGTCACGGCCGGCGAGGTCAAGATGCAACGTGACGATGCGCTGACGACAGGTGACATGCGCCGCCATATCGTGCTTGCGTGCCAGGCACGGGCGATCACGGCAGACGTCCAGATCGAGCGTTGAAAACCAGATTTTTACGGAAAAGGAAGTACAAAATGATCAAAGCACGACGAATTCAATGCACTGTCGCCATTGCGATCAGCGGTCTTTTCTTGGGGGGCGGCACTGCCTATGCCGCTGCCGATACCTTCACTGGCCAATTTCTGACCACCGGCAATTTGTCGACACAAACGGCGCTGATGCCGTCTTTGAACGGTCGCCTGACCGCCAACTATGCACCGAGCTGGATGAAGGGCAATGTCGATTTCCGGTTGGAGCGCTATACGGAGAATTCCTATCATGCGGCCAATGGGGACATGGTCCGCGAGCGTAAATTCGAAGCGCAAATGAATTACAACTTGCCGCTAACCGAGCACCTCAACGCCGTATTCGGCGTGCTCCGACATGAGAATTACACCTTTCAGGACAATTACAACTGGGGCGTGGCCGGGCTGGCATGGAATGGCGATATCGCCAAGGACACGAATTTGAGCACGGCGCTGCTGGCAGAAAAGCGCAACGGTGGCGGCCGCGTCTTTTACGACTGGTCCGGCACGGTCGAACACCGCTTCATGGAAAAATATGGTGCGTTCGCCGCGTTGCACGTCTATGAAAACCTGGGCGAATTCGATCCCGAGCCCACCCATAAGCGCGAATTCGAAACGGGGATCAATTACTACTTAAGCAAACGGTACTTCGCCGGCGTCTCCTACTTTTACCATCAGCAGGTCGGCGATCCCGCAGATCGATTTTCTTTCGTAAAGTTGAAGTTGGGCGTCAATTTCTAACGAGCCGGACCAGTCGGAACTGATCGATGAAACTACCCGTCCCGGTCATTCTGTTTGGCGGCATCAGTCTATTGAATGAAATTTCGGCGCAAATGGTGGCACCATTGCTTCCCATTCTGCTGACTGCCATCTTAGGTGCCGGGCCGGTGGCGCTCGGCATCGTGGAAGGCGGTGCTGATGCGGTTGCGGCGTTCATGAAACTCTGGATCGGTCGCCGGGCAGACATCGCGCCACAGCAACGTAAGTGGATGGCCCTGTTCGGCTACGCGCTGTCGAATTTATCGCGGCCGTTGATGGCATTCCCGCTAACCTGGCCGATCGTCGCACTCCTTCGCGGCCTGGATCGTATCGGGAAAGGGGTGCGCGGCGCACCACGGGATGCGATTCTGGCTGACGCAACACCCAAAGAACTGCAGGGTCGGGCATTCGGCTTACAGCGCGCAATGGATTATGCCGGCGCGGTGGGCGGCACGTTGATCGCGGCGGCCATACTCGCCACATCCACGCTCTCGATCCCGCAGGTGATTCTGCTGACGATCATTCCGGGGATCGTGGTCGTCGTCTTGCTGGCCCTGATGCCGAATCCCGCGCAGGTGGGCGCGACAAAGGCGCAAAATGTGCCCGTTCCAGCGCTCAATTGGGGCACCCTTGATGCGTCGCTCCAGCAGTACCTGGCTGTACTGGCAATATTTTCTCTGGCTAAAGCGTCGGAAACTTTTCTGGTGCTGCGCGGACATGAATTGGGGATGGATGCGGTACAGGTACTGCTGCTATGGGCATTTTTGGCATCTGTGCAAACGGTGATCGCCCTGATTGGCGCGCCATTGACGGACCGGATCAGCAAACGCAGCCTGACATTGTTTAACTGGGTAACACTGGCAATCAGTTATGCCGCACTGTCGCTGGTGCGGACAAGCGCGCAACTTTGGCTGGCCGTCGCATTGTATGGCGCATTGAGCGGGATCTCCGAGGGGGTGGAGCGCAGCTATGTAAGTGAACTGGGCCGCTCGCTTGGAAAAGGTATGACATTTGGCTGGTACTACATGATAACCGGTGTTGCTGCCATTCCAGCAGGCTTGTTATTTGGCGGACTCTGGCATGCGGGTGGTCCGATGCTGGCATTCGGCACGTCAGCGGCCATCGCATTGATATGCGCCGTCGTGCTGGGCTTGCTAAAGCCCAATGGGATATCAGGAGGCGCTGCCTGAAATGAATTTTTCGCATTGCGCAGCGCGTGGCAAATCGAGCGTAAAGGCGGTATGCGATCCGGGCTGACTTACCACCGTGATCTGTCCGCCGTGCAAATCGGCAATAGATTTGACGATCGTTAATCCCAGCCCGACATTACCTTCTGACCGGGCGGGGTCCACCTGGTAGAAGCGGTCAAACAAGTGCGGCAAGTGCTGCGTGTCGATACCTTCTCCAGTATCGATCACCTGCAGCCTCGCCTGACCCGCCGGAGATTGTGTCGCCTTGAGCAGGATGGTGTCGCCCCTAGCGCAGTGCCGCAGTGCGTTGGCCACCAGGTTGGACAGCGCGCGGCGCAGCAGTACCGGATCGGCGACAAGACGAATATCGCCTTCGCTTGCCAAACTCACACCGCGTTCCTCGGCCAGCGCTTCGAAAAACTCCATCACTTTGGCAAATTCCGCGGCTGCCGAAATCGGTTCGACATGGCGAGCGATCTGACGATTTTCGGTGCGCGCAAGGAAAAGCATCGCTTCGATCATGCGGTTCAACGCTTCATATTCCTCCATGCTGCGCTCGATCAGTTCTCGGTATTCGTCGGCGGTCCTGGCGCGGCTTAACGTGACGCTTGCCGCGCTGATCAAGTTGTTCAACGGCGTTCTGAATTCATGCGCCAGGTCGGCCGAAAAGCGCGACAACTGCGTGAATGCATCCCGCAGGCGGGACACCATCGCGTCAAACGCCTCAGCCAGTTCTTTCAGTTCCGCCGGCATCGGACGATTGCTCAGGCGTTCATCGAAGTGGGCTGCATTGATACGGCCGGCGGCCTGCGCAATCCTGCGCACTTCGGATAATCCGCGCCGCATGCCGACATAACCGATCGCAATAGCCGCCAGTACGGCGCCGAACCATACGCCGACCAACTTATTCAGGTAAGCAGCGAAATCGCGCTCAGACTCGTCTAAGTCGAGTGCAGCTTGGATGACCTGCACATTCCCTGTACGCCCTGCGACGGCGCGCGCCGACATCAGCATGTATTCCTGATCGCCAATCGCGTGCTGCCAGCGTATTGACTGCCGCGGGATGGTGATGGGACCGACAGGCGGCGGAAAGGCAGTGGCCGGCGTTGCCATGCCGGCTGTCTCGGAAACCATTGCACCGTCGCTGGTGAGAATCCGGACATAGATGCCTTGACGCGACAATACATGCGACTCCCACTGTCGGGACAATCCTGCCGGAGCAGATTTATCGTCCGACATGACCAGGCGCACCTCGCGGATATGCTCAACCAATGCGTCCCGATCCTGGGCCAAAATATCCTGCTTCAACGACCAGTACAGATAGATGCCCGCTCCCAACTGGATCAACGCCACGCACAGGGCAAAAGCGAAGGTCAGGCGCGCCGTGATCGACCAGGGCCGATCCTTACGCACCGCGCAGCTCCAGCACGTATCCCACGCCGCGGACGGAATGGATCAGCTTGGGTGTGAAATCGGCATCGATCTTTGCTCGCAGCCGACGCACTGCAACATCGACGACATTGGTGTCGCTGTCAAAGTGCATGTCCCATACCTGTTCTGCCAGCACGGTGCGCGACAAGGCTTCTCCAGTGCGGCGCAAGAGGAGCGCCAACAGGGAAAACTCCTTCAGTGTCAAATCGATTCGCTGACCGCCCCGCGTGGCTTTTCGGCCGAGCAGGTCGAGCTCCAGGTCGGCGATCTGCAGTACCGTGTCGCGCTGGGGTTGCACCCCTTGGACGCGGCGCAGGATAACGCGGATACGCGCCAGCAGCTCGGAGAATGCAAACGGCTTGACCACGTAGTCGTCGGCGCCTAACTCCAATCCGCGCACCCGGTCTTCGACGCCGTCGCGCGCGGTCAGGCACAGGACTGGCAGGGAAGGCTTTTCGCGGCGAATCAATTCCAGGATCGACCAGCCATCAATACCGGGCAGCATCATGTCCAGCACGATCAAGTCGTAGGCTTGCGTCATCGCCAGATGCAGGCCGTCGACGCCGTTGGCGGCGATATCGGCCAGGACCGCGTTTTCTTGCAAGCCCTTTTGCAGATAGGTGGCCGCGTACTGCTGGTCTTCAACGATCAAGATGCGTGTCATTTGCCCGCCTTTCGGCGAAGGAGTGCGCTTGCGGCATTTTCTTCAAACTGGCCAGCTTCTTCAATATAACCTTGCACTGTTCCATCGTGGCGCCAGCCGCCTTGCCGCTTGATGTCGCGCGGATCGGCACCAGCCCGATAGGCGCTGGTTGCCATGCCGCGCCGCAGGCTATGGCTCGACAAATGCGGCACATAATCCAATCCCACCAGCTTCGCACAAACTTCCAGGATCGTATTCACACTGCCGGCATGCAGCGCATCCGTTCCGATTTCGTTCCATTTGCTGATCGGCCGGAATAGCGGCCCGGCAGCGATGCCGGCCGCATCGAGCCAAGTGCGCAAGGCTGTCGCCGGACAGCAAGGCCCATCACCGTAGGGGATCGCCTTGACGATGCCGGCGCCTTCCTGATCAGTCTTCGAACGGGTAAGCGTGATGACAATGCCATCTGGCTCCCACGCGACATCCGGTACTTCAAGGCTGACCAATTCGCTGCGCCGGTAGCCTCCGAAAAATCCGATCTGCAGCAGGGCATTGTCCCGCTTGGCCTTGAGTGTATTGAGGCTGTCCAAGTGCGTTGCGATCCGTGCCAAATCGTCGACCGGCAGCGCTTTGGCTTTCTTTTTCGGCTTGCCGTAGGTGCGCGCAATCCCGGCCAGCGTTTTGCGCACGGTCGGCGTGGAAGCCGGGTCGGCGAAGCCTTGATGGCAATGCCACTGCGACAGCGCGGTCAGGCGCAGCGCCAGGGTGCGCGGGTTCAACGAATCGGCATACGCCAACATATAGCGAATGACCGCAGTTTCCTCGCTCGGCAAGGCACCGCCCCAAGATTGGAAATGGCGGATGGCCGAACGGTAGGCGCGGCGGGTATTGTCGGCGGTAGCGGCTGCCAGAATGGCATGATGACGGGCCGTCAGATCGATTGGAACCGGTGTACCGGTGTTACGCAAAGCGAGGTCGCCGGTGGAAGCAGGCAAATTTCCAGATTGGAGGAAAAGGCGGTTTTTCGGCATGATTTTGTGGCTCGAAAACGGTTCTGTACCGGTAATTAACGAGCATAGCACGGCCGTGCCTCACATAACATGCGATAAACAACATTATCGCGCCCCAATATCAAAAGAAATCAACATCATTTTATTCGTATCTTAATGTACTATTACATAAAACGTAAAACGGTATTTTATTTAAAGGAGGGCTTATGGCCCGAGCGGGCATCCTATACTCGCAAGTTGCAAGAGTCGCCGAGCAGTTGGCGGCAGACGGCAAGAATCCGACCATCGATACCGTCCGCGAAGCGCTGGGCAGCACCGGAAGCAAGAGCACGATCGCGCCGATGCTCAAACGCTGGAAGGCCGAGCAGCAGGACACGGTCGCAGCCGCTGAAGCCGGCTTGCCGGCTTCGCTGGTGCAAGCCGTCAAAGGACTACACGAACATATGCAGAGCGAGTTCGCACAGCGCACCGAACAGGCGCAGCAGACGCATGACAAAGCCCTACGCGAGGCTGCCGAGCGCGAGGAAGCGCAGCGTGCGGAACGACAGGCACTCGCAGAAGGCCACGCGGCGCTGTCCGAGAAGCTGGAGCAGGCCCAAGCCGCGCTCGTGCAGCTGCAGGCGGTACATCACGCCCAGAGCGTGCGGTTGGCCACGATCGAGGCGGAAAGCGCCGGCCTGCAGCAGCGCCTGGCCGACCGCGCCGCGGAAGTGGACACGCTACGCCATCAACTGTCGCTGGCCCGTACCCAGTTCGAGCATTACCAGGAGGCGACTGCGGTGCAGCGGGCCGAGGAGCGCCAAGGATACGAGAGGCGCATCGCCCATCTCGAGCAGGATCTGGTCGGTGCTCAGCGCCACATCTCCGAGCACCAGACGACGATCGCCCAACAGGAAGCAATCAACGCCCATCTGGCAGCTGAACAGACGCGCCGGGAGCAAATGCTGCACACCGCGCAGGCGGAGCTGGCCGCAGCTTGCACGGCACGTGATCGGCTCGCAGGCCGCCTGGAAGACGAAACCGGCGTCAAGGAACGCTTGGCAACGCAACTCAATAGCGCGCACCAGCAATTGACCGATGTCCGCGCCGAGCTGGCCAGCAAGGCGCGGGAAGCGGAGATGTTGGCTGCGCAGCTGCACCGCGCTGAGGACCGAGGCAGCCAACTGGCTGAGGAAAAGTCCGGCTGGATGCAGGAACGCGGCGCCTTGGAACAGCGCGTGCAGGCAGCCGAACGGAAAGCCGCCAACCGTAGCAATTCGACTCCTGCGTTGTAAAGGCCGCCCGATCTCCACGCCCGGAATGTGCTCATAATGACGGATGAGTCCCAAAATTGGATGGAGAGAAAAGCCTTGAACAACCGAACTAGCAAACGCCGCAAGTACCGGCAACGCCTGGCCGCCGTCCGGCAAGCCGGGAATATCCCCCTGGCCGATAAAGATCGGATGTGGCTCGATGTCGCGCCGGTCGGCCGAGAATTCGGCTCCGCCGACTATCAACAGCTATCCGGCGTCCGGAATGGAGGCGAGCTAGATAGGGCGACCGATTGTGCCGTAAACGAGTTTCACAACCGAAAGTGAGGAGCCCGAAACGGATGAGATGACGAGAATTTCCATTTGTCGTCCCCAATGTCGAAAAAATGCTTTTAAATCAGCGGCTTGATCTAATTTTGGCGAAAAAAACCGTAATCCCGGCCAACCCTCTACTCATCGTCCGATGCGCCGATCGGGTTCGAGCGTGCGGCCCGCCAGTGCCACAGGTCGAGGAAGTAGCCCGCCTTGCGCAGTGCCGCCAACTCGTCCGGTGGAACCACGGAAGCCCAGTTGTCGATGTCGCTGCGCGTTGCCGGAAGGTACTTGCGGACATCGGATTTCTTCTTCTGCTGACCCAGGTATGGGTGCTTCTTCACCTCGTCTGCCGACGCTGCGTTGGCGAAGAAACGCATGCGGTCGCCAATCGTGACATAGCCGCCGTACCGAGCGAACTCAGGGACGCCGCCATCGTCGACCATCATTGTGACGCGGTCCTCGATCATGTCATCGGGGTTCTCCCCCGTGCCCGAGCCGAACTGGCGGACCCATTTGCCGCCCTCGAACTTCGCCAAGTCATGAAACAGATAAGGTTTTTCGGCCGCCCAGCGATAGCGAAAGAACATGTCTTGGCCGTTGTAGGCGGCCTTGACCTGAAGCAGCATGGTCAACTGCTCCGGCACGTAGATGTGCCGTGTGTGGTCGTTCTTCACGACGCCGGTTCCGTGGGTTACCCACGCCAGCCCGAGCACACCCACGAACACGCCCGTGGCGATGGAGAGGTAGAGAGGGGTCCTATTCATGCGAGGCTCCTGCAGTCGGTTGATCGCCGGACTTCAAAGTCTATGTCTGTGTCGGTGTTTGAGGACTTATCCGTAAATTGGCGGGTTGATCTTGCGCAAAGCGATGACGGCAGCGGCGAGGGGGTTTAGTGCAATGAAAGTGTGCTCAAGCTTCTCGTAGCGCACCAGCAGCTTGCGGAACCGGTTGAACCGGCCGTGATCAGCGCTCAGGTGTTTGCTGCGACGCTGCCCGGGCGTTGGACGTTTGGTCAAGCAGGAGGCCAGGTTCCCAAAGAACCCAGCCTTGGACCACCGCATGAACTTCTGGTGGATTGCACTTGCACTGACAAAGCGTTCGTTCGGCAGAACCTTCCATTGGCAGCCAGTGCGCCTGTTGCAGCGCTGCCGCCAGCTGCTGCACGCGCTCTTCTGCCGCCTGTTGCGAGTTGGGATTCCTTCAGCGTGATCTGGTCTGCCGGGTGCTCAAGGCGCCGATCTGCAATCCAGCGTCGATGTAACTTGCTGCGGGACGTTTTGCCGGGCCAGAAAGAGTCAGAGCCGCCGCAGCGCGGAGAGGCGGCATACAAGGCCAGCGCTCATGTCGCCCCGGCTTCGATCAGGTCCTGAATCGCGGCCGCCAGCAGTGGCACCACGCTGATGGCATTGGAGGCATGCGGCACGGTGTCGCAGGTCAGCACCCGCTGGGGGCCTGCCGCAAGGAGCGCGTCATAGGCGTCGGCGCAGAAGAGTGCATGCACGCCGATGCACACGGGGGGCGGCAATCCGACCCGGCGCACGTTCGCGACGGCCTGGATCATCGTGCGCGCGCTGGACACGATGTCGTCGATGAGCACGGGTTGGCGGCCCGCCAAGGCCGACGTGCCGGGCAGGCTGACCTCCACGTCCTTGTCGCCCCGGCGAATCTTCTGCAGCACGATGAACGGTGCATCGGCCCCGCGCGCGACTTCCCGGACCCATTGCTCGCTTTCCGCGTCGGGGCCGATCAGCACCGGTCGATCCACGTTCGCCGCGATCCAGGCCGCGATGGCGGGCGCGGCCTGCACGGCGCGGGTAGGCACCCGGTAGATCTCGCCGAGCGAGTGGTAGCGGTGCAGATGGGGGTCCACCGTGACGACGGCATCGAATACGCTGGACACCAGCGCGGCGAATGTTCGGGACGTGATGGCTTCACCCGCGTTGAAACGCCGGTCCTGGCGCAGGTACGCCAAGTACGGCGCCGCCAGCAGCACACGGGTGGCACCGAGGTCGCGCGCCGCGTCCGCCGCGAACAGCAGGGGCAGCGCCTTGGCATCGGGCTGTGCCAGGCTGGCCACGATCACGACGGTGCGGTCCGTCACGTCGGCGCCCAGCCGCACCAACGACTCACCGTCCGGAAACCGGTGCTGCCGCAGAGCGGCCTGCTCCGCGCGCAATGCTCGAACCAGCCCTGTGGCGAAGGCTTCGTCACCTGGCAGGTGAAAAATGAGAGGTTTCATATGTTCACCGAAATCTGGAAGATCGGAGGGCGCGACCGCACGAACTCCAGCGCATAGGCCAGTTCGCCTGGAGCCTGGGCATGCAGCGTGAACAGCGGCTGTCCGGCTTCGACGCGGTCGCCGAGGCGCGCGTGCACGTCGATGCCGGCAGCCGGGGCGGTCGGCGCACCGGCGAGCTTGGCTGCACGCGCGAGCAGCCGGTTGTCGATGCGCGTGACGCGGCCCGTGGACGGCGATTCGACAGTGTGCAGGTGCGCTGCCGTCGGGAGGCTGCGCAGTCCGCCCTGTTCGGCGCAGATCGCCTGGAACTTGGCCCAGGCCCGGCCGTCGGCCAGCACGTCAGTGGCGAGCTTCAGGCCGCCGCCAGCCGGTGATGCACCGCCCATTTCAAGGATGTCCGCCGCCAGCCGGAGCGCCCGCTCCCGCAGGTCGGCTGGGGCCTCGGATGTCCCCTGCAGGACGGCCAGCACGTCCCGTGCTTCCAGTGCCGGGCCAATCCCGCGGCCGACCGGCTGCTCGCCGTCGGTGACACGCAGCGACACCTGCAGCCCAATGGCGCTGCCCACCTCCTGCAAGCGTCGGCCGAGCGACGCTGCGGCGTGTGCACTGCGCACTTTGGCTGTGGCGCCCACCGGCAGGTCGATCAGCACATGGGTCGAGCCAGCAGCGGCCTTCTTGGATAAGACCGATGCCACGAGCTGCCCTTCGCTGTCGAGATCAAGCGGCCGCTCGACGCGAATGAGGATGTCGTCGGCGGGGCTGAGCCGCACCGAGCCGCCCCAGACGATGCAGCCGCCCGTGCGCTCGACCACGCGCCGCATGCTTGGCACATCCAGGTTGACCGGCGCGAGCACTTCCATCGTGTCGGCCGTCCCGGCTGGTGAAGTAATGGCGCGCGAGGAAGTCTTGGGCATCGTGAGGCCGCAGGCAGCCACGATGGGCACCACGAGCAGGGTCGTGCGATTCCCCGGCAGGCCTCCGACGCAATGCTTGTCCACCACCAGAGGACGGCCCCAATCGATGCGTTCGCCGACGGCGATCATGGCTTTCGTGAGCGAGACCGTCTCCGTCAGGTTCAGGTGATCGCCGGCGCAGGCTGTGATGAACGTGGCGAGGTGCAGGTCCGAGTAGCGGCCCGCCGCAATGTCGGAGATGATCGCGCTGAACTCGGCGTCACCGAGGGCGTTGCCGTAGACCTTGGCCCGGACATGGCTGAGCGAATCGAGCGGCCGCGCATGGGTCACCGTGACCGGCTGGCCCGGCCGCGCGCCCAGTGATGCCCACGCAGACTCAGACAGGCCGGCGAGGTTCTCGGCCAGCCATTCACCGTCGACGACACTGAGCGTAGCCATGATGGTTCGGCCGCCGGCCGTCAGTTGCACGCGGGCCTGGGTCGTGAAACCCTCTGATCGACAGACCGGGCAATCACGCCGCATGTAGACCACCGGCTCCTGGCGGGTGTCGATGCCCGTGCGCCACGCCTGTAGTGTGTTCCCGGCCTCCTTTGCGTAGCAGACTTCGTGAAGTGGCGCAGTCATGCAAGCTCCACGGTCTGCAGGTACTCGGGCACCGAGACCGCCCAGCCGAGTTCATGGTCGATCCGCGAGCGCAGCGCATCGGCCGCCTCGGGCTCGCCGTGCGTCACGAATGTGCGGCGTGGCGCCTGCGTGAAGCCGCGCAGCCATGCCATGATCTCGTCGGCATCGGCGTGGGCGGAGAGGTTGTCGAGCGAGGCCACCTCGGCGCGGATCGGGATATCTTCGCCGTGGATGCGGACGGTGGACGCGCCGTGCAGAATCGATGCTCCGCGGGTTCCGCCCGCCTGGTAGCCGGCGAACAGGATCGTGTTGCGCCGATCGGGCGCGAAGGACTTCAGGTGGTGAACCACGCGGCCACCTGTGGCCATGCCGCTGGCGGAGATGATCACCATCGGTCCGCGGCCGGCACTGAGCGCCTTCGACTCCTCGACCTTGTTGACGATCTTCGCGGCGTGGCACATGCCCTCGCACTCCTCGGGCGAGAGCCGATGCTCGTCGCGGTAGGCGTGGTACAGCCGCGTGGCATCGATGGCCATCGGGCTGTCCAGGTACACCGGCAGGTGGTGGATGCGCCCCTGCTTCTTGAGCCGGTAGATGCCATACATCAGGCTCTGGGCGCGGCCGACCGCGAATGCGGGGATGACTACGACGCCGCCGCGGGCGGCGGTCTGATTGATCACGGTCTCCAGTTTTTCCAGTGCGTCAGTCTCTTCATGCTTGCGGTTGCCGTACGTGGACTCCACCAGCAGGTAGTCCGCGCTTGGGACCTGCACCGGCGGGCGCAGCACCGGGTCGTTCGGGCGGCCGATGTCGCCGGAGAAGAGTACCGAGCGCTGTCCATCGCTGAAGTGCACGAAAGCGGAGCCCAGCATGTGTCCCGAGGACTCCAGCCGGGTGGTGAGTCCGGGCAGGGCCTCGAACGCCTCGGCGAACGGGCGCGGCGAGAACAGTTTCAGGCAGCGCTCGGCATCCTCACGCGTGTACAGCGGCAGCGCAGGCGAATGCTTGGAGAAGCCGTGGCGGTTGGCGAACTTCGCCTCTTCCTCCTGCAAATGGCCACTGTCGGTGAGCAGGATCTTGCACAGTTCATGCGTCGCAGAGGTGCAGTAGACCCGCCCGTGAAAGCCCTGCCGGGCCAGCAGCGGCAGGTAGCCGCTGTGGTCGATGTGGGCATGGGTGAGCACGACCGCGTCGATGGTCTTGGGCGCAACCGGCAGCGGCTCCCAATTGCGCAGCCGCAGCTGCTTGAAGCCCTGGAACAGGCCACAGTCCACCAGGATGGTCGCGTCACCATGGCGCAGCAGGTATTTCGAGCCGGTCACGGTGCCCGTGGCACCCAGAAACTGAAGTTGCATGGAAGGTACCCAGGAATGTCGTCGTTCAGAGAAGAACCGGCCGATCAGGCAGCTCGTTGCTGTGGTCCGTGCCCCGAGGAAAGTGCTGCATCAACTGGTGACTGACGGCAGCGATGCCCTCCACGGCCCCGGTATCGAAGTGTCCCTGTGCAAACTGGGCTTGCATGCGCCGGCACACACCCGACCATATGTCGGCACCGCAACGGGCATGGATGCCGCGATCGGCCACGATCTCCACAGCTCGGTCGGCAAGCAGTACGTAGATCAGCACGCCGCTGTTGTGCTCCGTGTCCCATACCCCCATGCGGGCGAACAGGTCCAGCGCCCGCTCGCGCGGCGATTGGTCTCGCCATAGCGGCGTTCCGTCCAGCGCGCCCTCGACCACGAAGCGCAACTGTCCGGCGTGCTGAGACTCTCCCGTTCGGATGGCCCGCTCGATCGCGTCCAAAGCGCGCGGTGGGAAGGCGCGGCGTACCGCGCGCTCCGTCGTGATGAGGTGGCGAAGAAGTCGTTGAATGTTCATTTCACCACCGTCCTGAGGCGCCGCCGCCACCAAAGCCGCCACCACCACCGCGGAACCCACCTCCACCGCCGCCGGCTCCCCCACCGGGCCATCCATCACCCCGATGACGCCCGCGGATGCCGTCGTGGCCGCTCATGCCGATGCCCAGCAGCGTGATGAAGAATCCAGCCAGCCCCGCCATCGCGGCCACCGCGAGGGTGCCCACCACCAGCCACGCCGCAACACCCAGCACGGCTGCCGTGACCACGGCGCCAGGAAAACGGCCGAGGGTGTTGCGCAGCAATCCGCCCAGCATGAGGGCCACGATGAACAGGAAGGGCCAGGCCTGGCCGATGTCACTGGTTCGCTCTTGCCGCCGCGGGTCTGCCGCAGGCAGGGGCTCGCCGTCGACGACGCGCATGATCTGTTCAGCGCCCGCCGCGATGCCACCGTCGAAATCGCCCTGACGAAAGCGCGGTGTGATCACTTCGTCGATGATGCGCCGCGCCACCACGTCGCTCAGCGCGCCCTCGATGCCATAGCCGACTTCGATGCGCACGGTGCGGTCATCCTTGGCAACCAGCAGCAGCGCACCGTCGTCCACCTTGCGGCGGCCAAGTTTCCACTGTTCGACCACCCGCATGGCGTACTGCTCGACCGGTTCGGGCCGCGTCGAGCGGACCATCAGCACCGCGATCTGTACGCCCTTGCGTTCTTCGAAGGAACGAAGCTGCGTCTCCAGCGCTGCGACCCGATCGGCGGCGAGCGTTCCCGTGAGGTCGGTGACACGCGCCTGCAGCGGCGGCACAGCGACCAGTTCCTGCGCGGACGCGACCGCCAGGAACAGGCTCAGCAGCAGCCAGGCCAGGATGCGGGTCAGCCGCAGGGGGGCGGCCGGGTACGGCGCCGCGGCTCTCGTCGCGCTCATGTCAGGGGCGCACCGCCGGTGCCGGGGTGCCGAAATCGACCTGGGGCGGCGTGGCCATTGCCTTCTCGTCGGCGACGGAGAAATTCGACTTGACGTCGTAACTGAACACCTTGGCCGTGATGTTGGTCGGGAAGCTGCGCGTCAGGACGTTGTACTCCTGCACCGCCTTCACATAGCGCCCGCGTGCCACGGTGATGCGGTTCTCGGTGCCTTCGAGCTGGGCGCGCAGGTCCTGGAAGGCCTGATTGGCCTTGAGCTGCGGGTAGCTCTCGCTTACCACCAGCAGCCTGCTCAGCGCGCCGGACAGTTCGCCCTGCGCTGCCTGGAACTTCTGGAACGCCTCGGGGTTGTTGACGAGTTCCGGGGTGGCCTGGATCGAGGTGGCCTTGGCACGCGCTTCGACGACCCGGGTCAGCGTCTCTTGCTCGAAGTTGGTCTCCCCCTTCACCGTCGCGACGATGTTCGGGATCAGGTCGGCGCGCCGCTGGTACTGGTTCAGTACCTCGGACCAGGCAGATTTGGTCTGTTCGTCCAGCCGCTGGAAGTCGTTGTAGCCGCATCCGCTCAGCGACAAGGCAAGCGCCGCGAGCAAGGCCGTCAGGAAAAGTCTCATGGTTCGGTCTCCGTGAAAGTGGGTGAAGTGGAGGAGGGTGGAGCTGTTAGCAGGGCGGGTGTCCGCGCCGAAGTGAAAGTGAGCCACCGGGGGTACCGCTTGAATCGTGAGCCAGGAGTGGAAGCCGACGCAATAGTGGTCCGCTGCAAATAAGTGTATGCGCTGCCTTGCCTCGAATGCCGCATGCGTCAGTCGGCGGTGTCCGTTGGATCGCCTTGCTGTCGCCTCTGTGAGCCTGTTCCCTGGCCTTGATGCGCTTCTTGCCGGTCGCGCTGCCATGCAGGAAACAATGGTTCTCGCAGCCGAGTGTTCGGAGCTCGGTATGAGTTGTCGCCAATGCGGTGGCGCCGATCTGACGTGGGTTTGATCTGCTCGGTTTAATCGAAACCGTTCTTGCTCTGAAAAAAGACTACCTTCAACTGGTACGCCCTACGGGGAGCAGGACAGTTGTTGCGAAGGGCGCAGAGCGTCTGTGCCGTCAATTCCGTCTTTTCGGGAACGAGCCACCCAAACGCTCCTGGGTCCAGCGCATTTGCCATTTGTTTACCCAATTCAGAATTTGATCTGCAGGCATGGGCCGGGCAATGAAATAGCCCTGTGCCAGATCGCACCCCGTTTTTTGCAGAAAGCTCCAATCGTCAGCGTCTTCCACGCCTTCAGCTACCGCTTCCATGCCCAATTCTTTGGCAAGCGTCAAGCTTGCAAAGAAGATGGCGCGCAGGGTTTCGTCGCTGTGGGCGCCGTGGACGAAGCTCTGGTCAATTTTCAGTTCATGAAAAGGTACATCACGCAACTGCGCCAGTGATGAGTGGCCGGTGCCAAAATCGTCAATGGAGAGCTTGAACCGACGCAAGCGCAAGCGGGTCAGAATTTCCAATGGTGCACGCAAGTCCTTCATCAACTGGCTTTCCGTTACCTCCAGGACAATGGACTGCGGTTCTACCTCGGCTGCAGCGGCTGCGGCGGTGATCTGTTCGGGGAATTCCAATGCCGTGAGATTGTCCATTGATACGTTAATGGCCACCTTCAGATTCATGCCCTGACGAGCCCATGAGGCGCAATCACGCAATGCCTGCACCAGTACCGCCTGCGTGAGCGCATTGATCAATCCATGGGCCTCGGCCATACCGATGAATTGGTCCGGGTACACCATTCCGTCTACTGGATGACGCCACCTCACCAGCGTCTCTACGCCAATCATCTTTCCATCGGAGATCGAAACTTTTGGCTGGTAATAGTTGACCAGTTCTCCAGCCTGGATGGCCAGAGCCAGCCGTTGGGCCCCGTAGCCCTTACCCTGCAGTTGCTTGGTCGCGAGCGCTGGGGGTACCCATCTCTCCACCAATTGGAAAAGCGCCTGCGGAGATACAGGCTTCTGCAGGCTCCCCAACACTTCAATGTGGTGTGCCTGAACCAGCGTGCGGGCGGAGTGCAGTGTGCGCTCATCTTCCCCGCTGACCAGTATCAGACTGCCGGAGTACCCGTGCTCCACGAGCTTGCGTACAAACTCCACGCCATCCATGCCGGGCATATTCAGGTCACACAGGATGAGCTGCGGAGCGTGCGCGGGATCGTCCACCAACTCCAGTGCCGCTTGGCCGTTGTCACAGGTGTCGACTTGAGTGAAGCCCAGATTCGCCAATTGTCGGGACAGCAGCATCAGCGTGAAGGGCTCATCGTCGAGCACCAGGATGCGGACATCGGGTCTACTGCTCATGGCGCACTATCCAACATATCTTTGGACAAAATCTCGGTCATGTGTTGATCGACTGCGTCCATCTCCTGTTTGAAATGTTCAAACGCCAATGACAAAGCGTCGATCTGACCTGCTGCGCCAGCCTGCTCCATGTCGGCGCACAGGTCACCAAGCGCCATGGCACCCACCGAGCGTGCAGCCGATTTGAGCTTGTGCGCTGCCGCCGCCGTCTTGGCTGCGTCTTCAGCTCGATAGGCTTGTTCCACTTCGTGCGCAATACGTGCCGCACTGGTGCGAAAGGCCTGGAGAAACTCGCGTATGAGCTGCGGATCGTCTCCCACCAGCCTGCGCAAGACCTGAATGTTCACTGGCCCAGTAGAGGAGGATGGGCGGTCGGCGGCCACTTCCCTAGCGGCGAGGGCTGGTGGGGGTACAGGCTTCGGCAGCCAGCGTTCCAGCAAGTCTTGCAGATCCGATAACGGAGCTGGTTTGCTCATGTAGTCATCCATACCGAGATCTTTACAACGCTGTGCCTCTGTCTTGAGAGCATTCGCTGTCAAAGCGAGAATGCGAACCGGTGGCTCTACCGGCTCCCCGGCGTGGGTCCGTGCGTTGGCGCGTTCCTGTTCCTCGGCGCGAATGACGGAGGTGAGTTGGTAGCCGTCCATGCCAGGCATATGCAGATCGGTCATGATCAAAGCATAGTCTCCGGTGCGCCAGCGGATCAGGGCTTGCAGGCCATCGCTCGTCAGGTCTGCGGTCAATCCCAGCAGCGAAAGCTGCTGCATGATGACTTTCTGGTTGATGTCATTGTCTTCGACCACCAAAATCAATCGCCGCTGGCGGCGAGCTTCTTCTCGTGATAGCGCCACCGGTGTAGGTGGGTAGCGCGCGGGTGTCAGCGTGTTCTGGTCGTCTTGGTAAGCAGCACGACCAGCCGCAACCGCTACAGCACGCAGAAGTGAGTTGCGAGTCAGGACATTCCCGTCTATGGATACGCTATCCGCGTCGAACTGCTGTGGATAGCGATGAGGACCATGGCCTATAACCACAAAGTGTGCATCAATCCCCGGATGGGAACGTGCTATGGCGCGCAGATGGTCAAGCGGGGTAGGGCTTTCAGTGTCGGTATTGACCACCCAGACCCATGGGCCGGGTTGAAGATTTGGCGCCAGTTGGTTGGCGGCATCCAGGTTCACTGCATGTTGGGTATGTGCACCTGCATTGACCAGGTAGGCCACAAGATCACAAGACCGCGTCTTGCCGTTGCCAATGACCAAGCAGGGCAGGCCGGCTACCAAAGATGGGGAAGGCTGTTCTTTTTCGACAGGGTTGGCCAGACAGGCAAGAGGCAGGGATAAGACGAATGTAGAGCCGCTGCCGGGCGTGCTGGTTACGGAAATTCTTCCGCCCATGCGTTGAGCCAAACTGCCGGAAATGGCCAGACCCAGCCCGGTACCTCCAAAGCGCCGAGTGGTGGAAACATCCGCCTGGGTGAAGGCTGTAAACAATGTCGCCAGCGTGGCTTCGCTCATGCCAATGCCGTTGTCGATGATTTGGAAGTCGATGGTCACGCTTTGAGCGCTCTTCTCCACAAGCACTGCACGAACAGCCACCCTCCCGGCGACAGAGCCGCCTGCCGAAAACTTGATGGCGTTGTTTATCAGGTTGATCAATATCTGGCGCAGGCGCAGCGCGTCGCCTAATACGTAGGGGGGGATTTCTGGGTCAGTGAACAGGGTCAGTTCAACGCCTTGCTTCTCTGCCAGGCGGTTCAGCATGACACAGACTTTCTCCACCACCTCACCCACGGCCATGGGCTCGCTTTCAACATCGAGACGACCGGCTTCAATCTTGGAGAAATCCAAAATGTCTTCAATGATGCCCAAGAGAGAGAAGGCTGACTCGCGGATCAGATCCACCATTGCCACCTGTGGCGTTTTCAGACTGGAGCGCGCCAGCACATCAATCATGCCAATGACACCGTTCATGGGAGTTCGAATCTCATGGCTCATCGTGGCCAGAAAATTTGACTTTGCCTCGGCCGCCGCATTGGCTTCATTTCGCGCCGCTTCGAGTTCTGCGCTGCGCTGGCGTTCTCGGACATTGACTCTGGCCAAGTCGCCGTAAAGACGGCTGTTTTCGAGCAACAGGACGATCAGAACGAAGGACGAGGCCAACAGCCCGTAAACGCGCCCGCCATAGAAGCCCAGGTCGAAGCGCTCTCCATTCAGAACAGATGCAAGAGCAACATCTAAAAGCCAGGCGACCAGTGTCACCATCAGCCAAAGGTCCAGCACACTGTGGGCCTTGCGCCATAAGGTCACTAGCGCCACCAGAGACAAAGCCCAAGTGCCCATGGCTACCCAGACTTTGCCAGAATCATCCTGATTGCCAAGCATCAGTGGCGGCAAGACATCGTTGCCTGCTGTTGTGAGCAGCATCAACGTGATCGCTAACATGGCGGCGCACAAGATGGAAAGTGCGATGCCACGACGTGCGGACCCTGTCGTCTGGGTTTGGGGGCCGGATTCGGGATTTGCCTGACCCTTCAAATGGACATAGGCGAGGACAAATAGAGGAAAACCGCCGTGCCACAAGAAATACAACCAGGCAGTGGTCTGTGAACCGGATCCTAGCGCGCCGGCAGGTGCAAAAAGACCAGGAAAACTCAGGCCATGAAACACCGCCATAAAGGCGCTAAAAAGGTAGCCAGTTCCCAGTAGCAACAATGCACGGGAGCGCAAAAAGCTGTACTGCCCAAGTAGCAGCACTGCCGTGATCAGATCATTGGTAACAAGGGCTGTCTGGTATATGGGAATGAAGGCGCCAACCTGCGGCAACGCCACTCGCGCAAAAGGCGCGATCGCCAGGAAAATCAGAAGGGAGACAAAAATCGCTGCACCAGCCATGCGCCGATGGCGCGTGTCTGCAGGCAGCGTAGACAGGAATGCCGAACTGTTGCTGGGAGGTGTATCCACAGAATGCGCGATAGCCAAAACAGTTTTCCTCTGCAATCGTTGCCGACGTCCACAGGGGTCTCTATGATGAGCCTTGGTGAGCGCCATTTTGGCTCATCCAATTGACGCGGATCAGCTTAGCGCAAGTGCCAATATAAGGCAAAAAGGTTCACCCGCAGATGGCAGACAATCTCGCGCCGTGTTCTCGGCCTTGCCTTATCGCACGAAGGCGTCTGATCTCTTGATGCGGCCTGCTGCCGCATAGACTTCCGAGGCGAGCGCCTGTCCACGATCTCAAGCTGCTGACCACCCCAGGATGCTGATCCGCAGTAGTTAACATAATATACATTGTCTCAAATCAAACCCGCAGCCAAGGCCAAGGCGCCCAAGGCCAAACTGCGGCTGCACATCCTCGAAGCCCGCAAGGAACAAGGCTACCGGCTGCGCGTCATGTACCGGTCTCTCGGCTGGTCGCGTGCGCAGTGCGCGAAGTTTCTTCACGTCAGCGAGCGCACTTTACATAACTGGGAGTGCGGGCGCCACGAAATCCCGTATGCGGCCTACAAGCTGCTGCGCATTCACTGCGGCATGGAGCTGCCCGGGAGCCAGTGGCGCGACTGGTCGTTCTCGCGGGGCAAGTTGTGGACGCCCGAGGGCCACGGGCTCACGCCCAAGGATGCCGCCTGGTGGTCCCTGCTCACGCTGCGGGCCGAACTCGGGGCGAAGGCCATCCGCGAGCTGCATGCCCTTCGTTCACCGCAGCGGGCCAGTGCGGCGAGCCAGCACGGCGCAGCGCCAGCGCCGACGTGCGGGAGCGCCGAGCTGGCACCGGGCGCTGACGCAGTCAGCGGCGCGGCGGCGCAGCCGGCGCGTGGGCTTGTCTCATATAAAACAAGTCGCCCGTTTTCACCATCAAAAATCATAGCGCCCAACAGCTACACCGTCTTTTGCTACAAATTTTGAATAAGGAGAACGCGCAATGTTACAAGTCAACCGTGCCATGAGGCGTCATCCCGAGGCTTTGGACTGGTTGCCGGGGATGCCCAAGGTGGGCAGGCAGCAGGCGTTGACGGAGGCTGGCGCCCTGCCCTTGGCGGCCTATCCCTCGCGTCGGCTCAAGCGTCTGGAAGCCCGAAAACGGGCCAAGGCGGCAGCCGGGCGCCCTGCTGCTGGGGGTGTGGCATGAGGCAAGAAAAAACGCCTTACGGGCCTTCTGAGGCCCTTGTCGCGGCTGAGGCCCTTGTCGCTGATCTGACGCGCTACATGGTCAGTCCCGGCTCCGATGTGGTTTTTCGTGTCTTGCTGGCGCGCAGCCCTGCGCAGACCTTGGAGGAGTTCGCCGCTGAACTGCTCTGGTCCATGCGGTTTCATGGCGTCCCTGCCTTCGAGGGTAGCGAGCTGCCGGGCTGTTTGGTGCGTCTGGGTCGGCCTTGCGTGGATACGGACAGTTTCGAGCCAGACCCGGCGCGGGGTCTGCCGATCGATCCGGCCGTGTGGTCGCCCCTAATTGCGGCGTTTGCTGCTCCGGCCTGTGCTGAGGGGGTGGCATGAGTCGCTTCACCGATCGCCTGTACAACCACTGGAGGCAGGCAAATGGGGGTTCTGGCGTTCTGCTTACCACGGGGCGCCCTGCTGTGCCCGGCAGCTTGAAACAAGTTGTCAGGCCGTCCCGGGTCGTGGCCGGGGTGTCGGGGGTATCGGGGGAAACCCCCGATGTCCGGGCCGTGTCGCGCGACGTGCCCCACGCAAGGGGCGCAGCATGACCAGCGCGCCCCAGGCCACCATGGGGCGTGACCTGGCCTCTGGTGCGGCGCATCCGCACGTTTGCGCCACCCCTCCGATATTCGCGGGCGTGGCGTCCATTCAATCGACGCTATTGCTGCCGTGCCCTGAGAAACTGGTATTTGCGCAGCAAGGCGCTGAATCAAGTAACCAGAAAGGATTATGTGGGCAACTCGATCGCGGCTATTATGTGGCCGACGATGGAAAATCCTTCAATTCGATTATCTCGGGTGAAAAATATACATTGTATTAAATCAAACAACGATGGCCAGACCATCCTCCGATGTATTCCAGTCAACCCAGAAAGACTGCCGAGGGTGCCCGCCAGCACCTTTCAACGCCGCCGCAGGATGTGGATGAATTCTTCGCCCTGGGTCTGTTGCTCCACGAGCTCATTACCGGTCTGCCGCGCGAATGCTTGAAAGTCGCGCATGGACCCGGGATCCGTGGCAATGACCTTGAGCAGCTGCCCGCTGTTCATCTTGGTCAACGCCTTCTTGGCCCTGAGGATGGGCAACGGGCAATTCAGACCGCGTGCATCCAGTTCGCTATCGATGTTCATGATGTTTCCTTCGGCTGCACCAGCCCGTGCCTCCACTCCTGATGCTCCTGGGCCGTGAAAAACACGGGCTCCTGGCCACGCGAGCGCAGCCAGTCCGCCAACGCGTACCCCGTGCCGGCCGGCCAGCATTTGAGATCCTGCAATTCCATCATGCGGTATTCCAGCAGTTCCGGCGACAGTCGCACGGTTCCGCTCGCCTGCACGTGAAACGCGATGATCACCTGGTTCATGCGCAAAAACTCGTACGTGCCTACCAGCGTGACGGTGTGGGCATCGAGATTGGTTTCTTCCTTGAGTTCGCGGGCCACGCCTTCCTGAGGGCTTTCACCCGCTTCCATGAAGCCGGTGATGAGCGCGAACATCTTCGGCGGCCATGCGGCGTTGCGTGCCAGTAGCACCTTTCCATCCACCTCCACGATGGCCGCGAGGACGGGGGTGGGGTTGTTCCAGTGCGTCCAGCCGCAGGCGGCGCAGCGCAGACGCACCTTTTCGCCGCTGTCCTCCATCTGCGCAATGGGTGCAAGCGTGCCCGCGCAATTCGGGCAGAAGCGCATTTCGTAGGCCATGGGGTTCAGGCGGGGAAAACGCCAGTCGAAAGATAGCGGTCGCCTCGGTCGCAGACGATGAAGACGATGGTGGCGTCGCGTTCACGCGCGGCAATCTGACGCGCTACCCAGCACGCCCCGGCCGACGAAATACCGGCAAAGATACCTTCGTGCGCTGCCAGCTGGCGCGCCATGTCTTCCGCGTCACTTTGAGAGACGTAAATCAACTCGTCGACGAGTTCAGGACGGTAGATTTTGGGCAGGTATTCCTCGGGCCATTTGCGTATGCCGGGAATGCGCGAGCCCTCGGTGGGCTGCGCGCCCACGATGCGCACCTCGGGGTTTTTTTCACGCAAAAAACGCGCCACGCCGGTGATCGTGCCCGTGGTACCCATGGCGCTGACGAAATGTGTGATGCGCCCCTTTGTCTGTTCCCAGATTTCGGGACCGGTCGTTTCGTAGTGCGCCCGGGGATTGTCTTCGTTGGCGAACTGGTCCAGCACCCTGCCCTTGCCCTGCGCGGCCATTTGCAGCGCCAGGTCGCGGGCGTATTCCATGCCGCCGCTCTTGGGCGTGAGGATCAGCTCCGCTCCGTAGGCCTTCATGGTCTGCGCGCGTTCCACCGACAGGTCTTCGGGCATCACGAGCACCATGTGGTAGCCCTTGACCGCCGCCACCATGGCCAGCGCGATGCCGGTGTTGCCTGAGGTGGCCTCGATCAACGTATCGCCTGGTGCTATTTCGCCGCGCTGCTGCGCGCCGTCGATCATCGCCAACGCCGCCCGGTCCTTGACCGAGCCCGCGGGGTTGTTGCCTTCCAGCTTGGCCAGCAGTGCGTTGCCGTGTCCGGCGTCGCCCGTTGCAGCCAGTCGCGCCAATGCGACGAGCGGCGTCTTTCCTATGGTGCTTTCAATCGTGGGATAGGTCGTCATATCCCCTTACTGTGCCATAATTCTCCGCTTCGCGAAGAATAGCCCGGGTGGTGAAATTGGTAGACGCAGGGGACTCAAAAATAGGGACTTTTACGTAGGTCTTGCTTGAGTCTACCGTCTGCAAAGCCGCGTGGGATAAGGAATTGAGGGATAAATTGGCTCTTGAGCGAAATGCCAGCATTTCGAACCAGGAGCCAGCTAGGAGCTAGGACGATGTAAGCTAGCTCCAAGCGAAGAGTAGTAGGTAGTTGAAGTAGCATCGCGTCATGCCCGAGTGGTGAAATTGGTAGACGCAGGGGACTCAGACCAAATTTGAGCCCTCCGGGGGAAACCCCAGAGGTGAAGCCCGTCAAACTCGGCGAAGGCCCTGGACGCAAGTCCGAGCTAATACCGAGCCAAGCCCTGGAGCCGAAAGGCTCCTCGGAAGGTGTAGAGAGCAGACGGCGGGCACCTACGGCCGAAAGGCTATGGTGAAGGCGTGCTCCAGCCCACGAACGCCGTTTCTTCGGAGACGGCGGCGGCGAAAGCCGAAGTGGGAAGAAAATCCCCCGCCGCAAGGCGTGCCGGTTCGATTCCGGCCTCGGGCACCAATCCAGAAGAGCCGCCTCTGTTCGCAGAGGCGGCTCTTTCATTTCCTGCCTACTCGCTTGAATCCTCGATCCCCCGCCATGAACGCCTCCAGCATGTGCGGAATCAGCGTCGCCGCATCGACCGCCTCACCGTAAGTCTGCGCGTGCAGCGCAGCGTAGCGGTCAAGGTCAGCCTTCAAACCGGCCGGGCACGCGAAGGTCAGCTTCGTGGATTCCAGTTTCGGCAGCGGTCCGAGCCGCAGCTTCTTAATCGTGCTCATCGCATTGCTCCCCGGTTGAAGAACAGCGGCTGGTACGGTCGCAGCACCAGATCGCGGTTGACGATGATGCGAACCGGCAGGCCGGGCCGCTCGGTCAGCGTTGGCTGGATGTTCATGTTGCGCCGGGTCATCTCCTGGCCCACCTGGTTCACGCTGTCCTGCAGACTACCTTGCCCGGCAATCACGACGCGATTGCCGTCCTGCCGGTTCTGCGGCGCGGCCAGTTCGGCGCCCACGCCCAGCAGCGTGGTCAGCGCCGCGCCGGCAAAGACACGATCCCAATGCCAATCGACCCCATCCTCCAGGCCGGCATAGCCGGCCGGATCGGCGCCCGCGAGGTTGTCGAGCTTCAGCGAAGACGTGTCGGGCAGGATGATGCGGTTCCACACCACCTGCACGCGGCTCTGCCCATAGCTCACCTGGCTGTTGTACTTGCCCAGGATGCGCGATCCCTGCGGGATCAACAGGTGCTTGCCCGTGGCAGTGTCGTAGACTGGCTCCGTCACCGTGCTGATCACGTCGCCCGGCAGGTCGGACTTGATGCCGGTCACCAGCGCGCCGGCGATCACAGTGCCCGCCATCACCTGGTACGGCGAGGTAGGCAGCGCCAGATTCCCGGAATTGCGGGTTTCCGTAGAACCGCCTTTCAGGAAAGCCTCTTTCTGGTCTTGCCGGTTTTGCACAGCGGTCGGGTCAGACGCGGACTGTTGAGTTTGTGCCGCCGTCGAGGCCGGCCCGGCGGCGAGCGGATCGAAACCCGCCAAGGCCGATACCGGGCCTGCCGCCGCGACTTGCGCAGTTGCCGGCGCACCGGCCTTGCCCTGCTGACTCGAACGGAAGAACACCGACGAAGCCGCCGCGGCATCGGCTTCCTTGCGCCGTGCATCCTCCGGGTCGTGGCCTGGCGGCGCATAGGTGGGTGTGACCGGCTGCTGCGAGGCCACGATGGCCGGGCCGAGGTCGCCCGGCAGGGGCGGCCCCAGTTCCGGCACCTTCGCCGGCAGCTTCGAGTAGTCCGACGGCAGGCCATCCAGCCCTTCGGACTTCGAGACGCGATCCACGTTGTAAAGCTCGGTCTGCTCGCCTACGCCACGCCGATGCGGTTGCAACGACCACATCAGCGCGCCGAGCACGGCAACCGACAGGCTGCCGGCGAGGATGGCCAGCGTGCGCCGGTTCAGGCGCGTAACCGGGCGCGGCTGGGCGCGCAACGCCACCGCCTCGGGTGCCACCTTGTCGGCCTGCGGGGCGGCATGGTCGGAAATGTCATCCTGGCTCATGGTCAGTTCCTCCGCGTGCCGCTCGAAACGCCGTCCGTGCGCTCGATCCGCACCACGTCGCCGCCATCACCGCCCAGGCGCAGTTCGGCTGCGCCGAACAGCCGATCCACGATGTAGTACGGCGAGCGGAAACGGTAGTTCACCAGTTGCCCATCACCCTGCGCGCCAATGACAAACAGCGGCGGCAGCTCGCCTTGCGCGATGCCCGGCGGGAACTGGATGTAGACCTTCTCGCCATCATCGAAGGCGCGCAGCGGCTTCCACGGCGGGGTGCTGCCGCTGACCGCATAGCGGAAGCGGATCTTCTCCAGCGACAGCCCGGTATCGACCGGCGCGGCGCTGCTCGCCGCCTGTGCCTGGCGCTGCAAGGCCAGCATCTTGTCCTTGGGATACTCCCAGGACACCGACGCCATCCACGTTTTCTCGGTCGATGTCAACTCCAGCAGATACGTCCTGCGGCTGGTGGTGATGACGAGATTGGTCTTCAGGCCCGAGCGGATGGGCTTGACCATCACGTTGACGCGCAGCGCCTCGCCGCTGCCGCTCGCGGTATCGCCCACGATCCAGCGCACGGTATCGCCAGCGGCCACCGTCACCAGCTCCTCGCCCGGCTGGAGCGCAACCACGGTCACGCGGCCCACGGCCACATAGACCTGATACAGCGCGCCATCGGTGAACGGCCACACCTGAATCGCATTGACGTAGCCCTCCCGCGTGGGAGCGACACGCGCCTCGGCATTGGCACGCGAAACGCGCACCGTCTCATCAGTAGGCTCCGGCGTGGGCTTGGCATCCGCTGTTTCTGGTGCGGGCTTCAACTGCGCCGGCATCGGCAACACCTGGGGCACTGCGACAACCTCTACCGGCTTCGGCGGCTCGGGCAAGGGGGTTGCCTGCACCGGCTCATCGAGCGAGATGGTCGGCGGCGGCTTGCCCTGCGTGGCGCAGCCCGAGAACAAGACGCTGGATGCCAGCAAGATCAGCGGCAAGGCGGATTTACGGAAAATCGCATTCATGGTTTTGCTCCTTCGTTTCCTTCCAGTTCGCGGCTCCACGACAGTCCGTTGACGTAGATGCCCAAGGGGTTCTTGCGCAGGCGCTGCTCGGTGCGCGGGGTCTGCTGCACGATGGAAATCACCGCGTTCCAGCGTTCGATGCGGTTCAGCGCGCCGTTGGCGTAGCGCGTCTCCGTCCAGCGCACGTTGAAAGACGTGTCGCTGGCACGGGTCACGCTGGTGATCTGCACCGTCACCGACTCCTTGCCGATGCGCGCGAACGGATCGTTCACGCGGGCGTAGTCGTTGAGCACCACGGCGCCCTTGTCGGTGGTGTAGTTGTAGGCATCGAGCCAGTTCTCCCGCACCACGATGGGGTCGATGGAGAGCGATCGCACCAGGCCGATGAAGCGGCCCAGGTGGTAGGCCACCTGGGCATCGTTGGGCCGGTACGGCGTAGCGGCTTCGCCGACCGCGCGCACCTGGCCCGCGTTGTCTACCTCCACCACGTAGGGCGTGACGATGGACTGCGCCGAGCGCCAGACCAGGCCACCGGCCATCAGCAGCGCGAGTGCGAGGCAGCCGAAGGCCATCAAGCGCCAGTTCTTCGCCTGCACGCGGGACGAGCCGATACGCTCGTCCCACACTTGGGCAGCAGATTGATAAGGGGTCGCAGGCTGCGGGGTATCGGCATAACGCACCTGTGGGCGTTTGAATCGCATGGGTGTTCTCCTTGAAGATCAGGAATCGAAGGTCATCCGTCGTCGCGCAAGCTCGGCCCCTGGCTGGAGCTGCCGCCATCGCCACCGCGCAGCGTGTGGGCGGCGGTCGTCGCGGCATGGGTGAGTTGCTGTCGTCGGTGCAGGCGCTTGGCCCAGGCTGGTTGCTCCGGTGCCTTCGGGCTGGCGGCTTCGCCAGAAGCGGCGGCATTGGCAGCGCCTTCGTCGGCTGTAGAGCCGTTCCATCCGGCACGGAAGGAATCGGCCACCTTCTGGCCGGCGGTGGAGGCGCGGGACGTCACACCGCGCCCGGCCGATTGCGCGCCGGTCTTGGCGACGTTGCCCATGCCGGCCATCGCGCCCTTGGCACCGCCACCGGCTGCAGCGGAGCCGGCCTGGAAGGCCGACCGGGCGCTGCTGGCCGCCGACATGGCGGCACGCGCGCCGCTGCCGGCCAGCTTGGCGGCAGCCGGCGCCATGCGTGCCCCGGCCGCGACCGCGCCACCGACACCCGTGGCCGCTGCGCCCACGGCAACCGCAGCGCCGGCCGCGCCCAGCGCGGCACCGGCCATCGCGCCCGCGCCGAACTGCGGGCCGCCCGACACCAGCCCGGTCGCAATGCCCGGCCCGAAGATGCCCAGCGCCAGCAGGGTCAGCGAGGCCAGCATGACGACGACCGAATGGTCGATGGACGGCTCTGCCGGCTGCACCTGGAACTCGGCGAACAGGCCCGAGCCGATGCCGACGATGACGGCCAGCACCAGCACCTTGATACCCGACGACACCACGTTGCCCAAGACCTTTTCGGCGAGGAACGCGGTCTTGTTCCAGAGGGCGAACGGCACCAGCACGAAGCCCGCGAGCGTCGTCAGCTTGAACTCGATCAGCGTGATGAAAAGCTGGATGGCCAGCACGAAGAAGCACAGCAAGACGATCAGCCAGGCGAGGAACATCACGACGATGGGCGTGATGTTCACGAACACCTCGGGGAATCCCGCCATGTCGCCGATCTGCTTGAGGATCGGCGCCCCGGCGTCGATGCCGACCTTGGCCAGCCTGCCCGGTTGCAGGAAGTTCTCCATACTCAAGGTCGAGCCGCTGGCCGTCAGGCCCAGGCCCGCGAACGAGCGGAACACGATGCCGGCCAGCCAGTTGAAGTTGCCGATGATGTAGGCGAAGGCACCGACGTACAGGACCTTGCGCAGCAGCTTGGCGATCACGTCCTCGCCCTGCCCGCTGGCATGCCCCATCGCCCAGAACAGCCCGGCCAGGGTCATGTCGATCACGATCAGCGTGGCGGTCAGAAACGCCACCTCCCCCTGCACCAGCCCGAAGCCCGAGTCGATGTAGCGCGAGAAGGTGTCGAGGAAGCGGTCGATGACCGTCACGTCGTTCATGACCCGGCCCCGTCAGTTGCCGTAGAAGTTGACGCTCGTGGGCGTGTACGCGGTGCCGTTGCCAAGGAATCGGCGCGTCACCTCCCTACCCCGCTCAGTCGCCGCCGCTTGCCGCGCCAGCTCCAGCGAGGCCGCCCGGTCCTGCGTGATCTGCAGCCGCTGCGTCTGGATCGACTGCTTGGCCTGCAGGGCCAGCAGCTGGTTCATGGACTGCATCGCCTGCAACGCGCCTTCCGCCGACTGGCTCTTGCCCACAAGGTCGGCCAGCACGCTTTCGTCGTCGCTCAGGTTCTGCGACGCCTGCGCCTGCATCTGCATGGTGGTCTGCAAGCCGTTGAGCGTGTTCTTCCAACGCTCCTGCGTATCGAGGTACATCTGATTGCCGCTTACCATAGCGGTGTACTTTTCGGGATACAGGCGCGCGAACTCGCGGTCGATGCTCGTCACGTCGTAGGCCAGACCCTTGGCCTGCGCGATGAGGCGCTGGGTGGTCGCCAGGTTCGCGCGCAACTGGCCCACCACGCTGGACGGCAGGCTGGCCAGGTTGCGCGCCTGGTTGATGAGCATCTGCGCTTCGTTCTGGAGCTGGCGGATCTGGTTGTTGATTTGTTCCAGCGTGCGAACGGCAGTGAGCGTGTTCTGCACCAGATTGGTCGGGTCGAGCACGATGTCGCCGACGCCAAACAGCGCGTGGGCGGGCTGCACGATGCCGAAGGCGAGCACGCAGGCGGTGGTCAACGCGGCGAGCTTGGAAGCATGGGTTTTCATGGCTGGTTCTCCTGCGGATGGGTGGGCACAAAGGCGGCGCCCGGCGGCGTGCTGGGAAAATCACACAGCAGCTCGGCCGCCCAATCGAGGCTGCGGTGGCGCAGCCACGCGGCTGCGAACGGGGAGGAAGCGGAAGACGCGGAGGGGGTGGCCGCAGCGAGCACCGCGTCGATGTCGCGCTGGTCCTGTGGCGTGGAGGCGCCCGCGAAGGCCAGGGTCGCCGGCCCCAGGTCGAGGTCGAACAGGCGATTGCCGAGACGGGATTGGTAGTAGTAGTCGCGCTTGGGCTGCGCGGTGGCGACGATTTCGATCTGCCGTCTGTTGAGGCCGAAGCCCTCGTAGATCGTGCGAATCTGCGGCTCGGTCGCCTGCGGGTTGGGCAAGAAAATCCGACTCGCGCAGCTTTCGATGATCGCGGGCGCGATGCTCGAATCCTTGATGTCGGCAAGGCTCTGCGTGGCGAAGATGACGCTGACGTTTTTCTTGCGCAGCGTCTTGAGCCACTGGCGGATGCGCGCGGCAAACACCGGGTCATCGAGGAACAGCCATGCTTCATCGAGGATCAGTAGCGTGGGCGCACCGTCAAACCGCTCGTCGAAGCGCGCAAAGAGGTAATGCAGCACGGCCATGACGGCGGCCTTGCTGTGCATCAGCTCCTCCATCTCGAAGCACTGCACGTCGGCCATGCCCAGCCGGTCGTGGTCGGCGTCCAGCAGCTTGCCGTGGGCGCCGCCGAGCACATAGGGCGCGAGCGCCTGGCGCAGCGCATTGCTCTGCAACAGCACGGACAGCCCGGTCATCGTGCGCTGCTCCACCGGCGCACCGGCAAGGCTTTGCAGCGCCGACCAGATGGCCGCCTTCTCGTCCGGGCCGACTGCCACGCCTTCGTGCCGCAATCGGCCTTCGATCCATTCGGCGGCCCAGGTGCGGTAGCCGTCACGGTCGATGCGTACCAAGGGCTGGAAAGCGATCTCGCCATCCAGCCCAAGGTCGTAGTGCTCGCCGCCGAGGCCCAAGATCGTGGCGCGCATCGAGCGCCCCATGTCGAAGGCAAAGATGCGCGAGCCCCGATAGCGGCGGAACTGCATCGCCAGGGTGGCAAGCAAGACCGACTTGCCCATGCCAGTCGGCCCAGCGACCAGCGTGTGGCCCACGTCGCCGATGTGCGTCACCAGCCGGAACGGCGTGGCGCCATCGGTGCGCGTGACGATCAACGGCGGGCCGTCGAGGTGATCGTTCTTCTCCAGTCCAGCCCACACGGCGGACACGGGCATCAGGTGCGCCAGGTTCAGCGTCGAGACGATGGGCTGGCGCACATTGGCGTAGGCGTGGCCCGGAAGCGAGGACAACCACGCATCCACGGCATTGAGCGTTTCGGGGATGGTGACGAAGCCGCGCCCCTGGATGGCGCGCTCCACCATGCGCAGCTTCTCGTCGGCCACGGCGGGATCGGCATCGAGCACCGTCACCGTGGCGGTGACGTAGCCGAAGGCCACCTGATCGCTGCCCAGTTCCTGCAGGGCGGCATCGGCATCCGCCGCCTTGTTGCTGGCGTCGGTATCGACCAGCGGGCTTTCCTGCTGGAAGATGGTTTCGCGCAGCAGCGCGATGACGTTCTTGCGCTTGGCGAACCACTGGCGGCGCAGGCGGGCAAGCTCTTTTTCTGCATCGGCTTTGTCGAGGCAGAGAAAGCGGGTGCTCCAGCGATACGCGAAGCCCAGGCGGTTGAGGTCGTCCAGAATCCCCGGCCAGGTCGAGGTCGGGAAGCCCCGCACCGTCGCCACGCGCAGGTGCTCGTCGCCCAGCATGGGCGCCAGGCCGCCGATCAGCGGTGCATCGGCCAGCAGCGCATCCAGGTGAAATGGCACCTCCGGCACGTTCACCCGATAGCGCCGCGTGGAAACCGTGGCGTGCAAGTAGGTCAGCGTCTGCCCGTCATCGAGCCACGCGATTTCCGGCATCACGCCATTGAACAGGTCGAAGACACGATCCGTTTCCGCCTGGAAGGCTTGCAATCGCTCGCGCCAGTCCACGCCTTCGGTTGGCTTGTTCTCGTACAGCATCCCCGCTGCGCGGGCGCGGGATTCCTCCGCAGGCAGGTATTGCAGCGTCAGGTGGTAGCCGCTCTCGAAGTGGTTGCCCGATTCCTCGAAGGCGGCGCGGCGCTCTTCATCGACCAGCCACGACAGCGGCTCGGGGAACTCCGAGTGCGGATAGTCAGCGGCAGCGCGGCGCTCGGCTTCGATGAACAGCGCCCAGCCCGAACCCAGCCGGCGCAGCGCGTTGTTCAAGCGCGCCGACGTGGCGATCAGCTCGCCTTGCGTGGCGCTGTCGAGGTCAGGCCCGCGAAACCGGGCCGTGCGCTGGAAGCTGCCGTCCTTGTTCAAGACGACACCCGGCGCGACCAGTCCGGCCCAGGGCAGCCAGTCGGCGAGCAAGGCCGGGCGCTGGCGGTATTCGGTGAGGTTCAGCATGGCGCTTTCTCCTTTTTCACCCTCACACGTCCAGCAGCGGGCGGTGTTTGATGTGCCGGGCGAACACGGCCATGAACTGCGGATCGACGCGCGCACCCCAGACCGCCAGCGAGTGGCCGGCGATCCAGAGCACCACACCGGGAATCCACAGTTGCAGGCCGAGCCCGACGGCGGCGGCCAAGGTGCCGTTGGCGATCGCCACGGTGCGCGGCGCGCCGCCCAGCAGGATCGGCTCAGTCAGCGAGCGATGCAGCGGCACCTCGAAACCCGGAACGAAGCCTTGCAGGCCATCGTGGGCCGCGTTCATACGACGGCCCCGCCCGAGAAGCTGAAGAAGGACAGGAAAAAGCTCGAAGCCGCGAAGGCGATGGACAGACCGAACACGATCTGGATCAGCTTGCGAAAGCCCCCGCTCGTGTCGCCGAAGGCCAGCGCGAGGCCCGTGGCGATGATGATGATGACCGCGACGATGCGCGCCACCGGCCCCTGGATCGACTCCAAGATCGACTGCAATGGACCTTCCCAAGGCATCGACGAACCCGCGGCCTGCGCGGTGCCCGCGAGCAGCAGCATCAGCGCCGCGAGCATCAGGCCCTGCATGGCCGGGCGGGTCAGGCCATCCAGCCGAGCCGAACTGGAACGGCCGGGAAGCGCATTTGCAGAAATACGGAAAGCAGGAACGTGCATCATGAAAGTTCTCCAGAGTGGTCAGGGGACAGGGAGGAAAGGTCGGACGGCAGCAGCAGCTCCGGAAACGGCGTTTCCGGCGCCTCTAGCGCATCCACCAGGCGGTAGCCCGCGCCATCGAAGCCGACGACGCGGGCGATGCTCTCGATGCGGCGCTTGCGCCCACGCCCGGCGATGTGGATCACCACGTTGACCGCCTCGGCGATCAGCGCACGGGGCGGGTTCACCGCCACTTCGAGAATCAGTTGCTCCAGGCGCAGCAGCGCGCCCAGCGCGGAGCCGGCGTGGATCGTGGCGATGCCGCCGGGGTGGCCGGTGCCCCAGACCTTGATGAGATCCAGTGCCTCGGCGCCGCGCACCTCGCCGACGACCACACGATCCGGGCGCAGGCGCATGGACGAACGCACCAGCTCGGTCATGGACACGACGCCCTGGCGCGTGCGCAGCGGTACGTGATCGCGCGCCGCGCATTGCAGCTCCACCGTGTCTTCGAGCACCAGCACGCGGTCGCCGGTGGCGGCGATCTCGGCCAGCAAGGCATTGGCCAAAGTGGTCTTGCCCGTGCTGGTGCCGCCGGCGATCAGGATGTTCTGGCGCTCGCGCACGGCGCGCGCCAGCAGGCCCGCCTGTTCGGCGGTCATCATTGCATCCTCGATATACCGCGACAGTGGGATCACACCCACGGCGCGCTTGCGCAGCGCGAAGGCCGGGCCCGGCGCTGCGGGCGGCAGGATGCCCTCGAAGCGTTCTCCCGTCTCGGGCAGCTCCGCCGTCAAGAGCGGCTGGCCGCGATGGACTTCCGCGCCGACATGGGCCGCGACGAGCCGGATGATGCGTTCGCCATCGGCCTCGGACAGCTCCACGCCCATCGGGGAGCGGCCCGTGGAAAGCCGGTCGATCCACAAGGTTCGATCCGGGTTGAGCATGATCTCCACCACGTCCGGGTCTTCGAGCGCGGCGGCGATCAGCGGCCCCATCGCCGTGCGCAGCATCTGGATGCGACGGTCCAGTGACGTAGCCGCGAAAGAGGAAGAAACGGCGCTCATGAAGCACGCTCCTGCGCTTCGGCCGTGGCCGCCATTCGCGCTGGATCGGGATGCAGTTCCTCCACCACGTCGCGCACCAGGCTGCGCCCGCGTAGCAGGTGGCGACCGAGCTGCTCGACGAATTGCTCGAAGCGCGCCTTGCCCTGGGCACGCGCGGCATCCTGATGGGCCTCGGGCACGGGCGTGCTGACGGTCAGGAAATAGCGGATGAACAGCGCCAGCGTCTCGATCTGGATGTTCTGGTCGCGCTCCATGCGTTCGGCCTGGCGCGACAGGCGATCCAGCCGCTTGGCAATGGCTGCCTCGCGCTGGTCGGCCGCATCCGGCGACAGCCAGGACGCCAGCGCCGCCGCGACGATGCTGGACTTGGACACACCTTTCTTGGCGGCCAGCTCATCGAGCCGCTTAGCGTGCTCGGGCTGGATGAAGAGATTGAGGCGATGCTGGCTCATAGCTCGATTCCGTCGTCAGGGTCGAGGGATGCCAGCCGGGCCGTGCGTTGCAGGGCCGGGTCGAGCTGGCGCGGAAGGGGAAGCGGCAGGTCGTCGTCATCGAGCAGCGCGAGGTCGGCTGCGGGCGCGGCCTGCTCGGGGTCGTAAGTGACGGTTTCAGAGAGTTCGGGCTGGCGGCGTAGGCCGCCGTCGTCGGCACTGCCCATGCCATCGACGGCTTCGGTAACCGGTGCCGCCGGAACGGCAGGAATCGCCAAGCCGCGCCAGTCATCGGCGCGCGCTGGCGGCGCGTCGGCATAGCTGCCAGCGGCGAGCACAGGCGGCGGCAGCACGCGCTGCTTGAAATTGCTGTCCGCGTAGTAGCGCAGCTTCTTGGCCTTAATGGGTGCCACGCTGGAGACCATCACCACCGCATCGTCGGGCGGGAGCTGCATCACCTCACCGGGCGTCAGCAGCGGGCGCGCCGTCTCCTGGCGCGACACCATTAGGTGCCCCAACCACGGCGCAAGCCGATGGCCTGCATAGTTGCGCTGCGCACGCAGCTCGGTCGCGGTGCCCAGGGTTTCGGAAATGCGCTTGGCGGTGCGTTCGTCGTTGGTGGCGAACGTCACGCGCACATGGCAGTTGTCCAGAATCGAATGGTTCTGCCCATACGCCTTGTCGATCTGGTTGAGCGACTGCGCGATGAGGAAACTGCGGATGCCATAGCCCGCCATAAAGGCCAGGGCCGTCTCGAAAAAGTCCAGGCGCCCCAGAGCCGGGAACTCGTCGAGCATCAGCAGCAGCTTGTGGCGGCGGGCTATGCCGTCCGAACCATCGAGTGATTCAGTAAGCCGCCGCCCGATCTGATTGAGGATCAGGCGGATCAACGGCTTGGTGCGGCTGATGTCCGAAGGCGGCACCACCAGATACAGCGATACCGGATGCTCGGCCGCGATCAGGTCGGCAATGCGCCAGTCGCAGCGCGACGTGACTTCGGCCACCGTAGGGTCGCGGTACAGGCCGAGGAACGACATGGCCGTGGACAGCACGCCCGAGCGCTCGTTGTCCGACTTGTTGAGCACTTCGCGCGCCGCGGAGGCCACCACCGGATGCGGGCCCCTACCCTCCCCGTCCGCGAGATGCGGTGTGGTCATCATCCGGTGCAAGGTCAGCTCGAATGGGCAGGCCGGGTCGGAGAGGAAGTTGGCGACGCCGCGCAGCGTCTTGTCCTCGCCTGCGTACAGCACATGCAGGATGGCGCCCACCAACAGCGCGTGCGAGGTCTTCTCCCAGTGGTTGCGCCGCTCCAGCGCGCCTTCGGGATCGACCAGTATGTCGGCGATGTTCTGCACGTCGCGCACCTCGTGCGCGCCGCGCCGAACCTCCAGCAGCGGGTTGTAGGCGGCCGACTTCGCATCCGTCGGGTTGAAAAGCAGGCAGTGCGAGAAACGCGAGCGCCAGCCGGCGGTGATCTGCCAGTTCTCGCCCTTGATGTCGTGGATGACGGCGGACGCGGGCCATGAAAGAAGCGTCGGCACGACCAGGCCGACGCCCTTGCCCGAGCGCGTGGGCGCGAAGGTCAGGACGTGTTCCGGGCCTTCGTGCCGCAGATACTGGCCGTGGTGCTGGCCGAGGAATACGCCGGCCGGCTGCGTGAGGCCCGCCTTGCGAATATCCTCCGCGTTCGCCCAGCGTGCCGAGCCGTAGGTGGTGACGAGGCGTGATTGGCGCGAACGCCAGATCGACATGCCGATGGCGACCAACACGGCGACAAGGCCACTGCCGCCGGCAATCGCGCCGCCGATGTCGAAGACACGCGGCGCGTAAGCGTCGAAGAAGAACCACCACTCGAACAGCCGCCACGGGTGGTAGACCGACGTGCCCAGGAAATCAAACCAGGGCGAGCCAAGGCGTACTTGATAACCAAGGGCTGCTGCCGTCCATTGTGTGGCTGCCCACACGCCGGCAATCACGATGCCGAATACGACGGCAATCTGACCGAACAGCACGTTCGCCCCTTGCATGACCTTGCCTCCAATCACGGCACACGGAGGTGCCGCAGCACTGAGGATCAAGGCGCGTGCGCAGGCCGGTCAAAGGCCGTTATGGCGGCAATTCAGGCTGAAAAGGCCAGATTTCCTGCAAGGGCGAAGACAATAAAAACGCCGCGAACGCGGGCGCGTTGCGGCGTATGGAGGTAGTGGCGAGAACTTCGTCGCAGCAATGCGACAGCGGCGAACGCTACTTCGTCTTTTGCTCCGGCCGATCACCGAAGAAGCGCCGATTGGCGGCTTCGGCCGCGCGCACGCAGAGTTCATCGCCGACCTTTGCGCGATCCTCCTTGCATTGGCGCTGGAGTTCCTTGATGCGCTCGGGATGGGCCACAAGGTAGTCCACGGTTTCCGAAGGTTGAGAGGGGCCACATGCGGTCAGCGTAGCGGCAATCATCAGCGGCAGCACTTTTTTCATTGGCTCCAGTCCTTTCATGGGGTGGATCAGGAATCTTCGGTAATGGTCAAGTCATCCGCCGAATCAATGAAGGTCACTCGCTCGATGAACCGGGCCAGCATCTCGGAAGGTTCCGTGTCGCGGCGCAGCAGATAGGTGGCCAACATCGTTGGTCTGCCGGCCACGGGCCGGCCCACGACACCCGGCTCCCGGCTGGATGCGATATGCGCAGCGCCCGCCAGCCCCAGAGCAAAGCCGGCGGAAACCAAGGTCATCATCACGTCGAAGGTTGCTACGCGCTGCGTGATCAAAGGCTCTTGATCGAACTTGCGAAGAAAGCGATCAACTTGGCGCGCGTGGCCTTCGCATACCTCAGGGTCGCCCAGCACTAGGGGATAGCGCAGCACCTCCTCCAGAGGAATCCGCTTGAAGGCCAACACCGGATGCCGGGCCGGAACGGCCACCATCAACTCGTCCTCCCATGCAGGGCTGACCAAGATGCCATCGCCCGCGTCTTCCGCCATCGAGAAACCAGCGTCGTACAAATCGTCGTGCAGGCCCTTGATCTGTTGCTCCAAGGGCACCTCGAACAGCCGGATCTCGACCTCGGGATCTTCCTCGCGGCTGCGCGCCAGCAGGGCCGGCAAGCGCGATGGCGTGATGCCGTCTGACAGGGCAATGCGCAACTGCCCATGATAGCCATTAGTGGCGGATTTGACACTGTCACGCGCTTGCTCCAGCGCAGCGAAGATGCGCGGTACGTGCTCCAGGAGCAGCCGGCCAGCGCGAGTCAATTGCGTGCTGCGGGTAGTGCGAACGAACAGGCGCGCACCAAGTTCCTCTTCCAGTTCTTTGATGGTACGGGACAACGGTGACTGGTCGATGTGCAGCCGCTCGGCTGCGCGGGCAAAATGGAGTTCTTCAGCCACGGCCAGGAAGCAGCGGAGATGGCGCAATTCCATGAGTCAATGTCCCCCTGAAAATCGATTGTCGGAATTGCAAAATCATTATTCAAACGCTTCCTGACAAAGCGATGAGTGCATGATTACTTTTTTGTCAGCAGCTTTTCATCCATGAGCCGCTGCAGCCCATTGACCTTTCAGACTTGGCCGGAATGGCTGGCCGTTGAAACAGGACAGAGTTTCCCAGCGAAGCCCTGCCCTTCACTCATGACTAACGCGGCTTGCGCATCAACACATAGGCCGCAGGGATCACGAACAGCGACAGCAGCGGCGCGGTGATCATGCCGCCGAGCATGGGGGCCGCGATGCGACTCATGACCTCCGAGCCCGTGCCGCTGCTCCAGACGATAGGCACCAGGCCCGCCAGGATGACCGCCACGGTCATGGCCTTGGGCCGCACGCGCAACACCGCGCCGACGCGTATGGCCTCCAGCAGTTCTTCCCTCGTCGGCTTTCGACCGTCGGGGCAGCGTTCATCCAGTGCATGCTTGAGGTAGATGAGCATCACGACGCCGAACTCCGCGGCAACGCCCGCCAGGGCAATGAAACCCACGCCGGTGGCAATCGACAGGTTGTACCCCAGCAGGTACAGGAACCAGATTCCCCCCGTCAGGGCAAACGGCAGCGTGGCCATGATCAGGAAGGCCTCGTCCAGGCGCGAGAAGGTCAGGTACAGAAGCACGAAGATGATCAGCAGCGTGGCCGGAACCACCACCTTGAGGCGCGCATCGGCGCGCTCCATGTACTCGAACTGCCCCGAGTAGGCGATGCTGACGCCCGGCTCCAGCTTGACCTCGCGACCCACCGCAGCGCGCAATTCGTTGGCCACCGAGGCCAGGTCGCGCCCGCGGACATCGACATACACCCAACCGGACGGGCGCGCGTTCTCGCTCTTGAGCATGGGCGGGCCGTCGGTGATGGCCACGCTGGCAACCGTGCCCAGCGTGATCTGCTGGCCATTGGGTGTCCAGATCGGCAGCTGCACCAGCCTTTCGGGCGAGTCCCGCCACTCGCGCGGGTAGCGCACGCTGATCGGGAACCGCGCCAGGCCCTCGACGGTCTCCGAGACGTTCTCGCCGCCCACCGCGCCGGCCACCACCGACTGGATGTCTGCCACATTGAGCCCGTAGCGGCCCGCGGCCGTGCGATCGATGCGCACGTCCACGTAGCGGCCGCCGGTCAGGCGCTCCGCCAGTGCCGAGCTGACGCCCGGTATGCCCTTGGCGACATGCTCGACCTGCAGTGCGATCTGGTCTATCACGCGCAGGTCGTTGCCGGTGACCTTGACCCCGATCGGGCTCTTGATCCCGGTGGCCAGCATGTCGATCCGGTTGCGGATGGGTGGAATCCAGATATTGGCCAGCCCGGGAATCTTGACCGCCTTGTCCAGTTCCTCGACCAACCGCTCGGGCGTCATGCCCGCGCGCCATTGCTCCCTGGGCTTGAGCTTCACGGTGGTCTCGAACATCTCCAACGGCGCCGGGTCAGTGGCGGTTTCCGCACGGCCCGCCTTCCCAAACACGCGCTCCACTTCGGGCACGGTCTTGATCATGCGGTTGCTGATCTGCAGCAGTTCCGTGGCCCGCTGCGCCGACAGTCCCGGCAGGGCCGAGGGCATGTAGAGCAGGTCGCCCTCATCCAACCGGGGCAGGAACTCCCCACCGAGCCGCGCCAGCGGCCAGGCGGTGGTCGCCAATGCCAGCACCGCGATCAGCAGCGTCGCCTTGGGCCGGTGCAGCACCCACTCCAGGGTTGGCCGGTACACCGCGATCAGCATGCGCGTGATGGGGTTCTTCTGTTCGTCCGGGATACGCCCGCGAATCCAGTAGCCCATGAGCACGGGAATCAGCGTCACGGACAGGCCCGCCGCCGCCGCCATAGCGTAGGTCTTGGTGAACGCCAACGGCCCGAACAGGCGGCCCTCCTGCGCCTCCAGCGTGAACACGGGGATGAACGACAGCGTGATGATCAGCAGCGAGAAGAACAGCGCCGGGCCGACCTCCTGCGCGGCCAGCGTGATCACGCGCCATCGCTCCTCGCCCTGCAAGGACTCGCCGGGGTGCTCGTGCTGCCAGGCCTCCAGCTTCTTGTGCGCGTTCTCGATCATCACCACGGCTGCATCCACCATGGCGCCCACCGCGATCGCGATGCCCCCCAGCGACATGATGTTGGCATTGATGCCCTGGTAGCGCATCACGAGAAAGGCGGTCATCACGCCCAGCGGCAGGGAGATGATGGCCACCAGCGCAGAGCGCAGGTGCCACAGAAAGATGGCGCAGACCAGCGCCACCACCAGAAACTCCTCGCCCAGCTTGAGCGTGAGGTTGTGGATGGCGCGCTCGATCAGCGCGCTGCGGTCATAGGTCGTGACGATCTCGACACCCGGCGGCAGGCTCCCCTGCAACTGCTCCAGCTTGGCCTTGACGGCGGCGATGGTTTCCTGGGCATTCTTGCCCGAGCGCAGGATGACCACGCCACCGGCGACCTCGCCCTCCCCGTCGAGCTCGGCGATGCCGCGCCGCATTTCGGGGCCGACCTGCAGCGTCGCCACGTCGCCCAGCCGCACCGGGACTCCGCCGCGCGCCGCCAGCGGAACCGCGCGGAAGTCGTCCAGGCTTTGCAGGTAGCCGTTGGCGCGCACCATGTATTCCGCCCCTGACAGCTCCAGCACCGAACCGCCCGTTTCCTGGTTGGCATTCACCAGCGCATCGCGCACCTGGCCCTGGCCGATGCCGAGAGAGGCCAGCTTGACCGGATCGAGCACCACCTGGTACTGCTTGACCATGCCGCCGATGGAGGCCACCTCGGCGACGTTGGGCAGGCTCTTGAGCTCGAACTTGAGGAACCAGTCCTGCAGGGCGCGCAGCTGCGCCAGGTCGTTCTTGCCGGTGCGGTCCACCAGCGCGTACTGGAAGATCCAGCCGACCCCCGTGGCATCGGGTCCGAGCGCCGGCTTGGCCGTGGCCGGCAGCCGGCCCTGAACTTGGTTCAGATACTCCAGCACCCGCGAGCGCGCCCAATAGAGATCGGTGCCGTCCTCGAACAGCACGTAAACGAACGAATCGCCAAAGAACGAGAAGCCACGCACCGTCTTAGCGCCCGGCACCGACAGCATGGTGGTGGCCAGCGGGTAGGTGACCTGGTTCTCGACGATCTGTGGCGCCTGGCCCGGGTAGCTCGTGCGGATGATGACCTGCACGTCCGACAGGTCCGGCAGCGCATCCACGGGCGTGCTGCGCACGGCCCACACGCCCCATGCCGTCAGCAAGGCGGTCGCCAAGAGCACCAGAAACCGGTTGGCCACAGACCAGTGGATCAGTTTCGCGATCATGGGTTGGTCCTTTCGATGGCGGTGATCACGTAGTCCTCGCCCTGCTTGGCGAAGGTGAAGCGCACGGCCTGCTTGGGTGCGAGTCCCGCAGCCAGTTTGGGATCGGCCAGCTTGAAGCCCATGGTCATGGCAGGCCACTTGAGGGCCGGCACGGGGTCGTGGGCCAGGGTCAGCTCGGTCGGTGAAACCTCCTCGATCACGCCGCGCACCGTGAAGGTGTTGGCCGCGGCGGCCGATGGCGCGGAGGCGCCATGTTCGCCGTGCCCCTGCGCCGCGGTGGAAGCACCGGCCTGTGCGGGAAGCAAGCCGCGCAGGCTGGCCTCCGAGTCGATCAGGAACTGTGCCGACGCAACCACCTGCTGCCCTGCCGCCAGGCCGCTCTTGATGACCAACTGGTCGCCGATCTCGGCACCCAACTGCACCTCGACGGGGTGGAACTTGCCCGGACTATCGACCACATAGGCCAGCGCGCGCCGGCCGGTACGGACCACGGCCTCGCTGGGCACCAGCAGCGCACTCTGCTCGTTGCCCTTGAGGGTGACCTGGCCCGACATGCCCGCCTTCAGGCGCTGGCCGGGGTTGGGCAGCTCCAGGCGCACGCGCACCGTGCGGGTGTCGCGGTTGGCCTCCGGCAGGATGGCGACGATGCGCGCCCGCAAGGACTCGCCGGGAAAGGCCGCCAGGCGCACCTGGGCGGCCTGGCCGACCTGCAGCGGGCCGCTTTGCGCCTCCGGCACCGCCACCTCGACCCAGACCGTGGACAGTCCGTTCACGCGCGCCAGGCTGGCGCCGGCGGCCACGGTCATGCCCTGGCGAACCATGAGTTCGGCCACCAGCCCGCCCTGGGGCACGGTCACGGTATAGAGCCCGCGCGGTTCGCCACTGCGTTCCACCTGGGCCACCAGGCTGCTGGGCATGCCCAGCAGCAGCAGGCGCTGCCGGGCCGCCTCGGTCAAGGACTCATCCTTGAGCGCGCGCACCGCTAGAAATTCGCGCTGCGCTGCCACCCATTCGGGCAGCAGCAGGTCCGCCAAAGGCGCGCCCGCGGCGATCACGTCGCCCGGTGCTCGCGCATAGACCCGCTCCACGAATCCTGCGGAACGCGCCTGCACGATGCTGACCTCGCGGTCGTTGAGCAGGACGGTGCCTACGACATCCACATCGGCACTGACGCTGCCCTGCACGACCTCGGCCGTGCGCAGGCCCAGCGACTGCACCGTTTGCGGCGATACGCTGAGGCCGGAACCGTCCTGCGCATCCTCATCGGCATACTTGGGCACCAGATCCATGTCCATGAAGGGCGACTTGCCGGGCTTGTCGAACTTCTGCGTCGGCGACATGGGGTCGTACCAGTACAGCACCTTGCGCCCGGCGGTCGCGCCGGCGCCCACATGGGCGGCGGTCGCATCGGTGGAATGAGCAGTACCCGCGCGCCATTGGGCCAGGCCCCAGCCGGCGGCGATGCCCATGGCGATCAGGGTCAGGCCCAGCAGGCCTTTTTTTATCGAGTCGTTCATGTGAATGGCTCCCATCAGTCGGCAATGAGGTTGTTTAGGCGCACTACCAGGCCGTCGCGCTGGGCCTGCAGGTCGATCAGGCGCATGCGCGCCTCCAGCACCTGGGCGCGCGTGACGAGCACGGCGCTCAGGTCACCCTTGGCGGCGCGGTAATTGGCCAGCGCCAGATCCGCGCGCTCCCGGGCCAGGCGCAGGCCCGTGCTGTTCAGGCGCTCCAGCTGGCTTTGCAAGGCCTGCAGTTCGGCGGCGTTGTCGTCGAGCTCCTGCAGGTGCCGACGCGCGACGTCGTCTTGCTCGGCCTCCAGGCGTTCCAGCTCACGCTGCTTGGCCTCGATCATCGGCACCTGGCGGCGATCCTTCTGCCAGGGCAGGTCGAAAGTGACCTGGAAGGACACCATGTCGCCCCATTGGCGCCCGCGCCGGTTGTAGGCAACTTCCCACGACCAGTCACCGCGGGATTCCGCCTGGGCCTCATGGGACTCTGCACGGGCCATGCGCTGCATCGCGGGGTAAAGCTCCAGCTCGGCGTGGTGCGCGAGATCGGTGCGCAGTTGCTCGACGGGACGCGTCAGTGCGCCGGGGTCGCCGGTCAGCGCTTCGTCCGCGCGCGGACCGACCCAGCGGCGCAGCATGGCGCGGGCCTTGGATCGGTCGCGCCGCAGGTCATCACGCCGGTCGGACAGCGCCAGCGCCTCCTGCTGCGCGGCCAGCAGATCGCCGGCCTGGGCCGTCCCGCCCGCCACCCGGGCAGGCAGGCTGTCCTGCAGGCGCTGGTTCTCTGCCAGCAACTCGGCGAGCAGTTGGTCCCGCTGCTCCACGGCCTGGGCGGCAACCCAGGCCAGGCCGACCTCCTGCCGGATCTGCAGGCGCTGCACGACTTGCGTCGCGCGCTCGCGCTCCACGCGGGCCTGTGCGTTGGCGACCCTGGCATCGCGCTTGGCCTGGTTGGGCACCTCCTGCATCAGGGCGATACGCTGCGACGTCATGGAGTCGCGCGTCAGGCTCCAGCGATCCATGCCGCTGATGGGCAGGCTTTCGACGCCGACGGCCAGCTTGGGGTCGGGCAGAGTGCCGGCCGCCTTCTGCGCGGACTCAGCCGCATCGATCTGTAGCCGCAGCGCCGCCGCGCGCGGGCTTTGCTGCTCGGCGATGGAAAGAGCCTCGGCAAAGCCCAGGGCGTGGGCCTGGCCGGCGACCAGCGCGGTGCCTGTCAGCAACAGGCCCAGGCAACGCAGCCTCGGGTTGCGCATATCCGTGCTGGGCATGCCTCGGGCCCGCGCGGGACGGTGCTCGTTGCGAGCACCGGAATAAAAGATAGACATGAGAATCCTCGAAATGGACGGCCACACAAACACCTGCTTCACTGCGTCGGGACGCAGCGCGCATGGGGTGGCAAGTCAATTTCGAAGAACCTGGAGCGTCAGGTAGAGCGGGGGCGCGCCCGCGCGGGAGTCGGGCTGCGCCTGGCGGGGACGGGAATCCACCGCCTGCGGCGCATCGATCACTGCCGGGAGCACATAGGCGATCCAGACCGCGTGCGCCGCAAGCGACTGGACATCCACACCGTGCAATGCAGGGGCAGATTGGCTATCGCCGCTGCAATGGGCCCGGCACAGATGCGGCGCCTCGTCGTCCATCGTCCCAGGCATGGCGTGGCAGTCTGGCATGGAGGGCATGCCGGTCGCCTCTTCCATGGCCATGCCTGCCGCCTGCATCGAGGCGATATGTCCCGCAGAGTCCAGCCTGGGGCAGGCATACATCGCCAGCGCCATCTGCGAGAACAGCAAGGCCACGACGAGGCCGCCGACGATCCGGCGGCCCCATTGCGTGACGATGCGTCGGATGGAAACCATGGTGGGATGCTCGCTGTGCTGGGTGTGTGGCAACTTGTCGCGGATCAGAAACGCATCGCGGGAAAAAGGGCCGCAACGACCTACTCTGCGCGCATGGAAGTCATCGAGGGCCTGGCCCCATGGTGCCGGCATCCGGTTGGCCCGCGCGCCTCGCCATCGGCCAGTCCGAGAACGCCAGCACGTACAGCGCGATCAGGTTGACCATGGGGACGATCATCAGCAGGCCGAACCAGCCGGAAAACCCTGCCTTGGCAAAGATCTTCCAGAACGGCAGCACGATC
>ERZ778017.450-NODE-450-length-57376-cov-102.690375_pt1 | contig 57376 bp, 55 predicted proteins | sample MGYA00375747_ERZ778017 | MGnify/ENA primary metagenome ERZ778017 (study PRJEB29350, sample SAMN05509838) | bioreactor metagenome | biome: bioreactor; material: wastewater | place: South Africa: University of Cape Town | collected 2014-03-17 ...
CGATCTGTACCGGGCGGGCAAGCTGCCGGTGGACAAGCTGCTGGGCGAGGCGTTCGCGCTCGATCAGGTGAACGAGGGGTTCGACCACCTCGCCAGCGGCGCCGGTCTGCGCGACTGCATCGTCATGGACTGACGACACCCGGCGCGGTTCAGCCTTACCTCAGGCCAGCCAGCGCTTGCGGCGGCGGTAGTGCTTGACGTTGTGGTAATCCACGCGCTCGCCGCCGCCCAGGTAGAACTCCTGGATGTCGGGGTTCTGCTTGAGCACGGCGGCCTCGCCGCTCATCACGATGTTGCCGTTCTCGATCAGGTAGGCGTGATCGGCCACGTTCAGCGCGGCCGTTGCGTTCTGCTCCACCAGCAGCACGCTCAGGCCTTGCGTGCGGTTGATCTCGCGGATGATGGCGAAGATTTCCTTGACCAGCACGGGCGCCAGGCCCAGCGATGGCTCGTCGAGCATGATGAGCTTGGGTTCGGTCACCAGCGCGCGTGCGATCGCCAGCATCTGCTGTTCGCCACCTGAAAGATAGCCCGCCTTGCTGCGGATGCGCTCCTTCAGGCGCGGGAAGTAGGTGTAGGCCTGATCGCGCAGTTCGTCGAAGCTTTTCTTCGCGCCGTGGCCGCGGTAGGCGGCGAGCAGATTTTCGTCGGGCGTGAGGTGCTCGAAGATGCGCCGCCCCTCCATCACGTGCACCAGGCCCAGGTGCACCCGCTCGGGCGGGGACAGGTGCAGGATGTCCTGGCCCATGAAGTGCACTTCGCCGCGGCGCACCTCGCCGCGTTCGGGCGCGAGCAGTCCGCTGATGGTTTTCAGCGTGGTCGATTTGCCCGCGCCATTGGCGCCGAGCAGGGCCACGACCGAGCCCTCCTCGACGTCGAGCGAGACCCCTTTGATGGCAAGGAACACCCGGTCGTAGGCGACCTCGACATTGTTCAGGGTCAAGAGGCTCATTTCTTTTCCTTGGCCTTGGCTTCGTCTTCCTTGATGAGATCCCAGACCACGTCCTGGTAGGCGCTGGCCCAGTCGGACTTGGGCGTCCACTGCTTGCCGTCCCACTCGGAGATGATGCCCATGCCGCCACCCTGGTGGTCCTTGGCCGTGATGGTGGTGGGCGGCATCAGGCCTTCGGCGTTGAAGTCCTTGAGCATCTCGAAGCCCGCCTTGAGTTTCTCGCCCGTGAGCGGCGCGCCCGCCTTCTGTACCGCCTGGCGCGCGGCCTGCACCGCGATCGCCATGCTGGCCACGCCGATGTTGTAGCCGCTCCAGCCCACGCGCTTCTTGTCGCCGCTGCCGTTGCCTGCGTTCACCACCTTCTCGACGATGCGCTTGAGGATAGGGTTGTCGGTGCCGGTGTTCACCAGCGTGACGCGCTTGACGCCCACGACCTCGTTGCCCTTGAAGGCCGACATGTCGCTTTCGGAGAGCCAGAGCACGGAGTGGATGTCCTTGGGCGCGATGCCGTTGGTGACGGCGCCGCGAATCGACACCGCCTGGCCCGGGCCCGCGCCCCAGATGATGACCTTGTCAGGACGGTTCTTGCGTACTTCGCTCCAGGTCGCGGCCTGTTCCGTGCCTGGCACGGGATAGGGGTAGAGCTTGACCTCGAAGCCCTTGGTCTTGGCCACGCGGTTGAGCAGCTCGATCGGCTCCTTGCCGAAGGGCGAGTCGATGTGCACGAAGGCGATCTTCTTGCCCTTGAGCCCCCCCTCGTGCTCGTCGATGTACTTGAGCAGCAGCGCCGCCTGCGAGCGGTAGATGGCCGCCGACGGGAATACGTAGGGGAAGGCCTCGCCATCGGCCGCGTCGGCGCGTCCGTGCGCGAAGGCGATCATCGGCAGATGGTCTTCATTGCAGCGTGGCATCAGGGCGTTGGCCACCGGCGTGCTGAGGAAGTCAAAGAACACAGCGCCCGCGGCCTTGGCCTCGTTGTAGGCGGCGATGCCGCGTTCGGGGTAGCTGGCGTGGTCCTTGATGATCATCTTGATCGGATGACCGTCGATGCCGCCTTCGAGGTTGGCGAGCTTGATGTAGTCCTGCTGGCCCTGGCTGTATTCGTCGGTCAGAAAGGTGTAGACGCGGGTGAAGTCCAGCAGCGTGGCGAACTGGACCGCGGCCTTTTCCTGCGCCCAGGTGGGCAGGGTGGCGCCCAGGCTGGCCGCTGCGGCCGCCCCGAGCATCGCGCGGCGCGAAAGCGCCAGATCGGTGTGTTTCATCGTGAAGTCTCCTTTGCGTGGTTGACGTGAATGAACCCGGTGTATCAGCTTTGCGTGTGGCGGAAGGGCCAGACCAGCAGGTACTTGCGCGCGTTGTCGTAGATTTTGGCCAGACCCAGCGGCTCGAACAAGAGGAAGCCGATGATCATCGCGCCGTAGAGCATGAGCGGGATGTGCGCCATCAGTGAGGTGGAAATATCGAGCCAGCCGCTGCTCACCATATTGGAGATCAGGTTCAGCAGGATGATGGGCACGAGCAGCACGAAGCCGGCGCCGAGAAACCCGCCAATCACGCTGCCCAGGCCGCCCACCAGCGCCATCGCCACGAGCTGGATGGTGACGTCGAAGTTGAACTGCGAGGGCGTGACCGCCTTGTAGAAGCAGAACGCCAGGATGGCGCCGGTGACGCCGCCGAGGAACGAACTGGTGAAGAACGCCAGCAGCTTGTACTTGAAGATGTTCACGCCGATCACGGCCGCGGCGAAGTCCTTGTCGCGCACCGCCACCAGCGCGCGGCCGAAGCTCGTGCGCTTGATGTTGAGGATGAGCAGCGTGACCACCACCGTCCACGCCAGCGCCAGGTAGTAGCGTGCGTTCAGGCTTTCCAGGGGGATGAAGAGAAAGCTCACCTTGGGCGTCTGCAGCGTCGCCACCGAGCCGCCCGAGATCGCGGTGACGTTGACGATCACCCAATCGACGAGGAACTGCATCGCCAGTGTCGCCATCACCAGGTACAGGCCCTTGACGCGAAGCGCGGCAGCGCCGAAGAGGCAGCCGATGACGGCCGACATGAGCCCGGCGCCCAGCAGCGCGATCTCCAGCGGCACGCCTGCGCGTGTCAGGTGGATGCTGGTGTAGGCGCCGATCGCCATGACGGCGGCGAAGCCGAAGTGCAGCTGCCCCGCCAGCCCCATGAGCAGCGTGAGCGAGAGCGTGGCGGCGCTGAAGATGAGCCAGGGCAGCATGTAGCTCGACAGGTACAGGTGCGACATGTACAGCGGCGCCGCCAGCGCCAGCGCCAGCAGCAGGCCCACCTGCCAGCGGTCGGCCGGGATGGGCCAGAGCTGGCGCGTCTGGCTGTACCTGGTGTGATGGACACCGGAGAGGCGGTAGAACATGGGTTCAGATCCTTTCGATGTCTTCGCGGCCGAACATGCCGTAGGGCCGGATCAGGATGGTGAGCAGGATCACCACCGAGGTGACGACGTCGCGCGTGCTGCCGCCCACCATGGAGTCGACGTAGCCCGGGATCACGCTGCCCAGGATGCCGACGATGAGGCCGCCCAGCAGCGCGCCGACGATGCTGTCGATGCCGCCCAGGATCACCACCGCCACGGCCGGAAACAGCAGCGCGGTGAGCGACCAGTCTACCCCCTGGGCCGAGCCCCATAGGGTGCCGGCAGCGACGGCGCACAGGCCAGCCAGGCCCCAGGAGATGGCCACCGCGTGCTCGACCGAAATGCCCACGGACCAGCTGGAGACGTGGTCGTCCGAAACCGCGCGCAGCTTGGTGCCCAGGCGCGTGCGAAAGAACAGCAGCGCCAGCCCGATCAGCACGAGCGCGATGATGCCGCCCACCACGTAGGTGCGATTGGCCAGGATGTCGCCCAGGATGAGCGGCGCCAGGCCCAGACCGATGTCGAGTTGCTTGGGCTCGGTGCCGAGCAGCCCCGGGCCGAAACCGCGCAGGAACACGTCCAGCCCGAGAGTGAGCATCACGATCATGATGATGGGCTGGCCGACCATGGTGCGCAGCAGCAGCCGTTCGATCACGAGGCCGAGCACGAACATCGCGGCAAGCGCGGCCACGGCCGCGAGCCAGATCGACAGTCCCCAGGAAGTGAAGAGCCAGACGGCGTAGCCGCCCATCATCACCAGCGCCCCCTGCGCGAAATTGAGCACGCCCGAGGATTTGTAAATCAGCACGATGCCCAGCGCCACCATGGCGTACATCAGCCCGGTGAGCGCGCCGTTGATCAGCAGTTCGAAGAAGTAGCTCATGCATTCACCTTGGCGGGCACGTCGCGGATCTTGAGATGGCGCTTGAGCACGCCCGATTCACCCGTCTCGTAGGTGATCTGTGCGACCGATTCGATGTCGTCCTTGCCCGCGTAGATCGCCTCGATGATGTCGGCGTAGTGCTCGGCGATCACGCCGCGGCGCAGCTTGCGCGTGCGTGTGACTTCGCCATCGTCCGGGTCGAACTCCTTGTGCAGGTTCACGAAACGCCGGATGCGCGTGCCCTCGGGCAGCTTGGCGTTGACCGAGGCAAAGAGCTGCGCCATCAGGTCGTACACGCCCGCCTGCTGCGACAGGTCGGCAAACGAGGTGTAGGCCACGCCGTGCTCCTGCGCCCAGTGGCCCACCGCGTCCCAGTCGATGGCCACCATGGCGGCGAGGTAGTCGCGGCCGTCGCCCAGCACGCACACATCCTTGATGTAGGGGCTGAACTTGAGCTGGTTCTCGATGAAGGTCGGGATGAAGCGCTGGCGCGCGGTGGTGTAGACCACCTCGGAGACGCGCCCGAGCACGACGAGCTGGCCGTCGTCTTCGAGGTAGCCCGCGTCGCCCGTGTGCAGCCAGCCCTCCTGCAGCGATTCGGCCGTGGCTGCCTCGTCGTCGAAATAGCCGTCGAACACATTGCCGCCGCGCACGAGGATCTCGCCGCTGTCGCTGATCTTGAGGTCTATGCCCGGAAACGGTTTGCCCACGGTGTGCAGCTTGACCGTGCCGGCCTCCTGCGCGGCGCACAGTGCCGAGTTTTCCGTCTGGCCGTAGAACTGGCGCAGCGGCAGGCCGAGCGCGCGAAAGAAGAGGAAGATCTCCTCGCCGATGGCCTCGCCCGCGGTATAGGCGTGCGTGGCTCGCGACAGCCCCAGTTGGTCCTTGATCGGGCCATACACCAGCATCTCGCCGATCGCGCGCATCAGGCGCTGGCCGCCAGAGGGTTCCTGGCCCTTGAGGCGCGCGCGCTCGATCTCGATCGCCAGCGGCATGAAACGCTCGTAGAGCCAGCGCTTGAGCGGCGTGGATTCGGCGATGCCGACCTGCACGCGCGTGAGCATGGTGGACCAGGCGCGCGGCGAGGTGAAGTAGACCGTGGGCGCGATCTCGCGCAGGTCGCGCTGCACGGTTTCCTGCTTTTCGGGGATGTTGACCGAAAATTGCAGCGCCAGCGCGGCAGCGATCGTGAAAATGAAGTCTCCGACCCAGGCGATGGGCATGTAGGCCATGTGCGTTTCGCCGGTGCGAAAGTACCCGGCCTGCGCGGCGCTGCGCACGGCCGAGAGCACGTGCCGGTGCTTGAGCGGAATGCCCTTGGGCGCGCCCGTGGTACCCGAGGAGTGCAGCAGGATGGCGACGTCGTCCGCGCGCGGGCGGTTGGTCAGTTCGTTGGCGAGCGTCGGTTCGGCCTTCAGGCGTTCGCGACCGCGCCGGGCCAGCTCGGTGAAGGCCATCGTTCCTTGTGGCTCATGGCCGACGAGGCCGCGCGGGTCGTCGTAGATGATCCATTCGAGGCCCTGGTAGTGATCGCGCAGCGCCACGAGCTTGTCCACCTGCTCCTGGTCCTCGGCGATCACGAAGCGCACGTCTTCGCGCTGCAGCTGGCCGAGCAGTTGCTCGGGCGTGAAATCGGGGTAGGCGGGCGAGGGAATCGCGCGCAGCGCGATCGCGCCCAGCATGCCGAAGTACAGCGCGGGGCGGTTGTCTCCGACGACGAGCACCTTGTCGCCCTGCGCCACGCCCAGATGTTCCAGGCCCGCGGCGGTTTCAAGCACCTGCCGCAGGTAGTCCTGCCAGCGGGTTTCCTGCCAGATGCCGCGATCGCGCTCGCGCATTGCGACCGCGGTGCCGTGGTCTCTGGCGTTGGCCGCGAGCGCGGCGATGAGATGGTCGTCCGGGTCGGCGCCCGGATTCCGATGGGCGGGCTGGGCGGCACGCATGCCCGAGGCATCTTCACGCAGCATCGTCGGCTCCCCCGATATAGGCGGCGATCACATCCGGGTGGTTCACGGCTTCGCGCACCGGCCCCTGTGCGATCATGCGCCCGTTGTTGAGCACCAGCGCGCGGTTGCAGATGGCGGTGATCACGTCCATGTGGTGCTCGATGATCAGGATGGTGAGGTTCAGCGCTTCCTTGGCGTCGAGGATGAAGCGCACGATGTACTCCTTTTCTTCCTGGTTCATGCCCGCCATCGGTTCGTCCAGGATCAGCATGCGCGGCTCGGCCGCGAGCGCGCGGGCGAGCTCCACGCGTTTTTGCATGCCCAGCGGGATGACTTCCACGGGCTCGTCGCGCACGCTTTCCAGTTGCAGCAGGTCGATGATTTCCTCGACCTTGTCGCGGTGCAGCATTTCTTCTTTTTCGGCCCACCACCAGTAGAACAGTGAGGCGAGGGCGCTGGGGTGCATGAAGGTGTGACGCCCCATGAGGATGTTGTCCAGTACGCTCATGCCCTTGAACAGGGCCACATTCTGGAAGGTGCGCGCGATGCCCAGCGACGCGATGCGGTGCGGACGCACGCCGTTGATCCGGTGGCCCTCGAAGTGGATGCTGCCTTCCTGCGGCGGGTAGAAACCGGTGATGGAATTGACCAGCGTGGTCTTGCCCGAGCCGTTGGGGCCGACCAGGCCATAAATTTCACCCTGCGCCACCGAGAGCGATACATCGGAGAGCGCGCGCACGCCGCCGAACCAGCGGCTGATCTTCTCGCAGCTCAATACCGGCTCTGCTGAGGGTGGCGTCGTCTTTGGCTGGCCCAAGTTCTTCTCCATTGCCGTTGTCTGCCATGGCGGCATGCTGGTGTGCGCTGCCGCAATGTCCATGTGGGCTTACGTTAGCGTCAATTCGCCCGGCTGTGTCCGGGTGAAAACCCCGGTAAATGTCTGGGGGGCGACAGTCGCGAGTGATTTGCTCCGTTAAGGTGCGCGCTGATCCAAACACGCCCGCCTGAAGGAGCCGCGATGCACCAACCTGACTACCTCACAGCCCTCGACCTGCCCCCGCCCGACACCTCGGAGCTGGACGAGGACATGCGCCGCTATTTCGAGGTCTGCCAGGAAAAGCTCGGCATCGTGCCGAACGTGCTGCGGGCGCTCAGCTTCGATCAGACGAAGCTGCGCAACTTCGCCAACTTCTACAACGAGGTGATGCTGGGCGACTCGGGTCTGTCCAGGCTGGAACGCGAGATGATCGCGGTGGTGGTCTCGTCGATCAACCATTGCTACTACTGCCTGGTCTCGCACGGCCAGTCGGTGCGCAAGCTCTCGAAGGACCCGGTGCTCGGCGAGCTGCTGGTGATGAACTACCGCAGCGCCAGGCTGTCGCCGCGCGAGCGCGCGATGCTGGACTTTGCCACCAAGCTGACCGAAACGCCCGCCAAGGTGCAGGAGGCCGACCGCCAGCTGCTGCGCGACGCGGGTTTCAGCGACCGTGACATCTGGGACATCGTGGCGGCCACGGGCTTCTACAACATGACCAATCGCATGTCCACGGGCGTGAGCATGATGCCCAATCCCGAGTACCACGGGATGGATCGCTGACCGCGGGCGGCGCGTGGCCTCACGGTGAAGTGGCGGACAGCCGGAGCACGCATTTGCCCGTGGACGTATCCGCGGCGGTCTTGTCCATGAGCACGCCAACGCAGGAGCAGGTGGGCAACGCCCGGTGTCCGGTCGTGGAACCCGGGCTGTAGTGGCTCGTCATCCACTGCCGCGATGCGCAGGTCTCATCCTCTGAATTTTGATCAAATTGGCTTCAAAGGCTTGGCAACAAAGCGCAAGCAGCTATCGAAAACGTAATATTCGGGCTGCTCAGCCTGAGGCCAGTGCCTTGAGCGCTTCCACAATATCGCCAAGCGCCACCCCGTCCGCGGCCGTCACCGTGGCAGGCAGCGCCGCGAGGGTCGCACTCTCGCGCTGCAGGCGGGCGATCAGCTGGCCCGCGTCGCGCGGCGCGTCGAACCCCGCACTTTGCAGCAGCAGCGTGCCGTTGCCCGCGACAAACTTGAAATAGAACTTGCCGTCTTTTTCGCGGTACTGCTTGAAGTGCGGCGGGCCGGCGGTGGCGGCCTTGCCCTTTTGCGTGGCGGTCGATGTCGGGGTGAGCGGGCGCAGACCCACAGCCTCGCGCAGGCCTTGCAGGAAGGGGCGCGCCAGGGTGCGGGCACGCTCGCCGCCCATGCGCAGCGCGGCTTCGACCTGCGCGGGGTGGGCCATCAGGTCGTCGTAGCGTTCGCGCATGGGCGAAAGTTCCCGGTCCACGCGTTCGAAAAGCAGCTGCTTGGCGTCGCCCCAGGCAATGCCTTGCGCGTAGGCCGCGCGCATGGCTGCGGTTTCCTCGGGCGTGGCGAAGGCCTGGTAGATCTGAAAGAGCGCCGAGCCCTCGACCTCCTTGGGCTCGCCCGGTGCGCGCGAATCGGTGACGATGGTGGCGATGAGCTTGCGGAGTTCGGCGCGTGTGGCGAAGAGGGGGATGGTGTTGTCGTAGCTCTTGCTCATCTTGCGGCCGTCCAGGCCCGAGAGCGTCGCGACGTTTTCCTCGATCGCCGCCTCGGGCAGCGTGAAATGCTCGCCGTAAAGGTGGTTGAAGCTCGCGGCGATGTCGCGCGCCATCTCGATGTGCTGCACCTGGTCGCGTCCCACGGGCACTTTGTGCGCGTTGAACACCAGGATGTCGGCGGCCATGAGCACCGGGTACATGAACAGGCCCGCGCTCACGCCGTCGTCCGTGTCGTGTCCGGCCTCGCGGTTCCTGTCCTGCGCCGCCTTGTAGGCGTGGGCGCGGTTGAGCAGCCCCTTGCCCGTCACGCAGGTGAGCAGCCAGGTGAGTTCGGGGATTTCAGGAATGTCCGACTGGCGGTAGAAGGTGACATGCTCGGGGTCGAGCCCCGCGGCGAGCCAGCTCGCGGCGATCTCCAGCGTGGAGCGGTTCACGCGCGCCGGCTCCTGGCACTTGATGAGCGCGTGATAGTCCGCCAGAAAATAAAAGCTTTGCACCTCGGGGTTGCGGCTGGCGGCCACGGAAGGGCGGATGGAGCCGACGAAATTGCCCAGGTGCGGCGTGCCCGAAGGCGTGATGCCGGTGAGAAAACGCGTGATGGTCATGAGAAAAAATCAGTGCAGCAGGGCCACGAGCGGCGTGATGAGCCACTGGATCAGCGCGTAGCCGAACTGCATCAGCGGCATCAGCCAGTAAGTGCCCACCACCCCCGCCACGACGAGCGCCATGACGATGAAAAAACCGTAGGGCTCCGTGCGCGCCACCCATTGCGCCTGGCGCCAGGGCAGCAGCCCCACGAGGATGCGACCGCCATCGAGTGGCGGCAGCGGAAACAGGTTGAAGGCCCACATCACCAGGTTGACCAGCACGCCGCCCTGCGCCATCTTGAGGAAGAACGCCTCCTGCATGCTGAAGTGACGGTAGAGCTCGAATAGCAGCGCCCAGCCGATCGCCTGCGCCAGGTTGGAGGCGGGGCCGGCCAGCGCCACCCAGACCATGTCGCGCTTGGGGTTGCGCAGCGCGCCGAAGTTGACCGGCACCGGCTTGGCATAGCCGAAAAGAAAGGCGCCCGAGGTGGCGAAGTACAGAAACAGCGGCATTGCGATGGTGCCGATGGGGTCGATGTGCTTGAGCGGGTTGAGCGTGATGCGCCCCATCCTCTCGGCCGTGTGGTCGCCGAAGTGGCGCGCGGCGTAGCCGTGGGCGGATTCGTGCACCGTGATCGACAGAAGCACGGGCAGCGCGTAGATGAGGATGGTCTGGAAGGTGTCGGCGTTCACGGGGCGCGATTGTCTCAGACGCGGCCCAGGCGCTCGAAAACCCGGCGAGGCCGCGCTCGCTGGCGCTCCTATGGCTGGGCTAAGTCAAGCCGCGCACAGTCGGATCCCGTCCAAAGACCCGGAAAGGGAAACACCATGAACCGCCTGCCTGCGATTTCATCCGACGACTGGCTCGTCAAGGTGCCACAGATCACGCTGGCGTTCTGGATCGTCAAGATCCTGTGCACCACCGTGGGCGAGACCGGCGCCGACTACCTGGCTGTCGATGCCGGCCTGGGCCAGGGCTTCACGGGCGCCCTCATGGGCGCGCTGCTGCTGCTGGCGCTGGTCGTGCAGCTGCGCAGCTCGCGCTACACGCCCTGGAAGTACTGGCTCACCGTGGTGCTGGTCAGCGTGGTGGGCACCCAGATCACCGATCTGATGACCGACGGCCTGGGCATCAGCCTCTATGCCAGCACGCCGGCCTTCGCCGTGCTGCTGGCGCTCATCTTTGCCGTCTGGTGGCGGGTGGAGCGCACGCTGTCCATCCACGACATCAAGACACCGCGGCGCGAGCTTTTTTACTGGGCCGCCATCCTGTGCACCTTCGCCATGGGCACCGCCGCAGGTGACCTGGCCACCGAGGCGCTGCACCTGGGCTTCACGCGCGGCGCGATCGCCTTCGGCGGCCTGATCGCGCTCACCTGGCTGGCGTTTCGCCTCGGGGGCCATGCGGTGCTGACCTTCTGGATCGCCTACATCCTGACGCGGCCGTTTGGCGCCGCGCTGGGCGACCTGCTGACGCAGGCCAAGACCTACGGCGGCCTGGACATGGGCGTGATATGGACCAGCGCGCTGTTCCTGACGGTGATCGTTCTGCTGGTGGCCATGGAGCACTACGCGCTGGCCGATCGTGAGCCGGCGAAGGCGATCGAGTAAGGCGCTTGGCCTTTGAAATGGAAGAATCTGATGGGAGAAAAAATGAATCAATCTGGTATCCGCATGCATGACGCCCTGGCCAAGGTGCCCGAAGTCACCCTCGGCTTCTGGATCATCAAGATCGCCGTGACCACCCTGGGGGAAACCGGCGGCGACGCGGTCTCCATGTCGATGAACCTGGGTTATCTGGTGAGCTCGTCGATCTTCGCCGCCATCTTTTTGTGGGCGGTGACGGCCCAGATCCGTGCCGATCGATTTCACCGCTTTCTCTATTGGGGCACGATGGTGGCCACCACGACCGTCGGCACCACCTTGGCCGACCTTGCCGATCGCTCGCTGGGCCTCGGGTATGCGGGGGGCGCGAGCCTGCTTCTGACCCTGGTGCTGCTGTCGCTTTACGTCTGGCATCGTGTGGAAGGCAGTGTCTCCATCCATAGCGTCAGTTCACCTCGGGTCGAAACCTTTTACTGGGTGACCATCATGTTCTCGCAGACGCTGGGAACGGCCCTGGGTGACTGGATGGCGGACTCCACGGGCCTTGGCTACCTCGGCTCGGCCTACGTGTTCGGCGGCTTGCTGGTTCTGGTGGCCGCGGCGTATTTCTGGACGCGGCTATCACGCACGCTGCTGTTCTGGAGCGCGTTTGTCCTGACTCGCCCACTGGGCGCCGTCGTCGGCGACTTGCTGGACAAGCCGGTGGGCGCGGGCGGCATGGCATTCAGCCGCTATGAAGCCACGGGCATCCTGTTGAGCTTTATCATTCTCTGCGTCCTGCTGTTCAAGCAACGCCCGGCCCAATCTGCGCATTGATCCCGAGAGCCCCCATGCGCGTACTCCTGGTTGAAGACGACCCCATGATCGGTGAAGCCGTGCACGACGCGCTGAAGGACGCCGCCTTCGCCGCCGACTGGGTGCGCGATGGCCGGGTCGCGCTCGATACGCTGGCCGTCCAGCGCTACGACCTGGTGCTGCTGGACCTGGGCCTGCCGGGCCAGGACGGGCTGCAGGTGCTGGCCAGCCTGCGCGCGCGCAAGGACACGGTGCCGCTCATTATCATCACCGCGCGTGACTCGCTCGATGCGCGTCTGCGCGGGCTCGACGGCGGCGCGGACGACTACGTGCTCAAGCCCTTCGAGATGGCCGAGCTGCTGGCGCGCATGCGCGCCGTGCTGCGGCGCAAGGGCGGGCAGGCGGCGCCGGTGCTGGGCAACGGCATCGTGACGCTCGATCCGGCCACACGCGAGGCGACGATGGCCGGGGGCCAGCCGGTGCCGCTGTCGCAGCGCGAATTTGCACTGCTGCAGGCGCTGTTGCTGCGCCCGGGCGCGATCCTCTCGCGCGGCGAACTGGAAGACCGCCTCTACGGCTGGGGCGAGGAAGTGCAGAGCAACGCGGTAGAGTACCTGATTCATGCGCTGCGGCGCAAGCTGGGCGCCGAGGTGATACGCAACGTGCGGGGTGTGGGATGGATGGTGGCCAAGGGCGCATGAACCCCTCGCTGCAACGGCGCCTGTCGCGTGCACTGCTGTTCAGCATTGCCGGCGTGGCGCTGGTGGCGGGCGTGTTTTCGTTCATGGCGGCGTACGATGAGGCGCGCGAGTTGCAGGACGATGTGCTGCACCGCATGGCGCAACTGGTCGAGCGGGTGCAGGAGCGCACCCCGGGCGCGGCGCTGAACCTGCATGTGCAGGGCGAGGAAGACGATACGCGCGTCACCATCCAGACGCTGGACGGTGCGGGCGCGTGGGAGGCTCAGCCGGGCAGGGGCCTGCCCTTGGCGCTGCCCACCGCGCTGGGTGACGGCTTGCGCACGATGGCGATCGATGGTGCGACCTTTCGCGTGCTTGTGCGCACCACCGCATCGGGCACGCGCTTTGCCGTGGTGCAGGACTTGCGGCTGCGCCGTGAACTGGCCCGCTACGGCGCCTTGCGCTCGGTGCTCCCTTTCCTGGTGCTGGTGCCCGTTCTGCTGCTGCTGGTGGCGCGGCTGGTGCACCAGTTGTTTGGCCCGGTCACGCGCCTGGCGCAGGAGGTGAACGAGCGCGGCGAGTCCGATCTGCATCCGATCGCAGAGGCGGGAGTTCCGAGCGAGGTGCAGCCCTTCGTCTCGGCGATCAACCGCCTGCTCGAACGGGTGGGCCAGTCGGTGCGCGCGCAGCAGCGCTTCGTGGCCGATGCCGCGCACGAGTTGCGCTCGCCGCTGGCCGCGCTGTCGTTGCAGGCCGAGCGCCTGGCCCAGGTCGAGCTGCCGCAGGCGGGGCGCGAACGCCTGGTGGCGCTGCGCTGCGGGATCGAACGCGCCCGCCAGCTGATCGACCAGTTGCTCGCGTTGGCACGGGCGCAGGCTCAGGCCGTGCCCGCGCCGGCGGATGCTTCGGTGTCGGTGCAGGCGGTGTTTCGTCGCGTACTGGAAGACCTGATGCCGCTGGCCGAGACCCGGCAGATCGATATTGGCGTGGTCGGCGCCGAGGATGCCGAGGTGGCTGCAGCCGAAATCGATGTCTTCACCATCGTGCGCAACCTGGCCGACAACGCCATCCGCTACACCCCGGCAGGCGGCCGTGTGGATCTGGCGGTGCGAACCACCGCCAGCGCGGTTGAAATCCGCGTCAGCGACAGCGGTCCCGGCATTGCGCTGGCCGAGCGCGAGCGCGTCTTCGATCCGTTTTACCGCGCCGCCGGCAGCGACCAGGTGGGCTCCGGCCTGGGCCTGTCGATCGTCCGCGCGATCGCCATGCGGCTGGGCGCACGGGTGGCACTGGACGCGGCGGATGCCGAGCACGGCACTGGCTTGCGCGTGACGGTGGCGCTGGCCGCGCCGGCGCGCCGTGGTGTCATGGGTGCCCTCGGGGCGGGCTGAGTTGCCAACCCCGGTCTTTCATTCGCGCGGATCTTCGCATGTTGACAGGAGAATGACCATCACTCGATTCAAGCTTGGCATTGCCACCATCCCGATGACAGTGCCGTGGGCCGTTGTCGCCACCCGGTTGCAGTCTTCCGCTGGCGACGCGCCGGACATCGGCGCCCGCGTGGCCGGCGTCGGCAACATGAGCCGCGTCGCCACCCTGCGACGCCAAGCCCATGATCCGCGAACGGAGAAAACTGCGGCACATCCGAGGATCGTCCATGGCTTTGTGGCCGCCAGCGGTGAGCACTGAACACTCGCGCCGAAGCAGCAGACCGATGGCACATGGCGGCTTCGGTCCTGGCGCCGAATCCAGCCCATCCGCCGTTCGCACCCTGCGCGGCTCGGCGCTCCGGCCTGGGCGCCCGAGGCGGCTCACAAGTTCGGCTGAGATGCGCGCCCTCCCAAGCCACCGACCTTGGCGCTGGCGGTTCCGGCTGCTGCTTGCCGCATTGTTGGCGCTGCTGCTGGTGCTGGCGGCGCTGCGGCCGCTTTCGGTTCCCGACGAAGCCCGCTATTCCGACATCAGTCGCTGGATGCTCGTGTCCGGCGATTGGCTCGTCCCCCGGCTGAACGGCCTGCCGTTTCTGCACAAGCCGCCGCTCACGCACTGGGAGCAGGCCGCCAGCATGGCGCTTTTCGGCGTCACGCCGTGGGCTGCGCGGATTCCGCAGATCCTGCTCGCGCTGCTGCTGGTGGGTGGCCTCTACGGCGCCGCCCGCCGGCTCGCTGGCGTGGCGCTGGCACGGCGCGCGGCGCTCATGCTCGCGCTCAGCGCGTCCGTGCTGATTGGGGGCCAGTTCGCCAACCACGACATCGGCGTGGCCGCGTGGATCGCCAGCGCCATCTGGTGCTTCGCCCTTGCCTTCGCGCACGGCGAGCGGCCGCATGCGGGCTGGGCGCTCGCCGGCTTCGTGGCCTGCGCGCTGGGCCTGCTGACCAAGGGCCTGATCGGGCTGGCGCTGCCCGGGCTGGTGCTGGCGCTGTGGCTCACCTGGACGCACCAATGGCGCAAGGCTTGGCGCCTGCCCTGGGTCAGCGGCGTGGCGCTGTTCGCGCTGATTGCCGTGCCGTGGTTCGTGCTCGTGGCACAGCGCTACCCCGGCCTCTGGAGCTATCTGTTTGGCGAGCAGCAGTTCACGCGCTACGTCGGCGGCGGCTTCAACAACGAGCAACCGTGGTGGTTTTACCTGGCTGCCGTGGTGCTGCTGCTGCTGCCGTGGTCGCTATTTGCACTGTTCGAGGCGTTTGTGCAGGCGCGCAGCCGGCGCGCGCCGCTTGTGCAGGACGGCACGCGCTGGGTTTCGCTGTGCTGGATCTGGCTCGGCGCCATCGTGCTGTTTTTCAGCATTCCGCGCTCCAAGCTGATTGGCTACATCCTCCCGGCCCTGCCGCCCATGGCTTTGCTCGCGGCCCTGGGCTGGCAGCGCACCGTGGGCGCGCGCCCACACGCCAGTCGCTGGTTCGCGGCGCTGGCACTGCTGCCGCTGGCGCTGGCGCTGAGGTTCACGCTGTCTTTTCCCGGCATGCAGCGCGCCAAGCTGGCAGAAGGCGTTGCCGCCGAACTGGCCTGCCGCGCGCGGCCGGGCGACACCATCCTGGTGATCGGCGGCTACCCGATGGATCTGCCGTTCGTGGCGCGCACGCAAACGCCTTTGGTGGTGGTGCAGGACTGGCCGCAGCTGCGCATCAGCGAGGGTGATACCTGGCGGCGCGAGTTGCTTGATGCGGGCGGGTTCGAGCCAGAGCTTGCGGACCGCATCCTGCGCCCGCCCGCGGTGCTGAAGCAGGCCGCCCACGAGCCCGGCCACTGGCTGCTGGCGCCGAGTCACGCGGCCAGCGATCAGGCCATCCCGCCGCCGGGCTGGCGCCAGGTGTTCGAAGGCCCGGCGTGGCGTCTGTACCAGTCGTCAGCGACGCAAAGCCCCGTGGCGCCCGAGCATGAAGGTCTGCCTGGCTGCCAGCGGCACGCGCCGGACTGATACGGTTTCGCCTTCAAACGTATCACTGCGTTGGTTCGCCTTGCCGCGTTACAGCACTGTCTACGGCTTCCCGCCTTGCTCTACGCTTGAAGGCAAAACCGTATGAGAAGGTCGGGCTCGCGTCGCTCGACGCCGCCTCAAAACCGTTTGCCCAGGGCGAAGAGCGCGATGGCGCCGAACACGGCGCCCGCATAGAACGTGAATTCGGCTCCCAGCCGATCCCACAGCAAGCCGGCGACGACGCTGGCAACCAGCATGGCCAGCCCGCTCACCAGGTTGAACAGGCCGAAGGCGGTTCCTCGCAGATCCTCGGGGGCGTGGTTGGCCACCATGGTCGCGAGCAGACCCTGCGTCATGCCCATGTGGACGCCCCACAGTGCGACGCCCGCAAGCAGAATGCTCCAGTGACCGCCGATGGCCAGGACCAGATCGGCCGCGATCAGGACGAGCAGCCCCCAGGCCAGCAGCGCCTTGTGGCTCATGCGGTCCGACAGTTTCCCGAAGGGATAGGCCGAGGCGGCGTACACCAGGTTCATCGCCACCATCACCAGCGGAACCAGGGCGAGCGCAACGCCGGTCTGCTGGGCGCGCAGAACGAGAAAGGCCTCGCTGAAGCGGGCCAGCGTGAAAACCGCGCCGACGCCGACCACCCACCAATACGCGCCGCTCAGGCGTGTGAGGTTTTTTCGGTTGATCGGATTGGTGCGCCGGCTGCCCGTCCGGCGCTCGGGTTCGCGCACGCCCCATGCCAGCAGGACCACGGCGAGCAGCCCGGGAATCACCGCCACCCAGAACACGGCCCGGAAATTGTCCGACCACAGCAACATCAGCCCCACGGCGAGCAGCGGGCCGAGGAATGCACCGACGGTGTCCAGCGACTGGCGCAGCCCGAAGGCCGCACCGCGCAGGGCCGGCGGCGTGATGTCCGCCACCAGCGCGTCGCGTGGCGCACCACGTATGCCCTTGCCGATGCGATCGATCACGCGGGCCGAGAGAACGACACCGACCGTCGGCGCGATGGCGAACAGCGGCTTGGTGATGGCGCCCAGGGCATAGCCGAACACCGCGAGGCCTTTGCGTTTGCCCAGGTAATCGCTGAGCACGCCGGAGAACACCTTGACGATCAGGGCGGTGGCCTCGGCCAATCCTTCGACGATGCCGACCGCCAATGCGCTGGCACCCAGCGCCGAGACCATGAACAGCGGCAGCAGGCTGTGAATCATCTCGGAAGAAATGTCCATCAGCAGGCTGACGAAGCCGATCACCCAGATGCCCGTCGGGATGCGCGGCGTTGCACGGGCTCCCGGGTCTTCATTCTGATCGCGAGGAGGTTCGGCGGGCATGAGGCAGGTCTGATCCGTGTCCGGGAAGAGGGGTTGTGCAGGGTACTTCCAACCCGGTCGAGGTCAAGTGGCCGGTGTGTCCGCGCGTCAGAGGCTCGGCGCCGTGCTTTCTGATTCCGCGGGGCTGTGCGCGCGTGATGCTCGCCAGCGTCCCGCCGGAAACCGCACGCAGAATGCCGAGCCTTGCCCAGGCGCGCTCGTGATCGTGAGTTGCGCCCCGTGGCGTTGCACGACGTGCTTGACGATGGCCAGGCCCAGGCCGGTGCCGCCGCTGTCGCGCGAGCGCCCGTGATCGACACGGTAAAAGCGTTCGGTCAGGCGCGTAATGTGCTCCGCGGCGATGCCGGGGCCGCTGTCGCGCACGCAGAAGGTCGCGCTGCCGTCGGCCTGCGGCTGCCAGGTGACGCGGATCATGCCGGCGGCAGGGGTGTAGCGCACCGCGTTGCTCACGAGGTTGGACAGGGCGCTGTAGAGCTCGGTCCCGTTGCCTGCGATCTCGCCCGCGGATTGCAGCTCGCTGTCATCGGGAAACTGCCATTGGTGCGCGGCGCTGCCCGCGGGCAGCACCCGGCGCGAAAGCTCGTGCGCTTCCTGCGCGCAGCGCTCCAGCAGCGTGCGCACGGGCGTCCATTCCTCCAGGCCCGGGGCCGGACTGCCTTCCAGGCGCGAAAGTGTGAGCAGATCCTGCACCAGCGCCTGCATCCGCTGCGACTGCCGGGCCATGAGCGCGAGGTAGCGTGCGCGTTCCGCGTAGCTCAGTGGGAGCGTCTGCAGGGTCTCGATGAAACCCGCCAGCACCGTGAGCGGAGTGCGGATCTCGTGCGAAACGTTGGCGACGAAGTCGCGCCGCATGGTCTCGGCCAGTTGCAGTTGCGTGACGTCGCGCGAGAGCATCAGCATGCGCCCTTCACCGTAGGGGTGCAGGCGTATCGCCAGCTGCGTGGGCGCGGCTGTGTTGGCGGTCGACCGTGTCAGCAGCAGGTCATGCGTGAAATCCTGCGCCGTGACGTAGGCGCCAAAGGCCGGGTCGCGCACCAGATTGCCGATGGCCTGCATCTGATCGCGCTGCACATCCAGGCCGAACTGCTGCGCTGCCTGCTGGTTGCACCATTCGATGCGACCCTGCTCGTCGAGCAGCAGCACGCCGTTGGGTGAAGCCTGGATGGCCGACAGGAAGGTGTGCAGGCGCGCCTCGCTTGCCGCCAGCGCCTGTTCGTGCAGGCGCTGCAGCCGATGGGTGCGGTCCAGCGCCTCGCCCCACGTGCCGTGCAGGCGCGGGCTTGCTCCGCTGGCGCCGCCGCGCAGCCAGGCGAGCAGCCGTGCGGCGCTGGCGGCATCCCAGGCAAACCACAGCCAGGCGGCCGCGCAGGCACCGCCCGCCGCCGCCCATGGCCCGCCCCACCAGCCACTGAGCGCGCCGCCGACCAGCTGCAGCGCGGCAAAGAGAAGCAGACGCGTGAGCATATTCAGGTAAAAGTGGCTGCAACGCTTGTCTGCATTGCGTAAGCAGCTATTGTTTTATTGAGACGAGTGCGCCGTGAACCGGTAGCCTGCACCGCGCACGGTCTCGATAAGCGCTCCCGCGTCGCCGAGGGCTTCGCGCAGGCGCTTCACATGCACGTCCACCGTGCGCTCTTCGATGTAGACGTGGTCGCCCCAGACCTTGTCCAGCAGTTGAGTGCGGCTGTGCACGCGCTCGGCATGCGCCATCAGGTAGTGCAGCAGCCGGAATTCGGTGGGCCCGAGCTTGAGCGGCGTGCCCTGCCAGATGACGCGGCGGGTGGCGGGCTCCAGCGTCAGGCCGCCGTCGGTCAGGGGCTCGTCGGCCTGTTCGGGCGCGCGTCGGCGCAGGACGGCGCGGATGCGCGCCAGCAGCTCCTGCGTCGAAAACGGCTTGGTGATGTAATCGTCCGCGCCGGCGTCCAGCCCCGCGACCTTGTCCGGCTCGTCGCCGCGCGCGGTGAGCATCAGGATGGGGACATGCTTGCTGCGCGGGTGGGCGCGCCACTGGCGCGCCAGCCGCAGACCGCTCACGTCGGGCAGCATCCAGTCGAGCAGGATCACGTCGGGCAGCACGGCATCGAGCGCGTGCTGGGCGGTGGCGCCATCGGCCGCGCAGACCGGCTCGAAACCGCCGTGGCGCAGGTTGACCGCGATCAGCTCGGCGATGGCGGGTTCGTCTTCGACGACGAGGATGCGGGGACGCTGGCTCATTGCACGACGGACTCGATCTCTTGCATGGTGGTGTGGCGCACGTCCTTGCCTTCGACCAGGTAGATGATGAGCTCGGCCACGTTCTTGGAATGGTCGCCGATGCGCTCGATGGCCTTGGCCAGGAACAGCAGGTCGAGGCTGGCGGAGATGGTGCGCGGGTCTTCCATCATGTAGGTGATGAGCTTGCGCACGAAGCCGTCGAATTCCTGATCGATCAGGTTGTCCTCCTTGAGGATGGAGAGCGCCGTCTTGGTGTCCAGCCGTGCAAAGGCATCGAGCGCCTTGCGCAGCAGGCCGGAGGCAAGTTCGGCCGCGATGTGCAGTTCGCTCGACGGCAGCGCGCGCACCGCACCGCTGTCGATGATGGAGCGCACCATGCGCGCCATGCGCGTGGCTTCGTCACCCATGCGTTCGAGGTTGGCGGTCGCCTTGGAAAACGCCATCAGCAGGCGCAGATCGCGCGCCGTGGGCTGGCGCCGCGCGATGATGGTGGTGAGCTCGTGGTCGATCTCCACTTCCATCGCGTTCACGCGTCGCTCCAGGGCCTCGACCTGATCCACGGCGTCCAGGCTGAAGTGCGACAGCGCCTGCACGGCCTGCTGGATCTCCGCTTCCACGAGGCCGCCCAGCTCCATGACGCGGGCCGTCACCTGATTGAGCTCGCTGTCGAACTGCGTTGAAAGATGCTTTTCCGTCATCCGAATCTCCCGGTGATGTAGTCTTCCGTCTCCTGGCGCCGTGGCTTGAAGAACATTTGTTCGGTGGTGCCGAACTCCATGAGTTCCCCCAGGTACATGTAGGCCGTATGGTCGCTGCAGCGCGCCGCCTGCTGCATATTGTGTGTGACGATGAGCACGGTGTACTCGCTCTTGAGCTCGGCAATCAGTTCCTCGATTTTCGCGGTGGAGATCGGATCCAGCGCCGAGCAGGGTTCGTCCAGCAGCAGCACCTCGGGCCGAATGGCCACGCCGCGCGCGATGCACAGGCGCTGCTGCTGGCCGCCTGAGAGGCTCGAACCACTCTGGCCCAGCTTGTCCTTGACCTCGTTCCACAGCGCCGCCTTGCGCAGCGCCCACTCCACGCGCTCGTCCATGTCGGCCGGGCTCAGGTGCTCGAACAGCTTCACGCCAAAGGCGATGTTGTCGCGGATCGACATCGGAAATGGCGTCGGCTTCTGGAACACCATGCCGACCTTGGCGCGGATCAGCGCCACGTCCTGCCGGGCGGTGAGCAGGTCTTCGCCGTCGAGCAGCACCTGGCCTTCGGCGTGCTGCTCGGGATACAGCTCGAACATGCGGTTGAACACGCGCAGCAGCGTCGATTTGCCACAGCCCGAGGGGCCGATGAAGGCGGTGACCTGCTTCTCCGGGATGTCCAGGTTCACCCCCTTGAGCGCATGGAACTTGCCGTAGTAGAAATTCAGGTCGCGCACCGAGATCTTGGGGCGTGAACCGGCCGCCGGCGCGGCGACGGGGTGGGGAGCATCGAGGACGACGGACATGGACGGGGTCTTTCTCTTCTCTTATTTGCTACGGGTCATCACGCGTGCCAGGATGTTCAGGCCCAGCACCGCCAGGGTGATGAGGAACACGCCGGCCCACGCCAGGTGCTGCCAGTTCTCGTAGGGGCTCATGGCGAACTGGAAGATGACGACGGGCAGGCTGGCCATGGGGCTGCCCATGTCGGCCGACCAGAACTGGTTGGACAGCGCGGTGAACAAGAGCGGCGCCGTCTCGCCCGCGATGCGCGCCACCGCCAGCAGCACGCCGGTGATGACGCCGGCACGCGCGGCGCGCAGTGTGATGGCGAGAATCACCTTCCACTTGGGCGTGCCCAGGGCGTAGGCGGCCTCGCGCAGGCCCGCCGGCACCAGCTTGAGCATGTCTTCGGTGGTGCGGATCACCACCGGGATCACGATCAGCGCCAGCGCCATCGACCCGGCCCAGCCCGAGAAGCTGCCCATGCGCACCACCATCACCTCGAAGATGAACAGGCCGATGACGATGGAGGGCGCCGACAGCAGGATGTCGCTCACGAAGCGCGTGGCGCTGGCCAGCCAGCCGCGCGGGTTGTATTCGACCAGGTAGACGCCGGCCAGGATGCCGATGGGCGTGCCGACCAGTGTGGCCACGCTCACCATGGTCAGCGAGCCGAAGATGGCATTGGCCAGGCCTCCGGCGTCGTTGGGCGGTGGCGTCGATTGCGTGAAGGTGGCCAGGGCGATGCCACCCAGGCCCAGGCGCAGGGTCTCCCACAGGATCCAGGCCAGCCAGAACAGGCCGAAACCCATGGCCGCCAGCGACAGCGTGAGCGCGATGGCGTTGGTACGCTTGCGTCTTGAAAACATCGCCTGCCTGGCGCCGGGCTTGACAGTGGCGCTCATGATTTCGTCCCCTCGCCCTTGGCCAGGCTCGCCAGCAGCAGCTTGGAGCAGGCCAGCACCACGAAGGTGATGAAGAACAGTACCAGCCCCAGGTAGATCAGCGAGGCCTGGTGCAGGCCGGGCCCGGCCTCGGCGAATTCGTTGGCCAGGGCCGAGGTGATGGAGTTGGCGGCCTGGAACAGGCTCAGGGAGTTGAGCTGGTTCATGTTGCCGATGACGAAGGTGACGGCCATGGTCTCGCCCAGGGCGCGGCCCAGGCCCAGCATGATGCCGCCGATCACGCCCGTCTTGGTGTAGGGCAGCACCACGCGCCAGACCACCTCCCAGGTGGTGGCGCCCAGGCCGTAGGCGGATTCCTTGAGCAGGGACGGCGTGATCTCGAACACGTCGCGCATCACCGAGGCGATGAAGGGAATGATCATGATCGCCAGGATGATGCCGGCCGACAGGATGCCTATGCCCACCGGCGGGCCGGAGAACAGCGCGCCCAGCACCGGCACCTGGCCGAACCAGCCCTGCAGCGGCTGCTGCACCCAGGCCGACAGGATGGGCGCGAACACCAGCAGCCCCCACATGCCATAGACGATGGATGGAATGGCTGCCAGCAGCTCGATGGCGGTGCCCAGCGGGCGCTTGAGCCAGGCGGGCGACAGCTCGGTGAGGAACAGCGCGATGCCGAAGCTCACCGGCACGGCGATCACCAGCGCGATGAGCGAGGTCACCACCGTGCCGTAGATCATCACCAGGCCGCCGAATTCCTGGCGCACCGGGTCCCAGACCGCGCTGGTCATGAAGCCCAGGCCGAAGGCGCGTATCGCCGGCCAGGCACCGATCAGCAGCGACGCCATGATGGCCACCAGCAACCCCAGCGTCAGCAGGGCCGCGCCCCTTGCGGCCCAGGCGAACAATCGGTCGGCGGTGGGGCCGGTGCGCATCGTGCGCACGGGTGGGGGTGGGCTCATGGTGGCGTCGGACGGTCGGGACAGTGCAGCCGCGGCGGAGTCCAGGGTGGCGGTGAAGGACATGAGTTATACACGCTGGCGCGCGTCCGGCGCCCCTGCCGGGATGCCGGACGCGCGCAATTGGGCTATTGTCGGTTATTGATAAGCGATGGCTTTGCCCGCGCCGTCCTTGATGGCGCCGAAGGCGCGCTCACGGATCAGCGTCTTCACGGCCGCCGGCATCGGCACGTAGTCCAGTTCGCTGGCCGTGGCGTCGCCGTTGGTGTACACCCAGTCGAAGAACTTGAGCACGGTGCGGGCGTTCTCGGGCTTGTCCTGCTTCGCGTGCATCAGGATGTAGGTGGCGGTGGTGATGGGCCAGGACTCGGCGCCCGGCTTGTTGTTCAGCACCTGGTGGAAGGACTTGGCCCAGTCGGCGCCGGCCGCGGCCGCCTTGAAGTTGGTGTCGCCGGGGGAGACGAACTTGCCGTCTGCGTTTTGCAGCTGCACGTAGGTCATCTTGTTCTGCTTGACGTAGGCGTACTCCACGTAGCCGATCGAGTTGGCCAGACGCCCCACGAAGGCGGCCACGCCCTCGTTGCCCTTGCCACCGGCGCCACTGGGCCAGTTGACCGCGGTGCCCTCACCCACCTTGGTCTTCCACTCGGGGCTGACCTGGCTCAGGTAGTTGGTGAAGGCGTTGGTGGTGCCAGAGCCGTCGGCGCGGCGCACCGGGGCGATGGGCGCGTCCGGCAGCTTCAGGCCGGGGTTCAGCGCGGTGATGGCCGCGTCGTTCCACTTGGACACCTTGCCCAGGTAGATGTCGGCCAGCACGGCGCCGGAGAGCTTGAGCTCGCCCGGCTTGATGCCGACGATGTTGACCACCGGGATCACGCCGCCCACCACGGTGGGAAACTGCACCAGGCCCTTCTTGGCCAGGTCCTCATCGGTCAGCGGCGCGTCGGAGGCGCCGAAGTCCACCGTCTTGGCCTCGATCTGGCGGATGCCCGCGCTGGAGCCGACCGACTGGTAGTTGATCTTCACGCCGGTGGCCTTGTGGTAGTTGGCTGCCCACTTGGCGTACAGCGGCGCGGGAAAGCTGGCGCCGGCGCCCGTGGCTTCCTGCTGCGCCAGTGCCGGTGTGGCAACCGCTGCGCACAGGGCAAGGCATGAAAGGATTTGCTTTGTCGATGGTTTCATGAGGAAGGCCTTGAACAGACGTTGTGTAAGACAGGGCGGACTATCGAACTTCAGTGTGACAGCTTTGTGACAGCGTGTAGCACTGCACGTACAAAAACCCACCCGTGGCGGGTGGGTCGATCGGTGAAAAGTGCCGCGGATGCGCTGGCGATTCACGGCCTTTTCGAGGCTCAGGCTGCAAGCATCTGGCGTGCCGCCGCAGCCATGTGAGCCGCGTCCACCTCGAAGTGCTCGCGCAGCGCCGCGCGCGTGTCGCTGCGCCCGAAGCCGTCGGTGCCCAGCGTGCGGTAGCCGCGCCCCGCGGACAGGTGCGCGCGGATGAGCTCGGGCACGCTGCTCACGTAGTCGGTGGCGGCGACGATGGGGCCCTGCGTCTGCGCCAGTACCTGCGCCACCCAGGGTGTGGCGCCGCTGGTCAGGCACGCGCGCCCGTCGCGCGCCAGTTCGCTCCAGCTCGTGACGCTGACCACGCTCGCCGCGATGCCCTCCTGCGCCAGCCGCTCGGCCGCCTTGAGCGCCTCGGGCAGGATAGCGCCCGAGGCCAGCAGCGTGGCGTGGGATTTGAATGAAATCGGGCTATCACGCCCGTCCATCATGCGCTGACAGCTCTTGAATAAATAGCAACCGCGCACCACACCCTCGTGCGCCGCCTCGGGCAGGTCGGGCTGGGCGTAGTTCTCGTTCATCAGCGTGACGTAGTAGAAGACGTCCTTTTGCTCGGTCAGCATCTCGCGCATGCCCGCGTCCACGATCACCGCCAGCTCGCCGGCGAACGCCGGGTCGTACGCCTTGCAGTTGGGAATGGTGCTGGCCACGAGATGGCTGGTGCCGTCCTGGTGCTGCAGGCCTTCGCCCGCGAGCGTGGTGCGCCCCGAGGTCGCCCCCAGCAGAAAGCCGCGTGCGCGCTGGTCGGCCGCGGCCCAGATCAGGTCGCCGACGCGCTGAAAGCCGAACATCGAGTAGTAAATGTAGAACGGCAGCATCGCCAGGCTGTGCACGCTGTAGCTCGTGGCCGCCGCCGTCCAGCTCGCGAGCGCGCCCGCTTCGGTGATGCCTTCTTCCAGGATCTGCCCGTCCTTGGCCTCGCGGTAGGAGAGGATGGAGCCGATGTCTTCGGGCGCGTAGCGCTGGCCCACGTCGCTGTAGATGCCTACCTGCTTGAACAGATTGGCCATGCCGAAGGTGCGTGCCTCGTCGGCGACGATGGGCACGACGCGTCGGCCCAGCGCCTCGTCCTTGAGCAGGCCGCCGAGCATGCGCACGAAGGCCATGGTGGTGCTCATCTCCTTGCCCTGGGCGTTGAGGGCGAAGCTGGCGTAGTGCGCCAGCGGCGGCACGGCAAGCGGCTCGCACGCGGTCTGGCGCCGCGGCAGGTGCCCGCCGAGCTTCTCGCGGTGCATGCGCAGGTAGCGCATCTCGGCGCTGTCTTCATCGGGCTTGAGAAAGCGCAGGTGCGCGGCCTCGTCGTCCGTGAGCGGCAGGTTGAAGCGGTTGCGAAATTCGATCAGCGCCGCTTCGTCGAGCTTCTTCTGGCTGTGCGTGGTCATCTTGCCCTGGCCCGCTGCGCCCATGCCGTAGCCCTTCTTGGTGAGCGCGAGGATCACCGTCGGACCGCCCCGGTGCGCGGCCGCCTGCGCGTAGGCGGCGTGGATCTTTACCAGGTCGTGCCCGCCGCGCTTGAGGCGGTCGATCTGCTCGTCCGTCATGCCCTGCGCCAGTGCCGCCAGCTCGGGGTGCTGGCCGAAGAAGTTGTCGCGGTTGAAGCGCCCGTCCTTGGCCGCGAAGGTCTGCATCTGGCCGTCCACCGTCTCGCCCAGCGTGCGCACCAGCGTGCCGGTGAGGTCGCGCGCAAAGAGGCCGTCCCAGTCGCTGCCCCAGAGCAGCTTGATCACGTTCCAGCCGCTGCCGGTGAACAGCCGCTCCAGCTCATCGACGATGCGCCCGTTGCCGCGCACCGGGCCATCGAGGCGCTGCAGGTTGCAGTTGACCACCCAGACCAGGTTGTCGAGGCGCTCGCGCGCGGCGAGCGTGAGCGCGCTGGTGCTCTCGGGCTCGTCCATCTCGCCGTCGCCGAACACCCCCCAGACCTTGCGGCCCGTGCAATCGAGCAGCCCCCGGTCCGTGAGGTAGTGCATGAAGCGCGCGTGGTAGATGCTGCTGATCGGCCCCAGGCCCATCGAGCCCGTGGGGAACTGCCAGAAGTCCGGCATGGACCAGGGGTGCGGGTAGCTGCACAGGCCGCGCGCGCCTTCCTTGGGGGCGGTGATTTCCTGACGAAAGTGCAGCAGGTCCTGCTCGCTTAAAAAACCTTCGAGGAAGGCGCGCGCATACACCCCCGGCGCGCTGTGCGGCTGAAAGAACACCAGGTCGCCCCGGTGCTGCCCGGGCGCGAGCCCCTCGCGGGCGTGGAAAAAGTGGTTGAAGCCGACCTCGAACAGATCGGCGGCGCTGGCGTAGCTGGCGATGTGCCCGCCGAGTTCCCCGTAGGCCTTGTTGGCGCGCACCACCATCGCGAGTGCGTTCCAGCGCATGAGCGAGCCCAGGCGCTCTTCCACCGCCAGGTCGCCGGGGAAGGGCGGCTGCGCCTGCGCGCTCACGGTGTTGACGTAGGGGGTGTTCAGCTGCGGCTGCCAGGGCACGCGGCGCTGGTGCGCGGCCTCGACCAGCGTGTCGAGGATGAAGCGTGCGCGCTCCGGCCCCTGCGCGGCCAGCAGCGCCAGGAAGGCGTCGCGCCACTCGGCGGTTTCCTGCGGGTCGATGTCCGGCGCGCCCTCGGCGTCGGTGAGAAGGGAGGAAGCGAGCGGGGCGTTCATGGCGATCCTGTGGGTGGGGTCACGGCCCAGGGTGTGCCGCAATCCCCTGAGTTTGGCAAGTCCTGACCCAGCACCCGGCGCGCGCCGGGCCACGGCCTTGTCTCATGCGGTTCGTCTCAGATCGTAGCCGCGTGCTCGGTCGCCGTCGCCGGGCGGTTCTGGCCCGCGCCGCCGTTGGCCGCACGCACCTGATCCAGCGCCTGCGCGATGTCGGCGAGGATGTCGTCCACGTCTTCCAGCCCCACCGACAGGCGCACCAGCCCTTCGGAGATGCCGTGCGCGGCGCGCTCCTCGGGCGTGTAGGTGGAGTGCGTCATGCTCGCCGGGTGCTGCGCCAGCGTCTCGGCGTCGCCCAGGCTCACGGCGCGGGTGACGAGCGCGAGCGCATCCATGAAGCGCACGCCCGCCTGCAGGCCGCCGTGCAGCTCGAACGCCATCATGCCGCCCATCTGCCGCATCTGGCGGCGGGCAAGCGGGTGCTGGGGAAAGCTCGCCAGGCCGGGGTAGTGCACCTGCGCGGTGGCGGGGTGCGCTTCGATGAACCTGGCCACCTTCTGCGCATTCTCGCAGTGGCGGTCCATGCGCAGCGCCAGCGTCTTCAGGCCGCGCATCACCAGGTGCGCGTCCTGTGGCGACATCACCGCGCCCGTCATGTCCTTGAGGCCGAACAGGCGCACGCGCTGCGCCAGCTCTTCATCGGCGAAGATGGCCGCGCCCGCCGTCACGTCGCCGTGGCCGCTCAGGTACTTGGTCATCGAGTGCACGCTCACGTCCGCGCCCAGCACCAGGGGCTGCTGCAGGTAGGGCGAGCAATAGGTGTTGTCCACCACCAGCTTCGCGCCCCGGGCGTGCGTGAGTTCGGCGATGGCGGTGATGTCCGCCAGGCGCATGTTGGGGTTGGCCGGCGATTCGAGGTAGACCACGCGGGTCTTGTCGTTCATGGCGGCGGCCACCCGGGCCGGGTCGGTCATGTCCACGTGGCGCACCTGCACGCCGAAGTGCCCGATGCCGTGGTGCAGGAAGGCGAAGGTGCAGCCGTAGAGCGTCTGGTCGGTGAGGATTTCATCGCCGGGCGCGAGCATGGACCAGAGCGTGGCGGTGATCGCCCCCATGCCCGAGCCGAAGACCACGGCCGCCGCGCCCTGCTCCAGGCTCGCCAGGCGTCCTTCGAGCAGCGCCAGCGTGGGGTTGGAGATGCGCGTGTAGACGTAGCCCTTTTCCTCTCCGGCAAAGCAGCGCCCGCCGTAGGCCGTGTCAGGAAACACCCAGGTGGCCGAGGTGTGGATCGGCGGCACCAGCGCGCCCTGGTTGTCGGCCGGGTGGTAGCCGTGGTGGATGGCGCGGGTGGAAAAACCGGCGCCGTGCGCGGTGGTCTGGGCCATGGTGGGGTCTCCTGCAATGGATGTGTAGTGCGCACCATTGTTTGGCGTTTGATCGGGAAAAATTTCGCTCAATACCGCATGAAAGCGTGATAAAAGGGCAAAAATTCCTTTTGAACCGATGGTGATGAGCATGATTGACCTCGACGCCACCGACCGATCCCTGCTCGATGCGCTGCAGCGCGACGGGCGCGCCACCGTGGGCGAGCTCGCGGAGTCGGTTTCCCTGTCCACCTCGCCGTGCTGGCGGCGCATCCGGCGCCTGGAAGACAGCGGCGTGATCGAGGGCTACCACGCCCATCTCGAGCGCGAGACCGTGGGGCTCGGGGTGCTGGGCTTCGTGCATCTGACGATGCAGGACCACACGCCCCAAACCATGGCCGCGTTCGAGCGCGAGATTGCCGCCGCGCGCGAGGTGCTCGCCTGCCACAACCTCTCGGGGCGCTTCGACTACCAGCTCGAAGTCGTCGCGCCCGACCTGCAGGCGTTTTCCGATTACGTGCGCACGACGCTGCGCGCGCTGCCCGGCGTGCGCGAGATTTCCACCAACTTCGTGCTCAAGGAAATCAAGCGCACGCACGTGCTGCCGCTTTAGCGGCTGCGGCGGCGTGCGTTCAAAGCCCCAGTGCCTGCAGGCTGCCGCGCCCCTCGCGCACCACGATGGGGTCGCCGCCCGTGCCCATGGGCGTGAGGTCGAGCACCGTAGTGGGCTCCAGCGGGCAGGCGCCCGAATCGACGATGCCGTCGATGAGTTTTTCGAAACGCTCGCGGATCTCCTGCGGATCGTTCATCGGCTCGGTCTCGCCGGGCGCGATCAGCGTGGTGGACAGCAGCGGCGCGCCGTGCAGTTGCAGCAGCATCAGCGTGGTGCTGCGCGTGGGCACGCGCAGGCCGATGGTCTTGCGCTGCGGATGGCTCAGGCGCCGCGGCACTTCCTTGGTGGCGTCCAGGATGAAGGTGTAGGGGCCGGGCGTGGCGAGCTTGAGCAGGCGGTACTGGCGGTTGTCCACATGCGCGTAGGTGGCCAGCTCGGACAGATCGCGGCACAGCAGCGTGAGATGGTGTTTTTCATCGACCTGGCGGATGCGGCGCAGGCGGTCGGCCGCGGCCTTGTCGTCGAGCTGGCACACCAGCGCGTAGCTCGAATCCGTGGGCACGGCCAGGATGCCGCCCCCGGCCAGCAGCCCGCTCGCCTGCTTGAGCAGGCGCGGCTGCGGGTTGTCGGGGTGGACTTCGAAGTATTGGGCCATGGCGGGGGGTTCAGTGGGCGTGCCGGATGCGGTTGGCCAGCGGTTCCCAGACGGGGGTCAGCCCCTGCGGCAGGGGTGGCAGCGATCCCAGGTCGGCGTGCGATTCCTCGGGGCTGTGAAAGTCGCTGCCGGTGGAGGCGAGCAGGTCGAATTCGCGCGCCATGTCGGCGTAGGTGGCGTACTCGGCCGGCGTGTGGCTGCCCGTCACCACCTCCACACCTTGGCCGCCGTGGGCCTTGAAGTCGGTGAAGAACGCGTATTCCTCGTTGGCCGTGAAGCGGTAGCGCCCAGGGTGCGCGATCACCGCGATGCCGCCCGCCTCGGTGATCCAGTGCACCGCGTCACCCAGTTGTGCCCAGCGATGGGGCACATAGCCGGGCCTGCCTTCGGTGAGATATTTGCGGAACACTTCGCTCACGTCGGCGCAGACGCCTTGCTCGACGATGTAGCGCGCGAAATGCGGGCGTGCCAGCAGCGCGGGGTTGCCCGCGTAGCGCATCGCGCCTTCGTACGCGCCGTGGATGCCCGCGGCGTCGAGCTGCGCCGCCATCTCGCGCCCGCGCTCGTCGCGCCCGCCGCGCGTGGCCGCCAGGCCTTGCACCAGCGCCGCGTTGTCGGCGTCGAACCCCAGGCCGACGATGTGCACCGTGATGCCGGCGAACGTCACCGACACTTCCACGCCCGTGAGGTAATCCATGCCCAGCTGCTCCGCCTCGCGCGCCGCGCGCTGCTGGCCGGCCACCTCGTCGTGATCGGTCAGCGCCCAGAGCGTGACGCCCCGGCCATGCGCGCGCGCCGCCACCTCTTCGGGCGTGAGGGTGCCATCGGACATCGTGGAGTGGCAGTGCAGATCGGCGCGCAGCGAGGTAGACATGCCTGCATTTTAGGAAGCGCTCAGATTTGTGCTCCCTCCACCAGCAATTGCACGCGCCGCTCGCCCCTCCATTCGTTCACATCCAGGCGAAACGCCAGCAGCGGGCGCTCGGGCAGCGGTTCGGTGCGCGAGAACCAGATCGCGTCCACGTCCTGCCCCTGGTATTCGAGCTTGAGTTGCAGGTGGTTCCTGGCCTCGCCCACGAGGCGCTGGCTGGTGATGCGCACCTCATCGCAGAAGGTGGGCGCAGCGAACCCCTGGCCCCAGACCTCGCCCGCGAGCAGTTCCACAAGGTCGGCGCGCAGGTATTCGGGCGCCAGCGGCCCGTCCGTCTCCAGCCGGCGCGTGAGCATGGCCGCATCCAGTCCCTGCTCGGCCACCTCGGTGAAGGCACGCTCGAAGGTGGCGAAGTGCTCGGCCGCGATGGTGCAGCCCGCCGCCATCGAGTGGCCGCCGAAGCGCAGCAGCACGCCGGGATGGCGCTTGGCCACGAGGTCGAGCGCGTCGCGCAGATGGAAGCCCGGCACCGAGCGGCCCGAGCCCTTGAGCTCACGCTCGTGCCCCGGCGCGGTGCTGGGTGCGAAGACGAAGCTTGGGCGATGGAATTTGTCCTTCAGGCGCGAGGCGACGATGCCGACCACGCCCTCGTGAAAGCTCTCGTCGAAGACGCACAGCGCCGAAGACGGTGCCTCCAGCGCCGCCAGGCGCTCGTCGATCACCTGCAGCGCCTGCTCGCGCATGCCGCCCTCGATCTCGCGGCGCTCGCGGTTGATCGCGTCGAGTTCACGTGCGAGCTGCCCGGCGCGCTGCGCGTCGTCGGTGGTGAGCAGCTCGATGCCGAGCGACATGTCCGCCAGGCGACCGGCGGCGTTGATGCGCGGGCCGAGCGCAAAGCCGAAGTCGAAGGTCGTCGCCTGCGCCGCCCTGCGTCCGGCCGCCTGGAACAGCGCCGCCATGCCCGCCGGCATGTGGCCGGCGCGCACGCGCCTGAGGCCCTGCGCCACGAGGCGGCGGTTGTTGGCGTCGAGCCGCACCACGTCGGCCACGGTGCCCAGCGCCACCAGCGGCAGCAGCGGCTCCAGGCGCGGCTGGCTCGCGGCGTCGAACGCGCCGCGAGCGCGCAGTTCGGCGCGCAGCGCCAGCAGCACGTAGAACATCACGCCCACGCCCGCGATGGCCTTGCTCTCGAAGCCGCAGCCCGGCTGGTTGGGGTTGACGATGGCCTGGGCCTCAGGCAGCTCGGCGGCCGGCAGGTGGTGGTCGGTGATCAGCACCGCCAGGCCCAGCGCGCGCGCGCGGCGCACGCCCTCGATGCTGGCGATGCCATTGTCCACGGTGACGAGCAGATCGGCGCCGCGCGCGGCCACGCGTTCGGCGATAGGGGCGGTGAGGCCGTAGCCGTCGACCACGCGGTCGGGTACCAGGTAATCCACCTGGCGCGCGCCCAGCAGGCGCAGGCCGCGCAGCGCCACGGCGCAGGCGGTGGCGCCGTCGCAGTCGTAGTCGGCCACGATGCAGATGTGCGCGTCGCGAGCGATCGCGTCGGCCAGCAGCCGGGCGGCTTCATCCGCGCCCTTGAGCGTGGCGGGCGCCAGCAGGCGCGTCAGCGCCGGATCGAGCTCGTCGGCCGAGCGCACACCACGCGCCGCGTACAGGCGCGCCAGCAGCGGGTGCACGCCCGCCTGCTCCAGTGCCCAGGCCACGCGCGGCGGCACGTCGCGATTCACGATTTTCATAGCTGCTCGCGCAGATCAGAAAAGCGTTTGCGCCGGAAAATACTTGTAATTTTTTCACCCAGGCCGCGGTGCGCATTGCTGAAGGTGAGGGCGCCGCGCTCGCCGCAGAGCGTGAGCGCCGCCGTGCCGCCGTGCGCCGTATGGTCGAGCAGTTCGCCCACCGCACCCCGATCCAGCGCCTGCCAGGCGGCGGCCCACGCGGCCCAGTCCTGGCGCAGCGCGGCGTCGTACAGCGCCATGGGCATTTCGGGTTCGGGCACCTCGGCGGGCAGGGCGGCGAGTGCGCCCGCGCCGTGCACCCAGAAGGCGTTGACGGGGGCGAGCCCCTGCGCGGCGCGTGCCTCGCTCCAGGGATGGGTGTAGAGCAGCATCTGCAGCTCGCTGTTCAGGCGCTGCACCAGCATGCTCTGCGGGCCGCGCGGCATCCACACGCGCACGTCGCGGCCCATCACGCGGTCCAGCGGCGCGCATTCCAGCTCGGCGAACAGCGGTCCCTGCACCAGCCAGCGCGTTGGCGCGAGCCAGGTGAGCGTGTGGCTGTCCTGCGCCAGCCAAGGCGCGACGATGTCCATGAGGGCGCGCGAATCGGCCTCGGTGAGGCCCAGCCGATCGGGGTGCGTCAGCGTCACGTGGTCGGCGCCGATCTGCCACTGGCAGGGCGTGAGCCAGGCGCAGCCGCTGCCCGTCAGGCGCTGGCGCCAGGCCGCCCAGGGCGTGGCGCGCTCGGGCAGGCCGAGAGCACGCGCCAGCGCGCGTTCGTGCGGCGGGGCGTAGTCGGTCTCCTGGCCGGTATCGGTGTGGGTGAGGCTCAGCCGCGAGAGCAGGCGTTCGAGTTGTGGCAGCCGCAGGCTTTGCAGGGCCTGCTCGCAACCGGGCGCCGTGCTCGCGGCCATGGGAATCAGGAGATGGCGCACGGATAGCATGGGCCGTATTGTCCGGGATGCCACAATCGCCCCCGCCCGATCAGGGCGACTGAACCGCCACCATGCAGATTCCCTACGAGCTGGCCCTGGGCTGGCGCTACACCCGTGCGGGCCGCGCCACGCGGCGCAACGGTTTCATCTCCTTCATCTCGGGCGTGTCCATGCTGGGCATCGCGCTGGGGGTGGCCGCGCTCATCATCGTGCTGTCGGTGATGAACGGCTTTCAGAAAGAGGTGCGCGACCGCATGCTCAGCGTCGTCGCGCACATCGAGGTGTTCGCCCCAGGCGGTGCGGCATTGCCCGACCTGCCACGCACGCTGGCCGAGGTGCGCGCCAACCCCGACGTGGTGGGCGCAGCGCCCTTTGTGTCGGCGCAGGCGCTGCTGGCGCGCGGCGACGAGATGAAGGGCGTGATGGTGCGCGGCATCGACCCGTCGCAGGAAGGCCAGGTGACCGAGATCGCCGACGAGAACCGCCGCGCCATCGATACGCTCACGCCCGGCAGCTTCAACGTGGTGCTGGGCATCGATCTGGCGCGTTCGCTGGGCGTGGGCGTGGGCGACAAGGTGACGCTGGTCGCGCCCAGCGGGCAGATCACCCCGGCGGGCATCGTGCCGCGCCTCAAGCAGATGACGGTCTCGGGCACGTTCCGCTCGGGCCACTACGAATACGACTCGGCGCTGGTGCTGCTGCACCACGAGGACGCCGAGCGCATCTTCCGCCTCGGAGGCCCGACGGGCGTGCGTGCGCGGCTCAAGGACCTGCACCAGGCGCCGCGCGTGACGCAGGAGCTGGCGCACACGCTCTCGGGCAATCTGCTCATCCGCGACTGGACGCAGCAGAACCGCACCTGGTTCGCCGCCGTGCAGGTCGAAAAACGCATGATGTTCATCATCCTCACGCTCATCGTTGCGGTGGCCGCGTTCAATCTGGTCAGCACGCTGGTGATGACAGTGCAGGACAAGCGCGCAGACATCGCCATCCTGCGTACCCTGGGCGCGAGCCCCGCGAGCATCATGGGTGTCTTCGTCGTGCAGGGCGCGGCCGTGGGCGTGATCGGCACGCTTGCGGGCCTGCTGCTGGGCCTGCTCGTGGCCTTCAACATCGACGTCATCGTGCCGGCCATCGAGCACCTGCTGGGCGTGACCTTCCTGCCCAAGGACATCTACCTCATCAGCCGCATGCCGAGCGACCCGCAGGAGGGCGACATCGTGCCGATCGCGATCATCTCGCTGCTGATGGCGCTCGCGGCCACGCTCTACCCGAGCTGGCGCGCCAGCCGCGTCAACCCCGCGGAGGCGCTGCGCTATGAGTGACGTGATCTTGCAGGCCCGGGGCCTGACCAGGCGCTATGCCGAAGGGCCGCTCGACGTGCAGGTGCTCTCGGGCGTGGATCTGGACGTGCGCGCGGGCGAGACGCTGGCCATCGTCGGCGCCTCGGGCTCGGGCAAGAGCACGCTGCTGCACCTGCTGGGCGGGCTCGATGCGCCCACCGGGGGCAGCGTGACGCTCCAGGGTCAGGACCTGGCGCGCCTCGCGCCCGCCGCGCAGGGGCGTTTGCGCAATGACGCGCTGGGCTTCATCTACCAGTTCCACCACCTGCTGGCTGAGTTCACCGCGCAGGAAAACGTCGCCATGCCGCTGCGCATCCGCCGCCTGCCCGTGGCCGAGTGCATGGCGCAGGCAGCCAGCATGCTCGCGCAGGTGGGCCTGGCCGAGCGCCTGGCGCACCGTCCCGCCGAACTCTCGGGCGGCGAGCGCCAGCGCGTGGCCATCGCGCGCGCCCTCGTCACGCACCCCGCCTGCGTGCTGGCCGACGAGCCCACGGGTAACCTCGACCGCGCCACCGCGCAAGGCGTCTTTGCCCTGATGCTGAAACTGGCGCGCGAGCAGGGCACGGCCTTCGTCGTCGTCACGCACGACGAGCAGCTTGCCGGCCAATGTGACAGTGTGCGCCGGCTCGTGGCGGGCCGATTGGACTGACCGGCCGTGACCATGCGCGCGTTCGATCAGCTGCGCCTGCCCGACGAACCCACGGTACTGGCGCCCGACGGCTCGCAGGTGCGCGTGCTGCTGGCCCTGGAGCAGGGCAGCATGGCGCATTTTCATTTGCCCGCGGGCGCGGTGGCCAGGGCCGTCCGGCATCAAACGGTGCATGAGCTCTGGTATGTGCTCTCCGGTGGTGGGCAGCTATGGCGCCTGCAGTCGGGGCGGGAAGACGTCCTGGCGCTGGAGCCGGGGCTTTCGCTCACGATTCCCCTGGGCACGTGCTTTCAGTTCCGTGCGTCGCCGGAGTGCGGCTTGTCCGTCGTCGCCGTCACCATGCCACCGTGGCCCGGGGCGGATGAGGCGGTCATGGTGCAGGGGCCGTGGCGGGCTACGGTGTGAAGGGTCCGCTCAATCCAGCCGAATGCGCTGCGCCTTGATGATCGCGCCCAGCAGCGCGGTTTCCTTTTCGATGCGCAGTCTCAGGCCTTCGGGCGAGCTGCCCGCCGTCTGCCAGCCCTGCTGAAACATCTGCGCGCGCACCGCCTCGGTTTTGAGGATCTCTCCCACCAGCGTGGCCACGCGCGCCTGCACGGCGGCGGGCAGGCTGGCCGGGCCGACGAGCGCGTTCCAGACCTCGAGGTTGAAGTCCTTCACGCCCAGCTCGCTCAAGGGCGGCAGTTCAGGCACCAGCACGCTCTTGCCGCTGCTCGTCACGCCCACCGCGTTCAGCTTGCCGGCCCTGACCTGCGGCATCGCCAGGCCCGGCGGCACCAGCGCCATCTGGATCTGCCCGCTGATGAGCGCCGTCACCACCGCCGGATTGCCCGTGTAGGGCACGTGCACGGGCTGGAGGCCGGGCATGCGCTGCTTGAGCAGTTCCATGCCCAGATGCGCGACCGAGCCTGCGCCGACCGAGCCGTAATTCCACGCATCGCCCAGGCGCGCGGCTTCCGCGAAAAAAGCCTTGCCCTGCGGCAGGTTCGCGGGCGTGACGAGCACCAGCGGCGCGGTGGCCAGCAGGCTCAGGTTGCTGAAGTCCTTCTTCGGGTCATACGGCAACCTGGAGTACAGCAGCGGCGAGGACGTGAGGTTGCCGTTGATGACGATGCCCAGCGTGTGGCCGTCGCCCGCCTTGGCGATCTGGTTCGTGGCGATGTTGCCGCTGGCGCCCGGCCGGTTTTCCACCACCACGGGCTGCCCCAGCGCCCGGGCCAGCGGCTCGGCGATGTCGCGCGCGAGGATGTCGGGCGTGGAGCCGCCGGGAAAGCCCACCAGCAGGCGCACGGGTTTGGTGGGCCAGGGTTCCTCGGCGTGAACCGCGGGCAGGGGCGCCACCGCGAGCGCCGCCGCACACAGGGTGAAGCGGCGGCGCCGCATCACCTGGCCTGCTGGGCGGCCAGCGCTTCGTCGAAGGCGGTCACGGTATTGGCCGCATACATCAGCGAGGGCCCGCCGCCCATGTAGACGGCCACGCCCAGCATGTCGTGCACTTCCTCGCGCGTGGCGCCCAGGCGCGCGAGCGCCTGCGTGTGGTAGCCGAGGCAGCCGTCGCAGCGCGCGGCCACGCCGATGGCCAGCGCGATCAGCTCCTTGGTCTTGGCGTCGATCGCACCAGGCGCGAGCGCGGCCTTGCCCAGCGCGTTGAAGCTGGTCATCACGTCGGGCACGCTCTCCTTGAGCTGGCGCACGTTGGCCGAGATGGCGGTGGTCAGTTCCTTGTAATTGGTGGCGGTCAGGGCGGTGCTCATGCGATCTCCTTGAGGGGGTTGCCGAAACCGCTAGCGTAGCGGAGGACGGGTGGCCTCGGCGCTTTTATGATGAACTCGATTGCATGAGGAGCGATTTCATGAGCAACGATAGACAGACCGTCTGCATTACCGGCGCGGCCGGCCATCTGGGGGCGGTGGTGGCTGCCTGGTTTGCGCGCCAGGGCGCGCGCCTGGTACTGCTCGACCGCGATGCTGAACTGCTGCGCACGCGGTTCGGCCACTTGCCCGATGCCGTGTTGCTGCCCGCCGACCTGCTCGATCGCGCGGCGGTGGCTGCAGCGGTGGCTGATGCGCTGGCGCGCGTGCACCACATCGACATGCTGTGCCACCTGGCGGGTGGCTTTCACATGGGCGAGCCAGTGCACGAGACGCCCGCGAGCGCCTGGGATTTCATGATGGACCTGAACGCGCGCAGTTTCATCCACATCGCGGCCGCCGTGGTGCCGCCGATGCGCGCGCAGGGGCGGGGCCGCATTGTGGCCGTGGGCGCGGCCGGCGGCCTCAAGGGCGGAGCTGCGGTGGGGGCATACGCGGCGTCCAAGAGCGCGCTGATGCGCCTGGTGGAATCGATGTCGGCCGAGCTGCGCGACGATGGCATCAACGTCAACGCGGTGCTGCCGTCCATCATCGACACGCCGCCGAATCGCGCGGCCATGCCCGATGCCGATGTCTCGCGCTGGGTCGCGCCCGAAGCGCTGGCCGAGGTGATCGGCTTTCTCGCGTCGGACGCCGCGCGGGCCGTGCATGGCGCGCTGGTTCCGGTGCTTGGGCGCGTGTGAACGTCTGGATCGACACCCACTGCCATCTGGACGCGGCCGAGTTCGCGCCCGACCGCGAGGCGATGCGCGCGGCGGCGCGCGCGGCCGGCGTGGCGCATTGCGTGATCCCGGCCGTGGCGCGCTTCAACTGGGACGCGGTGCCGGCCCTTGCGCACGCCTGGGGCGACAGTTACGCGCTGGGCATCCACCCGCTGTGCACGCCCGAGGCGGGCGAGGGTGACATCGAGGCCCTGCAGGCGGCGCTGGCGCAGCGCGTGGGTGATGCCCGGCTCGTTGCCGTGGGCGAGATCGGGCTGGATTATTTCGTGGCGGGGCTCGATGGCCCGCACCAGGAACGCCTGCTGCGCGCCCAGCTGCGGCTGGCGCGGCGCTTCGATCTGCCGGTGCTGCTGCACGTGAGGAAGAGCTGCGACAGCTTGCTCAAGGCGCTGCGCGAGTTGCCGGTGGCGGGCGGCATCGCGCATGCGTTCAACGGCAGCCTGCAGCAGGCGCAGGCCTTCATCGCGATGGGCTTCAAGCTGGGTTTCGGCGGTGCGCTGACCTTCGAGCGCGCGCTGCACCTGCGCCGGCTGGCGGCCGAGCTGCCGCTTGATGCGCTGGTGCTGGAAACCGACGCGCCGGACATCCCGCCACAGTGGCTCTACCGCGGCCGCGCCGAGCGCGGGGAGGGCAGGCCACAGGGCCGCAACAGCCCGGCCGAACTGCCGCGCATCGCGCAGGTGCTGGCGCGGCTGCGCGGCATGCAGGCAGAGGATCTGGCCCTGGCCACCGCGCGCAACGCCCGCGCCGCGCTGCCTCGGCTGGGCAGCCTGCTGCCGCCGGAGTAATCAGAGCTTCAAGCATTTTTGGCCTGAAACCATTGACCAACAAGCGCGGGCAGCTATCGCTATAGGAGTTGTTTGGGTGGGGCGCTTTTGGGCTGCGGCGGTGGCTCATGCGCCCTCACGGCATGACTCGGTCGAGGATGCCCATGCACTCAGGGATAACCCGATCCCGCTTGTGTTGACACTTATTGTGCAACGCAACAAAATCGCTTGGCTAGTATCGTCAGACCGTTCATACGAAGACAGGAGTACATCCGTGAACAAGATTTATCCCTCCGCGGCCGAGGCCCTCAAAGGGATCGTGCACGACGGCCAGTTGATCGGCGTCGGCGGCTTTGGCCTGTGCGGGATCCCAGAGGCGCTGATCGAGGCGCTGTGCGCCTCGGGTGTGCAGAACCTCACCGCCGTGTCCAACAACGCCGGCATCGACGGCGTGGGCCTGGGCAAGCTGCTGAACACGCGCCAGATCAAGAAGATGATCAGCTCCTACGTGGGCGAGAACAAGGAATTCGAGCGCCAGTACCTGGGCGGCGAGCTGGAGCTGGAGTTCACCCCGCAGGGCACGCTGGCCGAGAAGCTGCGCGCGGGCGGTGCCGGCATTCCCGCCTTCTTCACCCGCACGGGCGTGGGCACCATCGTCGCCGAAGGCAAGGAAACGCGCGAATTCGACGGCCACACCTACCTGATGGAGCGCTCGCTCGTGCCCGACATCTCGCTCGTGCACGCGGCCGTGGCCGACACCACGGGCAACCTGCGCTTTCACCTGACGGCGCGCAACTTCAACCCGGCCGTGGCCATGGCCGGCAAGATCTGCATTGCCGAAGTGGAAAAAATCGTGCAGCCGGGCGAGCTCGCCCCCGACGACATCCATCTGCCAGGCATCTACGTGCACCGCATCGTGCTCAACGCCAACCCGACCAAGCAGATCGAAAAACGCACCATCACCGAGAAAGCAGGAGCCTGACATGCCGTGGACCAAGGAACAGATGGCGGCGCGCGCCGCCCAGGAGTTGCAGGACGGGTTCTACGTGAACCTGGGCATCGGCATTCCCACGCTCGTGGCCAATTACACCGGTGACAAGGAAGTCTGGCTGCAGTCGGAAAACGGCCTGCTGGGCATCGGCCCCTTTCCCACCGACGACAAGGTTGATGCCGACCTGATCAACGCTGGCAAGCAGACCGTCACCACGCTGCCCGGCTCGGCCATCTTCGGCAGCCATGACAGCTTCGCCATGATCCGCGGTGGCAAGATCAACTTGGCCATTCTGGGCGCGATGCAGGTGAGCGAAAAGGGCGATCTGGCCAACTGGATGATCCCTGGCAAGATGGTCAAGGGCATGGGTGGCGCGATGGACCTCGTCGGGGGCGTGCCCAAGGTGATCGTGCTGATGGAGCACGTGGCCAAGAAGAAGGACGGCACGACCGATCTGAAAATCCTGCCGCAATGCACGCTGCCGCTCACGGGCGTGGGCGTGGTGCACGAGATCATCACCGACCTGGGCGTGATGCATGTGACGCCGCAGGGGCTCAGGCTCGTGGAACTGGCGCCCGACGTGAGTTTTGACGAAATCCAGTCCAAGACGGGTGTGAAGCTGTTGCAGTAGGCGCTTCCTGCCTGATGAAGGAACCGGGTCCTGGCCCGGTTTTTTTATTCCGGATGAGGCGGATTTCGCACGCCACCGGGCAGCGGCAACACCGAAAATACGTCTCATGTCTCAAATGCCCGACTTCATTGCACCCACGCGCCACCGCGACGCCGCGCAGGCACTGGCGCAGATTCAGCGCATCTATGCCGAGCAGACGGCCTACCTGCGCCAGGCCATGCAGGCTTTCGTCGCGGGTGACACGCCCGCGCAGCCGGTGCGGGCCTGCTATCCCTTTGTGCGCCTGCAGACCAGTACCCTGGCGCGCGCGCCCACGCATCTGGCCTTCGGCTTCGTGCAGGGGCGGGGGCGCTACGAAACCACGCTCACCCGCCCCGACCTGTTTGCGCACTACTACCTGGAGCAGTTCGAGCTGCTGCTGCACAACCACGGCGTGGAGCTGGAGGTGGGCACGAGCACGCAGCCGATCCCGGTGTATTTCGCGCTCGACGCGGACGATGCGCTCGAAGGCTCGCTCGACCGCGAGCGCCGCCTGCTGCTGCGCGACCTCTTCGACCTGCCGGATCTGACGGCCATGGACGATGGCATCGCCAACGGCACCTGGCAGCCGCGCGCGGGCGAGGCGCAGCCACTGTCGCTGTTTACCGCGCCGCGCGTGGACTATTCCCTGCAGCGCCTGCGCCACTACACGGGGACGCGCCCCGAGTGGTTCCAGAATTTCGTGCTGTTCACCAACTACCAGTTCTACATCGACGAATTCGTGCGCCTGGGGCATGCCGAAATGCAAAATGCGGGCAGCCGCTACCGCGCCTTCGTCGAGCCTGGCAACGTCGTCACGCGCCGCGTGGGCATGGGCGCCGAGGCGGGTGACGAACTGGGCAGTGCCCCGGCGCGGCTGCCGCAGATGCCCGCCTACCACCTCGTGAGCGAAGGGCACGGGGGCATCACCATGATCAACATCGGCGTGGGCCCGGCCAACGCCAAGACCATCACCGATCACGTGGCCGTGCTGCGCCCGCACGCCTGGCTGATGCTGGGCCACTGCGCGGGCCTGAGGAACAGCCAGCAGCTGGGCGACTATGTGCTGGCGCACGCCTATGTGCGCGAAGACCATGTGCTCGACGAAGAGCTGCCGCCCTGGGTGCCGATTCCGGCGCTTGCCGAAATCCAGGTTGCACTGCAGCAGGCCGTGGCCGATGTGGCGCAGATGCCCGAGGACCAGCTCAAGCGCATCATGCGCACGGGCACGGTGGCCAGCACCGACAACCGCAACTGGGAGCTGCTGCCGGGCAACACGCCACAGCGGCGCTTCAGCCAGAGCCGCGCGGTGGCGCTGGACATGGAGAGCGCCACCATCGCCGCCAACGGCTTTCGCTTTCGTGTGCCCTATGGCACGCTGCTGTGCGTCAGCGACAAACCGCTGCACGGCGAGATCAAGCTGCCGGGCATGGCCAATCATTTCTACCGCGAACGCGTCGGCCAGCACCTGCGCATCGGCATTCGGGCGATCGAGCTGCTGCAGCAGGGGGGCGTGGCGCGGCTGCACAGCCGCAAGCTGCGCAGTTTCGACGAGGTGGCGTTTCAGTAGGTTTCCCACGGCCGGCCGAGGTTCTCGCCCCGCGGCCGGGCGTATCCGCCAGCGTGCAGATGCGCCTCAAAATGCCGCAAAATTCCCGTCGTCATGGCCGTCCTGCTCAGCCCCGCACACATCGCCCTGGTGGACTCGGGTGTGTCCACCATCGTCGCCTCGCGCGATGCGCAGCTGCGCCCCAGCGTGATGCGGGCCATGGCCTCGCGCATCAGCCCCGATGGGCACAGGGCCACGGTGTTCCTGCGCCCCAGCCAGTCGCAGCAACTGCTGGCCGACATCGCCGCGGGCGGCCCCATTGCCGTGGTTTTCAGCGACCCGCCGTCCAACCGCACACTGCAGCTCAAAGCCGCCAGCGCGTGCATTCGCCCCGCCTGTCCCAGCGACCAGGCCGTGCTGCGGCGCTACATGGTCGCGATGCAGCATTGCATTGGCCAGGTGGGCTATGGCCCGGACTATGTCGCGGCCATGCTGTCGGTGCCGCCGCAGGACGTGGTGGCCGTGGAGTTCACGCCCGATGAAGCTTTCGACCAGACACCCGGCCCGCGCGCCGGCACGCCACTGAGGCCGCCCCCCGCACCATGAATGACGCCAACGCCCCCACGCTGCGCTCCATTCGCGCCTGCCTGGAGGGCGCGATTCCGGCCACCGCCGCCACCTGCGCGCCCGACGGCACGCCCAACGTGGCCATCATTTCGCAGGTGGTCTACGTGGATGACGCTCATGTGGCGCTGTCCTTCCAGTTCTTCAACAAGACGCGCCAGAACATCCTGGCCAACCCCTGCGCCACGGTGCTGGTGCTTGACCCGATCACGGCGCGCCAATACCGCCTGCACCTGCGCTACCTTCGCACCGAGGCCCAGGGCCCGTTGTTCGAGCAGATGCGTGCCCAGCTATCGGGCATCGCCTCGCACGAGGGCCTGGGCGAGGTGTTCGTGCTCAAGGGTTCGGACATTTACGCCGTCGAGCGCATCGAGGCCGTGGCCGGCGAAGGCTTGCCGCCGCCGCCGCCGCGCACCGACCTGCTGAGTGCCGTGCGCCTGTGCAGCCTGCGCCTGTCGCGCTGCACCGGCCTGGACGAGTTGCTGCAGGCCCTGTTGGCGGGCCTGCATGAGCATCTGGGCGTGCAGCACGCCATGGTGCTGATGCTGGATGCACAGGCCGGCCAACTCTACACCGTCGCCAGTTTCGGCTATGCGTATTCGGGCGTGGGCAGCGAAATCCGCCTGGGCCAGGGCGTGATCGGCATGGCCGCGCGCGAATCCACACCCGTGCGCATCAGCCACGTGACGCATGCCGCCCTGTACAGCCACACGCTGCGCAGCAGGCTGGCGGCCGATGGCACCGGCGCCGCCGATGGGCCCGCCGCCGGGCCCGAGATTCCCTACCCTGGCCTTGCCGAGCCGCACAGCCAGCTGGCCGTGCCGCTGGTCAGTGGCGCACGCACGCTGGGCGTGCTGTTCGTCGAAAGCCCGCTGGACCTGCAGTTCCGCTACCCCGAAGAAGATGCGCTGGTGGCGCTGGCGGGCCAACTGGCCGCCGCCATCGATCTGCTACAGGCGCCCGACGAGGCCAACGATGCTCCGCGCAGCGCCCCCGCCGCCGTGCCGCCCCAGGGCCCTGCGGTGCGGGTGCGGCACTTTGCGTCCAACTGCAGCGTCTTCGTCAACGACGCCTACCTCATCAAGGGCGTGGCCGGCGCCATCATCTGGAAGCTGCTGCGCGAGCACGCCCGCACCGGGCGCAGCGAGTTCAGCAACCGCGAGCTGCGCCTGGATCCGGCGCTGCGCCTGCCCGACGTGGCCGACAACCTGGAGGCGCGCCTGCTTCTGCTGCAGCGGCGCCTGCAGGAAAGCGGCACGGCGATCCACATCGAGAAGGCCGGCCGCGGGCGCTTCCGGCTGCGCCTGGACGCGCCGGTGCTGCTCGAAGACATGCCGGCCTGACCGGGCCGCTGTGCTACTGCGCCAGATCGAGCGCTCGGGCCAGCTTGCCCCATTCGACCTGCGACAGGTGCGGCCGCGCCACCGCCAGTGCCGCATCGAAGGCCTGTGGCGGCGCGTTGCGGCGCATGTCGCCCAGCATCAGCGCGCGCTCGGCCGGTGTCATGCCCGGCAGCATCCAGCGCAGCACCACCAGCATTTCCTCCATTGGGATGGAAGCCACCAGCGCGCCCTCGATGGCCGCCAGCTCCGCGTCGCTGTAATGAGCCCAGAGCACGGCGTTGTGCGCCGTCTCCTCCTGGTGCATGTGCTCGAAGTTGTGCGCCACGAACAGCGCCAGGTGCTTGTACAGCGCATGCGCGACCTGGGCACGCCGCTCACGCGGGCAGGCCATGAGCTGCGCCGTACCCGCCGCCAGTGCGGCTATGGCCTGCTCATGCTCCGCGTGCTCGCGCGCCACGGTGGTGACACTTCCCGGCGCATGGCGCTCCATGGCGGGGTGCAGAAACTCGTTTTCATGCCGCAGGTGCGAGCGGCAGAAGTCCAGCAGCTGCTGCACGCGGGCACAAGCCTGGTTCAGATCCTCATCGTCGGTCACGTCCGCCCGGCCCAGCCCGATGAGCGTGTCGGACATGTACGCGCGCAGGGCCTTGTGGATGAAGGCATAGATATCCATGCGCGGTGTGGCTTCGACCTGTGCCAGGGCGGTGATTTCCTCGGGGTTGAATTGCATTTCGTTTCCATGACATGGGGTGTGCGGCAGGCATGTGCCGCGGCATTCCGATGCGGCACGCCATGTGCTTCATCAGTGCAGTGCAGTCTAGGAACGGCAGTCTTCGGTCGCTGCTAAAAAACGCTTATCCGAATCTTCAGAATTTCTTAACTTTCCGTGGCCACCCCCGCGCTTGGACGGCGCCAGCGCGTTAAATTTGGCTACCATCGGCGTGCGTTTTTGTCATCCTTCAGGAGCATTTTCATGACGATTTCCACTGTCGGCATCATCGGCGCCGGCACCATGGGCAACGGCATCGCGCAGGCCTGCGCCGTCTCGGGCATCGCCGTCGTGATGGTCGACGTCGCGGACGCGGCGGTGCAAAAAGGCATTGCCACCGTCGCGGGCAGTCTCGATCGCCTCATCAAGAAAGAGAAGATCACCGAGGCGGACAAGGCCGCGGCGCTGGCCCGCATCAAGGGCTCGACGAATTACGACGAGCTGAAGGCCGCGCAGCTCGTGATCGAGGCGGCGACCGAGAACCACGAGCTCAAGAACAAGATCCTCAAGCAGGTCGATGCGCTGATCGCGCCCGAGGTGATCCTGGCCACCAACACCTCGTCGATCTCGATCACGCAATTGGCGGCGGTCACGGGCCGGGCCGATCGTTTCGTCGGCATGCACTTCTTCAACCCGGTGCCGATGATGGCGTTGGTGGAGATCATCCGCGGCCTGCAGACGAGCGATGCGACGCACGCGGCGGTGAAGGCCCTCGCCGAGCGCCTGGGCAAGACCCCGATCACCGTGAAGAACGCACCGGGCTTCGTGGTCAACCGCATTCTCGTGCCCATGATCAACGAGGCCTTTTTCGTGCTGGCCGAGGGCCTGGCCACGCCCGAGGACATCGACGCAGGCATGAAGCTGGGCTGCAACCAGCCGATCGGGCCGCTGGCGCTCGCGGACATGGTGGGACTGGATGTGTGCCTCGCGGTGATGGAGGTCTATCTCAAGGAATTCGGCGACAGCAAGTACCGCGCCTGCCCGCTGCTCAAGGAATACGTGGCCGCCGGGCGGCTGGGGCGCAAGACAGGGCGGGGCGTTTACAGCTATTGAAGAGGCTCCGCACCCCTACGGAGGGCGCCGCAAGGCGCCTTTTTCATGGGTTTTCAACGGCAGCCGGAACCATGTATATAAATTGCGTGCAATTCAATCGCGTGCAATAATATGAGTTATGACGACATCCCGTTTGCCGACAGACCCGAGCCCCGAGGCGCTGCGGCTCGATCGCCAGCTCTGCTTTGCGCTGTACTCGGCTTCGCTGGCCATGACGCGGCTCTACAAACCGCTGCTCGATGCGATCGGGCTCACCTATCCGCAGTACCTGGTGATGCTGGTGCTGTGGGAGCGCGACGGCCTGACCGTCTCCGAACTGGGCGAGCGCCTGAGCCTTGACTCGGGCACGCTCACCCCGCTGCTCAAGCGCCTGGAGGCTGCGGAGCTGCTGCGGCGCGAGCGCGACGCGCAGGACGAGCGCTGCGTGCGCGTGGTCCTCACGCGCGTGGGCCAGGCCCTGCGCGCACGGGCCGAGCCCATTCCGGCGTGCCTCCTGGCGCGCAGCCACCTGCGCCCGGCCCAGGTGCAGGCGCTGGCACGGCAGATTCGTGCCTTGCGCGACCAGATCGGGCAGTGAGCGCTTCTCCCTCGTTTTTCCACCGCCCCGCGGCAGGGGCCTTCACTTCCCGAAAGGAATCACCATGACCACCCTGGACAAAGTTCTTTACACCGCGCGCACCCACACCACCGGTGGGCGCGATGGCGCCGCGCGCAGCGATGACGGCCGCCTGGAGGTCGCGCTTGCGTCGCCGGGCGGCGCAGGCACCGGCACCAACCCGGAGCAGCTCTTCGCCGTCGGCTACTCGGCCTGTTTCATCGGTGCGCTCAAGGCCGTCGCGGCGCGGCAGAAGCTGGCGTTGGCGCAGGATGTGACCATCGACGCCGAGGTGGATCTGGGCACCATCCCCAACGCCTACGGCATTGCCGTGCGCCTGCATGTGCGCCTGCCCGGCATGGACCGTGCGCAGGCACAGTCGCTGGTCGATGCGGCCCACCAGGTCTGTCCCTACTCGAATGCCACGCGCGGCAACATCGATGTGGCCCTGACCGTCGCGGTGTGAGCATCGCCGGATCAGGGAATGATCAAAGCGGGCAATACAGTGCTTGAGTGACGGGCGGCGCAGTACCATTTGCTTTATGCACTGCGCCGCCGACCCCGCCCGCTACTTCGCCCGCCAGCATGAGGGTCTGGAGGCGCAGCTGCATGCCCACCTGCTCGACGTGGTGGGCGGCGATTTCACCCGGGCCGAGCAGCACCTGCGGCAATGGCGGACCAATCTGGCGCGCCACATTGAGGTGGAAGAGCAGGAGCTGCTGCCGCATCTGCCCGAGGGCGCGCGCTGGTCCGCGCGGGTGTATGGCCAAGAACACGAGCGTGTCGCGCTGCTGGCCGACGAGTACGGCGAGCGCCTTGCGCAGGTGTTGGCGAATCCGCCCGCGACCGAAACCGAGCGTCGGCACGCCGCGCTCTGGCTGATCGACGCCGCCCATGCGCTGCGTCATGTGCTCGACCACCATCACCAGCGCGAACACACGGCGCTGGCGCTGGAGCTGCCCGAGGCGCTGCAGGAGCGCGTCTGGCGCGAGCACGGGCTGGCGCGGGAGGGAGAGCAGTGACGCAAGACATCGACACGCAGCAGCACCCCTACGCCGCGCTCACGCCGGACGTGGTGCTCGATGCACTCGCCGCCGTGGGCCTGCCGGGCGATGGCCGCCTGATGGCGCTGGGCTCGTACGAGAACCGGGTCTATCAGGTGGGGCTGGAGGACGGCTCGCGCGTGGTCGCCAAGTTCTACCGCCCCGGGCGCTGGAGCGAGGCGCAGATCATGGAGGAGCACGCCTTTGCCGCCGAACTGGCGGCGGCCGAGGTGCCCGTGGTCGCGCCGCTGGTGCTGCAGGATCAAACCTTGCACCACCATGCCGGATTCGCGTTTTCGGTGAGCCCCTGGCGCGGCGGGCGTCAGCCCGAACTCGATGACTTCGAGGTGCTCGAATGGCTGGGCCGTTTCCTCGCGCGGCTGCACGTCGTGGGCAGCCAGACCGCGTTTGCCCAGCGCCCGACGCTGGACGCCGACACCTTCGGCGGCGCCTCGCGCGACTGGCTGCTGGCGCACGACGCGGTGGCCCCGGAGGTGCGCGGAGAATGGCGCAGCCTGTGCGAGGATGCTCTCGCGTTGATAGCTGACAGCGCATACCTGTCAAGCGCTACAGGCCGATTTGTCTTGAAAGATGCGGCAGTCATCCGCGTGCATGGCGACTGCCACCCGGGCAATGTCCTGTGGACCCCGGTGGATGAGGTGGGCAGCGGTCCGCACATCGTCGACCTGGACGATGCGCGCATGGGCCCGGCGGTGCAGGACCTGTGGATGCTGCTCTCGGGCGACCGACGCCAGCGCACGCTGCAGCTCAGTGCCCTGCTCGACGGCTACGAGCAGGTGCGCGATTTCGACCGTCGCGAGCTCGCGCTGATCGAGCCGCTGCGCACGCTGCGCCTGATCCACTACAGCGCGTGGCTGGCGCGGCGCTGGAGCGATCCGACCTTTCCGATCCACTTTCCGTGGTTCGGCAGCAGCGACTACTGGCGCGGCCAGGTGGCGATGCTGCGCGAGCAGATCGAGGCGATGCAGGAGGAGCCGCTCATCGCGTAGCGGCTGGCGGCGCCCAGGGGCGCGGTGTGCTGTCTGCAGGCATCGCCGTGGCGACGGGGGCTACTTCCCCCATGAATCCTTCAGACCCGTGATGCGGTTGAACACCAGCCGCCCCGGCGCGTGGTCCTTGCGGTCAGCGACGAAGTAGCCGTGGCGCTCGAACTGGAACTTGTCGTCCGCCTGCGCCCTGGCGAGGGATGGCTCGACCCAGGCGGTGACGGTCTTCAGGCTTTCGGGATTGAGCAGTGCCAGGTAGTCCTTGCCACCCGCGTCGGGCTGAGGGTCGGTGAACAGCCGGTCGTACAGCCGCACCTCGGCGGCCACGCCGTCGTGCGCGCCCACCCAGGTGATGGCGGATTTGGCCTTCACGCTGTCCGCGCCCGGCGTGCCGCTCTTGGTGTCGGGAATCACGAGCGCCTGCACCTCGGTGATGGCGCCGCTGGCATCGCGGGCAGCACCAGTGCATTCGATGACATAGCCGCCCTTCAAGCGCACCTTGTTGCCAACGAACAGTCGCTTGTAGCCCTTGGGCGGCACCTCGGCGAAGTCTTCGCGTTCGATCCACACCTCGCGCCCGAGCAGGAACTGGCGCTGCGGCACGGTCTGCCCCGGCTCGGCGTGCGGCAGCGCGGGCAACTGGCAGGGCTCCAGGTGGCCCGCGCCCATCACCTCGTCCCAGTTGGTGAGCACGAGCTTGACGGGGTCGAGCACGGCCATCGCGCGGTGCGCGAAGGGCTCCAGGTCCTCGCGCAGGCAGCCTTCGAGCGTGGCGTAGTCGATCCAGCTGTAATCCTTGGTCACGCCGATGCGCTCGCAGAACGAGCGGATCGCCGTGGGCGTGTAGCCGCGACGGCGCAGGCCGACGAGGGTGGGCATGCGCGGATCGTCCCAGCCGCTGACGATGCCGCTGTCCACCAGGTGCTTGAGCTTGCGCTTGCTGGTGATCACGTAGGTGAGGTTCAGCCGGGCGAACTCGTACTGGTGCGGGCGCGGTGTGGCGACCAGGCCGCCTTCGGCCAGGTGGTCGAGCAGCCAGTCGTAGAACGGGCGCTGGTCTTCGAATTCCAGCGTGCAGATGCTGTGCGTGATGCATTCGAGCGCATCCTCGATCGGGTGCGCGAAGGTGTACATCGGGTAGATGCACCAGCGGTTGCCGGTCGCGTGGTGCTCGGCGCGCTTGATGCGGTAGATCGCCGGGTCGCGCAGGTTGATGTTCGGGGACTGCATGTCGATCTTTGCGCGCAGCACCATCGAGCCGTCGGCGTGCCGGCCGTCCTTCATCTCGCGAAAGCGCGCGAGGTTCTCGGCCGGGGAACGGTCTCGAAACGGGCTGTTCACGCCCGGTTTGCCAAAATCCCCGCGGTTCGCACGCATGGCTTCGGCGCTTTGCTCGTCCACGTAGGCCAGGCCCTGCGCGATCAGGTGCTCGGCCGCGCGGTACATGAAGTCGAAGTAGCTGCTCGCGTAGTACAGGTTCTCGTGCCCGTCCGGATCGCGCCAGTCGAAACCCAGCCAGTGCACCGCGTCCACGATGCCGTTGACGTACTCGATGTCTTCCTTTTCGGGGTTGGTGTCGTCAAAGCGCAGATGGCAGACGCCGCCGTAGTCGCGCGCCAGGCCGAAATTCAGGCAGATGCTCTTGGCATGACCCACGTGCAGATAGCCGTTGGGCTCGGGGGGAAAGCGTGTGCGAATGCGTGCCGCATCCAGGGCCCCCGCGGCCTGGTGGTTCGCGTCACCCGGACTGCCAGCCCAGCGCTTGCGGGCATGCGCGCCCTGGGCCAGGTCGCCTTCGATGATCTGGCGCAGAAAATGGGTCGGTGGCGTGGTAGGGGTTGCGGGCGTGCTCATGGCGCCGATTCTAGGTGGCGCCAGTGCATGGATGTTACGTTCTGAAGCCATCACCACTACGTTCGGACACAAGATAAACACCTTTGCATGACATCCTGAAAGTCATGTCGTGCGTTGTAGTGGCAGTTGATCGGCTCCGGCTGTGTTCATGAAGGAGAAAGCAATGACTATTCATCGTTCCTGGAAGGCCTTGATGGCCTCGGCAGGCGTGGCCATGGCTTTGATGCTCGGTTCTGGCGCCGCACAGGCGCGTGGCGACGTGGCCTGGTCGGTCGGCATCGGTGTGCCGGGCGTGGTGGTGGGGGCCAGCAACTTCGGCCCCACAGTCTATTCGGCGCCCCCCGTGTACTACGCGCCGGCGCCGGTCTATCGGGTGGCGCCGCCCGTGTATTACGGGCCGCCGACCGTGGTCTATGGGCCGCCGGTGTATTACACGCCGCGCCGGTATTGGCGCCGTGGACACTGGGAGCACAGGGGACGCCACGGGCACCGTGACTGGGACGGTGATTGAGCCACGCACGGCTGCGTCACGCGAGGGGCACGCATAATCGGTCATCACCCCGCCTGATCGCGCAGCCATGCCTCGTACCGTCCACGTTCTCAACGGCCCCAATCTGAACCTTCTCGGCACGCGCGAGCCACAGGTCTACGGCGCGCAGACGCTTGCCGACGTGCAGCAGCTGTGCGAGAGAGCCTGCGAGCGCCATGGCTTGCGTCTGGTGTTTCAGCAGAGCAACCACGAAGGCGCCCTGGTCGATGCGATCCACGAAGCCGGGCGTGAGCATGCGGCCGGGCAATTGGCGGGCGTCGTGCTCAACGCCGGCGCCTATACGCACACCAGCGTCGCCCTGCTCGATGCCATCAAGGGCACGGGCGTTCCGCTCATCGAACTGCACATCAGCAATGTCTTTGCGCGTGAAGCCTTTCGGCATCACTCCTGGATTTCTCCTGCCGCCCGTGCCGTGATCTGCGGTCTGGGCGTGGCGGGGTACGCGCTGGCCATCGACGCGATCGCCGCATGGTAGAGCGGCCGCTGCCCGCGGCGGCGCACGGGCTGCTTGCACAGGCGCGGCGTGTGCGTACCGCCCTGGGCAGGGGTCCGGGCACCATGCTCTGGACACAGTGGGGCATGCCGCGAGTGGGCGTGCCCCCCGTGGTGCTACTGCACGGAGGCAGTGGCAGCTGGATGCATTGGCTGCGCTGCATTGCGCCGCTGGTGGAATCTGGCCGCGAAGTCTGGGCACCTGATCTGCCCGGCTGTGGTGGTTCGGATCTGCCCGCGGGCGCGCGCGACGCCGACGATCTGGTCGAGCCTCTGCACGCGGGGTTGCAGGAGCTGCTCGCTGGCGTGCCGTGTGATCTGGTCGGCTTTTCGTTCGGTGCGCTCACGGGAGCCCTGCTCGAAGCCGCGCACCCGGGCGCAGCGCGGCGCCTCGCGCTCGTGGGCGCGCCCGGCCTCGGAGTACCGGCCGCACGTCTGCCCCTGCGTGCATGGCGCCATCTCCAGGATCCGCAGGCCCAGGACGCGGTTCATCGCCACAACCTGGCCGTCCTCATGCTGTCCGATGCCAGCGCCGTGGATGAAACGGCGTTGCAACTGCACGCCTGGAACGTGGCGCACGATCGCCTGCAGCGGCGCAGGCTCTCCAGCACCGATGCACTGGCGCGGGCGCTGGCGGCCGTGGCCTGCCCGGTCTCGGTCATTTATGGCGAGATGGATGCGCTGTATGCCGGGCGCGTGGGGTCGCTGGAGGCCGTGTTTCGTGCCACTGGGTGCGATCTGCGCCGGTTTGCCGTGATCCCCGGCGCGGGGCACTGGGTGGCGTATGAGCGGCCGCAGGCTTTTCTGCAGGCGCTGGAAACGGCCTGGGGCTCAGCCACGCCGCAGTAGCACGGCGCCGATGGCCACCACCACGCAGGCCATCGCCGCCAGATCCTGCCAGTGCGGCCATTCGCCGATGATGAAGGGCGCGCTCAGGATGCCGACGATGGGCACGGCCATCACGCTCATGGCGCTGGTGGTGGCGGGCAGCACGCGCACCAGTGCGAACCAGATCACCTGCGCCAGGCCGTAGTTGATGAGCACGCCCCACACCAGGCTGGCCCAGACGGGTGCGCTGAAGCTGAAGCTCTGGGGCGGTTCGAGCCAGATCGCCAGGGGAACGAGTGCCGCGGTCGCCAGCACCATCATCCACACCAGCAGCGTCTCGGCCGGCAGGGTCAGGCGCGCGCGGCGCATCCAGATCGTGCCCAGCGCCCAGCTCAACGCCGCGCCCTGCATCCAGGCGATGCCGGCCGGGCGCCCGGCGATCTGCGCCAGTTCGTTCCACAGCAGCAGCGTGATGCCCGCCAGCACCGCGACGACGCCGATCATCAGCCGCACGGTGAGTTTTTCGCCGTAGAACAGCACCGAGAGCAGCACCGTCCACACCGGCATCGTGAAGCCCAGCGTGGCCGCGCGCCCGGCCGGCAGCTGCGCCACGCCGATGATCGAGAGCGCGTGCCAGCCGAGGATGTTGGGCAGGCCCAGCGTCACCACGGCGCGCCACTCGCCCCATCCGCGCGGCAGCAGCCGCAGCCCGCGCGTGTGAAAGTACAGGGCCAGGGCCAGCGCGCCCAGCCCCATGGTCAGCGCGCGAAAATACAGTGGCCCCATTTCGCGCAGCGCCACCTTCATCACCGGCCAGTTGATGCCCCAAGCGAGCACCAGCAGGACCAGGCCGATCGTCTGTCGGCGCGAGAGCAGGGGCATGAAATCCTTGTGGCGGTATTCGGGAGGATGCATCGATGGTAACCACGGCGCAGGCGCTGGAGCGCGAGGCAGAGTTCACGGCCGTGCGCGCGCAGGGCGCGGGCGGGCAGAATGTCAACAAGGTTTCCAGCGCCGTGCATCTGCGCTTCGACGTGGCCGCGTCCTCGCTGCCGCAGGAGGTCAAGCAGCGCCTGCTGCTGCTGCGCGATGCGCGCATCACCGAGGGCGGCGAGGTGATCATCAAGGCGCAGCGCTACCGCACCCAGCAGGCGAACCGGCTCGATGCGCTGGCGCGGCTGCTCGATCTCGTCGAGAAGGCCGCGCGGCCCGCCAAGCTCCGCAAGGCGACGCGCCCCACGGCCGCCTCGCGCGAGCGGCGGCTTCAGGCCAAGCGCGTGCGCGGCAGCGTCAAGGCGCAGCGCCGGCCCGGAGAAAATTCATGGTAAATCGGGGTTCTACCCTTATCCATCAATCGCTGGCAGCTATTGTCGCGATAGCGAAATGATCATCGGCCGTTGGCCGAGGCCACGATCGCTTCCAGACCCTTGCCATCGAGAATGCGCACATGGCGGTGCCGCACTTCGATGAGCCCCTGCTCGGCAAAGTGAGAGAAGGTGCGGCTCACGGTCTCCAGCGTCAGGCCGAGGTAGCTGCCGATTTCCTCGCGCGTCATGCGCAGCACCAACTCGGCCTCGGAAAACCCGCGCGCGTGCAGGCGCTGCAGCAGGTTGAGCAGGAAGGACGCCACGCGCTCCTCGGCGCGCATGCTGCCCAGCAGCAGCATCACGCCGTGCTCGCGCACGATTTCGCGGCTCATGATCTTGTGCACGTGGGTCTGCAGCGCGGGCACCTCGTGCGAGAGCGATTCGATGCGGTCGTATGGCATCTCGCAGACCTCGGCGTCTTCCAACGCCAGCGCGTCGCAGGTGTGCTCGTCCGAGACGATGCCATCGAGCCCCATGATCTCGCCCGCCATCTGGAAGCCCGTCACCTGCTCGCGCCCGTCGTTGGTCGTCACGCGCGTCTTGAAGAAGCCCGAGCGGATCGCGTACAGTGCGGTGAAGCGGTCGCCGCGCGAATACAGCGGCGTGCCGCGGCGGACGCGCCGGCGCGTCGTCACCAGGGTGTCGAGGCGCTCCATGTCGGCCGCCGTCACGTCCACCGGCATGCACAGCTCGCGCAGGTTGCAGCGGGAACAGGCGATCTGGAGGGCTCGATGGGGCATGGATTGGTTCGTGACAACCGAGGATCGCCGATTCTAGGCGGCGGGGGGAATTTCTTGATCGTGATCAAGGACATTGCAGATTAATCCGGCGACAGTCCCGCGTTCTAATCGGAAGGCCGATTGACTTCACACGACCGCCCATGCCCACGATTACTCCAGAGCTTATTTCGCGGTTCGATGTCCCCGGACCCCGCTACACGTCCTACCCCACGGCCGATCGTTTCGTCGAAGCCTTCGGCGAAGAAGATTACCTGCACGCCCTGGCCCAGCGCCAGATGGGCACGAGCCTGGCGGCGCAACCGCTGTCGCTGTACGTGCATCTGCCGTTTTGCGAGTCGCTGTGCTACTACTGCGCCTGCAACAAGATCATCACCAAGCACCACGAGCGCGCCGGGCCCTACCTGGGCTATGTCGAGCGCGAGCTCGATCTGCACGTCAAGCACCTGGGCGGCCCCGGCCAGAGCGTGAGCCAGTTGCACTTCGGCGGCGGCACGCCCACCTTCCTCAACGACGAGGAACTCACCGACCTCATGGCCATGCTGCGCAAGCGCTTTGCGTTCGCGCCCAAGGGGGAGTATTCGATCGAGATCGACCCGCGCACCATCAGCGCCGAGCGGCTGCAGGTCATCCGCGAGCTGGGCTTCAACCGCCTGAGTTTCGGCGTGCAGGACTTCGACCCCGAAGTGCAGAAGGCCGTGCACCGCGTGCAGCCGGCAGAGCAGGTGTTCGCGCTCGTGGCCGCCGCGCGCGAGATCGGCTTTGATTCGATCAACGTGGACCTGATCTACGGCCTGCCCAAGCAGACGCCCGAATCGTTCGCGCGCACCATCGCCCAGGTGGTGCAGCTGCGCCCCGACCGCATTGCGCTCTACGCCTACGCGCACCTTCCCGCGCGCGTGAAGTCCCAGCGCCACATCAAGACGGAAGACATTCCCGTGGCCAACAACAAGGTGATGATGCTCTCGCACTCCATCGCCGCGTTTGAGGCCGTGGGCTATGTCTACATCGGCATGGACCACTTCGCGCTGCCCGATGACTCACTGGCCGTGGCCAAGCGCCAGGGGCGGCTGCATCGCAATTTCCAGGGCTATAGCACGCAGCCTGATTGCGACCTGATTTCGCTCGGGATCTCCGCCATCGGCAAGGTGGGCGCGACCTACAGCCAGAACGCCAAGGACCTGCTGCAGTACCAGGACCTGATCGACCACGGTCACCTGCCCATCGTGCGCGGCGTGGCGCTGTCGCGCGACGATGTGCTGCGTCGCGCGGTGATCAATGCGCTCATGTGTCAGGGCAGCGTGCAGTTCGAGTCCGTGGAGGCGGCGCACCTGATCGACTTTCGCGCCACCTTCGCCAGTGAGCTGGCGCGCCTGCGCTCCATGCACGACGACGGCCTGGTGCATCTCACGGCCGATTCCATCGAGGTGACGCCCATGGGCTGGTTCTTCGTGCGCGGCATTGCCATGGTGTTCGACAAATACCTGCAGGCGCAGGAAAGCCGCGCACAGTACTCCAAGATCCTCTGATTTCCAGATGTTAATCGGGTTTTCTCTCATTTGATCATCGTTTACAGTGATGGCATCTCGCCATGAACCTGTATCGAGCATCACTTGTCCGCGACCCGTGAGCCAGAGCACGAACGCCACTCGTGGTGGCTGCTGGCGTTGGTCTGGTTGCTGCTGGGCGTGGTGTTCGCGGCGGATGTGTGGCAGGCCCATCGTGATCTGCACCAGCGCGAGCGCGAGCGGCTGAGCCACCAGGCCAGCACCCTGGCCGACAACCTCGTGCCGCAGCTGGATGCGGTCAACCGTGCGATGCAGGGCCTGTCGGCCGAGCTGCCGCGCCTGCGCGGCGGGGCCGACGGCTTGGCGCAGCTGACCGTGCGCCTGAAGGCCTATTCCGACGCGATGACGGCCGTGCGGTACATGAGCCTGCTCGATGCCCGGGGCACCATCATTGCAAGCAGCGAGCCTTCTCTCGTCGGACTCGATTCCGCCAGCCGCTCCTATTTCAAGGCGGCGGAGCAGGCATCGCTATCCGACACGCTCGTGGTCTCGCCCCCCTTTCGCGGTGGGCTCGGCGGCTGGGTCATGGTGCTGGCGCGCAAGGTCGTGACCCGCGATGGCGGTTTCGCCGGCGTGCTCGCCACGGCGATCGATGCCAACAACTTTCGCACGCTGCTGCAGTCGCTGCGCTACGCACCGGACGTGTTCATCAGCGTCTCGCATGGGGATGGCCTGCGCTTTCTTGCCGTGGGCCACCCGGGTGCGCGCGAAGGGGTGAGTCTCGATTACCCCGGCAGCCCCTGGCTGGCCCATCGCCGAAGCGGTGCGTCGGCCAGCCTGCTCACGGGCAGCATGCGGCCGTCGGATGCGAGCGTCCAGCTCGTGGCGCTGCGCACCGTACAACCGGCTGAACTGCACATGGATCAGCCGCTCATTGTGGCCGTGGGGCGCGATGTGCCGGCCATTTTTGCGATGTGGCGGTCGCATCTGTGGCGCACCGTGCTCGGCTGGCTGCTCGTCGGCGCCGCGACCGCTGCGGCGCTGGCCTGGCAGCAGCGCAAGAGCCGACAGCTGCAGCGACGGCAAGAGGCCCTGGAGACGCGGGAAGAAGAAGACAAGGCGCGCTGGGATGCGGTGCTGAGCGCGGCCGAGCTCGGTCTTTTGGACCATGACGTGGCGAGCGGCGCCACGACCCACTCACCGGGCTGGTATGCCATGCTGGGCCACACGCAGGAATCGTTCACGCGCCTGCGTCGATCGTGGCAGGAACTCGTGCACCCGGATGACCGGCAGATGCTGTCGCAGCAGTGGCAGCCGTTCGTCGAGGGCCGCGCGGCGCAATTCGAGTGCGTGCTTCGCCTGCGCGCTGCCGATGGCGCCTGGAAGTGGCTTCTCTGCCGGGGCCGGGCCATCGCGCGCGATGCGGACGGACGGCCCACGCGGGTGTTGGGCACCTTTCTGGACATGTCGGAGCGCCATCAGCAGGATGAGAGGCTGCAGCACCTGACCGAGAACGTGCCGGGCCTGCTCTACCAGTACCAGATCGACCCCGATGGGCACAGCCACTTTCCCTACACCAGCCCGCGGGTGACGGAGGTTTACGGTTTTTCGTCCGAGGAACTGCGCCGTGATGCCGCGCCGGTGTTCGAGCGCATTCGCCCGAGTGACCGGCGGCGCGGCATGGACGACATCCGCGCCTCCGCGCGCGATCTGACCGAGTGGACGGCCGAATACCGGTTCGAAATCCCCGGCCGTGGCCAGCGCTGGCTCTCGGGCCATGCCCGGCCCCAGCGCCTGGCCAGCGGCGCCACGCTCTGGTATGGCTACATCAACGACATCACCGAGGCCAAGGAGCAGGCGCTGCGGTTGCAGGCCACCGAGCGCATGCTCAAGCAGCTCATCGGCGACATGCCGGTGGCCTTGTGCCTGGTTGATATACATCTGCGGATGTATTACCGCAACCACCGGTTTCTGGAGCAGCTGGGCTATACCGAGCAGGAGGTGCCCACGCTGCGCGAATGGGCGCTGCGGGCCTACCCTGACCCGGGCTACCGCGCCGAGGTGGCCCGGCGCTGGAGGCAGGCCAAGGCCCAGGCGGTGGATGGCCGGATCGCCTCCAGCTCGTATCGCATCACCTCGCGCGATGGCTCGCACCACGTGATTGATGGGATGGACTCCCCCGTTTGTTTGCGCGACAAATGCGCACTGGTCTTCATT